>JGI10211J34971_10004296_pt1 | contig 11316 bp, 5 predicted proteins | sample Etolagsediment_FD_34971 | JGI IMG/M metagenome (IMG submission 34971)
CACGGAATGCCCGCTGTTGGAGGGAGGAAAAGAGGGCGTCGCATTTCTGTAGTGAATCGGACTGTACGGACGTCGATCCCATCAGACGGAGGGCCTGGTTTTCGTAACGCCGTTGTTGTTCGAACGTGGGCCGGATGACGGTGATCTCGCGAAGGTCTTTGATGTTCACACGCGGAGCCGCGCCGCCACCGACAAGGGCCGCCACCACGTTCCGGAAGGACTGTGAATTCAGGAGCGCATTGAGGAATGTGGGTGCACAGACGCCGTCTTTACCTCTAAACAGCATCACTCGCTGTCCGAGGCAGACATCTACGCCAGGAGGGACCACCGCGGCATTCCCAAGTCTACCGCCTTCACGCGTGTAGACCACGTCTCCGGCCCCAGGTCTGTGCCGCTTGATACGTCTCCTGAAGACGGCCTCAGAGACGCGCTTGGTTGCTGACAGATCGAGCTTCCCGTCAACGATATCGCTCGACCTCAGACACAGGAAGCCTGTGGTCTGTGAGGAGTACTTGGGCGTGCTGTGTGGACAATCGACGATGACACTGCACAGAGCCTCCAGTGGGCACTCCGGCCATCCTTTGGGGTTGGTGGCGGGGTCTCCGAACATATCGAGGAAGATGGCTTGGAGGAGTTGGTCGGTGAGTTGGAGGGACTCTTGGCGTTGGCGGCGCAGGGCGTCGGCCTTGTCCAGCACTGCCGCAATCCGACGCTGCTCGTCAAGGGTCGAGGGCAGTGGGAAGTCCAGCTCTCGGAGGTAGTCAGTAGGGACTCTCTTCTGCCCTGCGGCTCCGGCCATATGGCGCTGCGCGTCGTGGCGGAACGCGGCATTCCAGATGAAGTAGAACAGGAAACGATGGTTCACCTTCGGGCCAGGTCGCAGCACGTGGAACTCGGTGGAGCCGAAACCGATTCGATGCGGGAGCCCAACGGCCTCTGCTGCTTTACCGTTCTCCATACAGGGCGTGATCTTGGCGAGCAGAACGTCCCCCTCCTCGAAGTAGCTGTATCCCTTCCGCACCTGCACGAAGTCCCGGGTCTCCACATCAGTGATCGCACCGTTCTCAGGCACGGCTGCCATTGGGAGGAAGGACACCAACTCGGGGGGGGCCTTCCGGATGTGTACCGGGATCCGGGGGTTGACGTCCACGACGTCCTTCAGTTTGACCGTCTCCCAGCTCATCCCCGTCCTCCTTCTTGGAGTGCGAGGATTTCGCGTTTGAGTTCGGCGGCGAGTTCTTCTTCGGTGGGGAGGTGGAGGCGGTACTTGGAGGCGAAGAGCTGCCGGGCGTCGGCCAGGACCGAGTAGCGGGCGATGGTCTCGTTCTTCTCCGAGCAGAGGATGAGCCCGACGGTGGGGTTGTCGCCGCGGACTTTGTAGAGGTCTTCGTACATGCGGACGTAGCTGTCCATCTGACCGACGTCCTGATGGGTGAGCTTGCCGATCTTGAGGTCGATGAGCACGAAGCACTTCACTAGGTAGTTGTAGAAGACCAGATCGACGTAGAACTCGTCGTCCTCGTAGACCAGACGTTTCTGCCGAGCGACGAAACTGAAGCCACGCCCCATCTCCAGCAGGAAGGTCTGGAGGTTGGCCATGATGGCCTGCTCCAGCTCGGACTCGTGCAGGCGCGGGCTGTCCGGCAGACCGAGGAACTCCAGCACGGCGGACGACTTCAGCACCGAGGCGGGGTCGGGACCGGCACTCGCCTGGCGCTGTTCGAGGAGCATGCCCTTGCGGTCGGAGCTGACCAGGAGGCGCTCGTAGTAGAAGCTGTGGATCTGACGTTCAAGTTCCCGTGTACTCCACCCGGCGGCAACGGCCTCGTTCTCGTAGAATTCCCGGGCCTCGGGCTTCTCGACCCGCATGAGCGTGCGGTAGTGGGTCCAGGAGAGACTGGGGTGGAAGCCGGAGGATTGGCCACGCAGTGCGTGGCTTTTCTTCTCCAGCGCAGATTGGCCACGCAGTGCGCGGCTTTTCTGGGCCAGCACCGGTCGGGGACGTTGACTAAGCCCGCTGTCAAGCATGTCGGCCCGATCCGAAAAGACCGTGTAGAACAGGCGAAAGTCCTTCAGATTTGAGATGGAAAAGCCGCCGCCGTATGTGGCTGTGAGACGTTTGGAGAGGTCGGCAATGAGGCTGTCGCCATATTCCGCGCGATCGTCGCCATCTTGCAGTCCCTGGACGACTTCCCGCCCGATGAGCCAGTAGGCGATGACCATGCGGCTGTTGACGGCGCGGACGACGTGCGCCCTTGCGGCATCCAGAATGGCGGCCACGCGGTCGAAGAGCGCGCCGGTTTCGGACGACTGGGCGTCAGATTGGTCACGCAGCGTGCGACCGATTCCGTTGTTCGTCTCTTGTGGTGTCATGGGTTACTCGGCCATGGTTATGCAGTCGGTGCAGGGCAATTCGCGCATCAGTGATGCGACAATCCCGGTCTCGCGTTTGGAATTGAGGCCAGGAGGATTCAGGCGTCAGTGATGCCTGAATCACCGAATCGGGAGATCTCCCGGCCAAAGCTCCCATTGACCTCAAGTTGGTCGGAGGCCGGTCCGCCTCAATTGTCGCAACACTGTCACGACAATTCAGAACTGCCGGGCCGACATGGCAGGATGACGTCTGTCTTTTCACTTCAGGATGGCCTCCAGTTCCACGAGGCCTTGCTGGATCTCGTCTTCGAGGGCCTGGAGTTTGCCGAGGATGACCAAGGGCTCCTCGTACTCCGTCTCTTCGTGTTCGACTTCGGCGTAGCGGTTGAAGGAGAGGTCGTAGTCGCGGCCGCGGATCTCCTTGACGGGGACGGAGAAGGCGTTACGCTTGCGGTCGCCGGGCTGCTGCGGGTCGCGGGCCTTCCACTTCGCTACGACGTCGGGGAGCTGGCTGCCATCGATGCGCTGGCGCTTGTCGTCGAGGGAGAGTCCGTCGTTTTCGAGGTTGTAGAACCACGTGTGTTCGGTCTTGCCGCCGCGGGTGAAGACAAGGATGGCGGTGGCCACGCCGGCGTAGGGCTTGAAAACGCCGCTGGGCAGGGAGATGACGCCCTTGAGCTCGGCCTCTTCCACCAGCTTGGTGCGTGCCGCCACGAAGGCTTTGGCCGAGCCGAAGAGGACGCCCTGCGGCACGATGACCCCGGCGGTGCCGCCGGTCTTGAGCAAGGTAAAGATGCGTTCGGTGAAGAGCAGCTCGGTCTTGGTGGTGTTGAGGTGCAGGTCCTCGTTGATGTCGCCCTTGTCGATGCTGCCCGTGAAAGGCGGGTTGGCCATGACGATGTCGTACTCGGCCGACTCGGTGAAGCTCTTGCTGAGCGTGTCCCGGTAGTCGACACGCGGGTTGTCGATGCCATGCATCATCAGGTTCATGAGGGCGAGACGGACCATGGTGCTGTCGAAGTCGTAACCTTGCAGGCTGGCTTCGAGGATGTCCTTGCTGTCCTGGGTCAGGGCGCCGCTGGCGCTGGTGCGGATAAAGCCGTCTTCGTCGGGCTCGAAGGTATGGCCCGGGCGCGGGTTGCGGCGGGCGAGCTGGGTGACGATGTACTGGTAGGCGTCGAGGAGGAAGCCAGCGGTGCCGCAGGCGGGGTCGCAGACGCGGTGTCCGAGCTGGGGGTTGACCAATTCGCTGATGAGCTTGATGATGTGGCGGGGGGTGCGGAACTGGCCGTTCTTGCCGGCGCTGCTGATCTCGTTGAGCAGCATCTCGTAGACGTCGCCCTGGATGTCCTGGAACAAGTGTCCTTCCTCTTTGGCGTCGCGTTCGATCTCCAGGAAGATGTCCTCGATGATCTGGGTAGCGCCTTGGAGCAGGTTCGGACTGGGGATGATGAAAACCGCGTTGGCCATGTGACGGGCAAACGCACTGTCTTCGCCCCCGAGGTCCTTGATGAACGGGAACACCCTCTGCTGGACGTGGGCCAGCATCTCGTCGGCTTTCATCTGCCTGAAGTGGCTCCAGCGGAGGGTGGCTTTGTCCACTTCCTCGGTTGAACTGGGGGGGCGGTACGTCCCCTCGAAGCGGGATGTGTAGGCGTCGCCCGTGAACTCGGCGTCTTGCTGACGTTTGAGGTCGAGTTCGTCGAGCTGCTTCATGAAAAGCAGGTAGGTGATCTGTTCGATGGCCGAAAGCGGGTTGGAGATGCCGCCGGCCCAGAAGCGATCCCAGAGCGAGCGGATGAGGGCTTGGAGTTTCGGGCTGAGCAGGAACATGTCAGGCAGCGATCCTTTCGGTCAAGGCGAGAATCTCGTCGATCTCCGCGGGAGAGAATATGCCGCGGATGCCCTTGGGATGGAGGGCGGTGAAGGGGGCCTGAATGAGGTCCCGTTTCTCGATCTCTCCGCGTTCGATGAGAAAATCGCGCAGGAGTGCGAGGAACTGCAGTTGGTGACTGGTGAGCGTGGAATGCTCGGCGATGAACTGGTCAATCGAGCGGGACACGGTGTCAGGGAAGCTCTCGAGTATCTCGATGCCCAGGATGTGCCGGATGAAGCGGACGAAGGACGCCCGTTGGTGATGGTACACGCGCCGGAGAAGCTGGAGGGTGATGTGGGGACGTTCGTCATGGAGCTGGGCCGCCAGTGTCTCCGCCTCTTCGTCGCTCACCGTCTCGCCGTCGCGGATCTTCTGGAGGACGTGATTGTGGTCGGTCAATTCCTTGACTCTGGCCTCCACCAACTCGCGATATCGAGCGATGCTGAGAGACTCGTGTTCCGGTCCGAACTCGACCGTGTCCTTGGAACTGAGCTCGTCAGCGAAGTTGAAGGTAACGGGGTCGGGAGTCCCGCCCGAGTCCCGGTAGTGCATGAGTGGCCCGAGTACGCTGGCCAAGTGGTCGAAGCCCTGATCGGTTATCGTTGCCCAGTAGTGTCGGGTTTGGGCCTTGGCAATGAGCGCCGACTCGCGCGCAACCACGTTGACCGACAGGGGCAGCTCGGCGATCTGCGCCACGAGGCTGTCGGTTAGCGCGGCGTACTTGTCCTTGTCGCCCGTCAGATGGGCAAGGGATGCTTCGAGGACGTCTTTCCCGAAGCGCATGGCTTTGAAGTCGGTCTGAGACACCACACGGAAGAGCGGCTGAACAGCGTGACGGAGAAACGCGATGTCATCGGCGGAGAGCGGCGTCCAGAAGCCATCCGGCTCACACCGGGCCAAGTCGGCACGGGCATCCATCACAGCGACGGACTTGGCGGGAAGCGTAGCAATCTGGTCGCGGAGCGCCGCGATCTCCTTGGCCGCCACATCGCTTTCCCCGAGGGCCTGCGCCACTTCGATCTTGTCAATGCGGACGCCCACGAGCCGAACCGGCAGCGGCGTCTGCGGTTTGAGCTCCCTGCCCCGTGGCGTGAGTTTGAAGTACTCGAAGTTGTCCCAGCAGTCGATGACTTGGAACACATCCTTCTCGGGACACCACGGTCGGAGCTTGGCTTCCTCGAGAAGGCGCGTGCCGCGTCCGATCATCTGCCAGAACTTGGTGTAGGAGAACACGGGCTTGGCGAAGACCAGGTTAACGATCTCTCGCACATCGATTCCGGTGTCGAGCATGTCTACGCTGATCGCGACGCGAGGCATGTTCCTGCGCGTGAACTGGTCCAGCAACCCACCTTTGCCGTGCACGCGAGGGTCCTCCGAGACCATGACCTTGGCCAATTCGCCATGGTATTCCGGATAGAGCATGTCGAAGATCCGTTCGATCCGGCGGGCGTGGGGGATGGAGATGCAGAAGAAGATGGTCTTGCCCGGCAGGACGCCGTCGGCGTCTTTGATGGACTCTTCCATGAACTCTCTCACGATCATGGCGTTGGTGGGGTCGTTGACCACCGTTTTCTCGATGTCGCTGCCCTCGAAGTTGATCTCCTCGACGTCCTTCCCCGCCAGCATCAGCTTCTTCTGGTCCTCAAGACCGATCGTCCGCTTGCTGATGCCCTTGTCCTGGAACTTGGTCTTGACCTTCATGACGCGGAAATCGCACAGGTACGGGGGAACGTGGTTGATCGCCTCATCGTAGGAGAACGCAAACGTAGGGAGGCCGTCTTCACAGTTGAAGAGGGAGAACGTGTTGTGGTCGATGACATCGCGCGGAGTAGCGGTAAGGCCGAGCTTGATGGCGCTGAAGGTGTCCAACACCTCACCGTACGTGTTGTAGATGGAGCGATGGCTCTCGTCGATGACAACCAAGTCGAAGAAGTGAGGCGACAACGCGTTCTGTTCGTCCCGGACAATGTTGAGCATTGCAGGGAGTGTCGAGACATAGACGCGTCGGTCCGTGACGATGCTCTTCTCCCCGAGCTCCGGCCACCGGGGCTCGTCCGGGATGAACTCCTTGAAGGCGTCCAGCGCTTGCGTGCGCAGTGGTATTCGATCGACGAGAAACAGCACCCGTTGCACCCAGCCGGCCCGCATAAGAGCATCGACCAACGCGATACAGGTCCGCGTCTTCCCCGTACCCGTCGCCATGACGAGGAGGAAACGTCGATGCCGGCGCTCGATCCCCTCCATGACGGCCCGAATCGCCTGCATCTGGTAGTCGCGCCCGGCAATGGCCGTGTTGATGAGTTCCTCCGCGAGAGCCTTCTTGTGGGTCCTGATGAACAGAAGCCTCTCCAAGTCCTGACGGGTGGGGAAGCCGTGGACCTTCTCCGGCGGCGCTTCGCCGAGGTTCCAGAAGAAGATGTCGTGGCCGTTCGTGTAGAAACAGAAAGGGAGGTCGCAGTCGCACCAGAGCTGGATGTGACGGCAATACTGCTTGGCCTGCTCTCGGCCCAGTCCGGCATCCCTCGCCGCCTTCTTCGCCTCAATGACCGCAAGGGGTTTGCCGTTCTTTCCGAAGAGGACGTAGTCGCAGAACTCCGTCCCGTAGTCGTGAGAAGACTCACGCATCGCCGAGGCCGTTCCGGAAACGCTTCCGAACGATCCAAACGAGATGGCGAACTCTTCCACGACCTGAGTTCGGTCGCGCAGGTCCCAACCGGCGTCGGCAAGACGTCGATCGACGATCTCTTTCCGGGTTTGAGACTCAGTCTGCATCGGATGTGTCTCGCAGGCGGCCAACAGCGCGCCATTGTGACGTACTCGCAACTTCCCTGTCGTTCCGGACGGTCGCGCCAGCGGCCCCCGGGGCGGTTGGTTCGGAAGTGCCGTTGTCCGTCCGGCAGGGGTACTGTAGCCCGGCGGACAAGCAGCAAATCGCGCTCGCGTATCCTGAATGGCCCCTCGGGCTCGTTCTCCGCAGCAATCTACACCGGCCCGGCAGTTGCCGCTACCACAGCAACGCTACGGGGCCCACGAGGCAGTTGCTGGCAAGCGATACCGAGAAACGCTATTGTCAGCACCGTCGACTCTCAACAGGGAACGAATCTATGAAAAACCTCGGCGCACTGCTCCAGGAGAGCGTCAGAGCCAACGCCAGCCGGCCCTTCATGTGGTTCATGCGGGATGGTGAGTTGGCGCACGTCACGTTTGGCGAATTCGGCGCCCAGGTCAAGGCATGGGCGGCCTTCCTTCGGGAACAGGGGATCACGGAGGGCGACCGCGTGGCGTTCATCACGCCCAAGTCGCCCAGCCAGGTCCGGGCCTTCTACGCGTGCTGGTGGCTCGGCGCGATTGCCGTGCCCATATCCGAAACACTCGGCGAACTGGAGATGGGGTTTGTTGTCCGGGACAGCGAACCGAACATCATCCTCGTGGACGAATCCATGGTGGAGACGGTGAGCAGTATCGCGGCGGACGAGCCGGTAATCCCGTTCGGAGGCATCCCCTTGAGCCGCTCGGACGCAGCGGAGAGGGCGCTGCAACCTGTACCGCACGACGATGTCGCTGCACTCATCTACACCAGCGGCTCGACGGGTATGCCCAAAGGCGTGATGCTCACCCATGCGAACTTCTGCGTCAACGGCCAGGCCGCGCTCGACATGGTCAGTATCACGGAGGGGGATCTGGTCGTATCGCTGCTCCCGTACTGGCACTCCTTCGCGTTGGTGGTGGAGGTCATCATGTCGGTCACTGCCGGATTCGCCATTGCCATTCCACGGGACAAGCGCGATTTCTCACGGAACATTGCCGCCTACAAGCCGACCGTCATTCTCGTGGTGCCGCGCATTGCCGACGCGCTCATGCGGGGAATCAGGAAGAAGATCGAGGACTCGCCGGCCAAGGTGCAGAGGATCTTCGGCAAGGCCATCGATAACGCGTCCCGAGTTCTCACCGGCGGTCCGCGGAAGAGTGGCGGCGTGCTGCGAAAACTGGCTCATCGCGCGTTTTACGACCCGGTCGTGTTCAAGAAGATCCGGCAGCGATTCGGTGGGCGACTGCGGTTCTTCATCGCGGGTGGCGCACCGTTGGACATCGAGCACCAGGTGTTCTTCAAACGCCTGGGAATCCCCATCTACGTGGGGTATGGACTGACCGAATCGACGCCGGTTATCAGCGTGAATTCACCCGAAGAACACAAGCTGGGGAGCTGCGGCAGGATGCTGCCCTGGCTCCGCGCGGAGAACGGGGGCGACTTCACGTTCAAAGCAGCCGACGGTGCAACCGGCAAGAATGTGCACGGAGAACTGTTGGTAAAGGGCGACTGCGTGATGAAGGGGTATTGGCGGCATCGGGACGCCAGCGCCAAGACACTCGCAGAGGGATGGCTGCACACGGGTGATGTGGGCTACGTGGACGAGGACGGCTACCTGTTTCTCGACGGGCGGCAGGGGAACATGCTCGTGCTGGTGGGCGGCGAGAAGCTGCATCCCGAACACGTGGAAGACTCGATCAAGAACGCCCCGTTCATCACGGAGGCGATGGTGATCGGAGAAGGCTGCAAGAACGTCTACGTCTGCGTCAACGTGGATGTCGAACTCACCCGGGGGATCGAGGCGAAGGAATTGGTAACCGCCTTGCGCGATCAGGTCGCCGAGCGCACAGCACACCTGGCACCATTCCAGCGTCCTCGCGACGTGGTCGTGCTCCCGGAGTTCTCAATCGACTCGGGAACGCTCACCGTCACGCTCAAGGTCAGGCGCCACGCCGTGTGGGATCGGTACGGCGACCGGATCCGGGAGTTCCTGCGCGGCAACGGGGAGGACCTTGCTGACCGGCAGGCCTCCGGTGTCGCCAGGAGCGGGGTGATGGAGAGCCTGGGACGGGACATTGTCGATGGTCCCCGCCCCTGACTCTTCCTCCGGCTTCCGCGTCGTCAGGAACAACACGATCGCTCCCGCCATCGCGCACGCGCCGCCCAGACGGCGGATGAACACGCCCTTCCCGCTCACGTCATCGAGATGCATTAGGCCCGCGCGAGTGAGCCACAGTCCCATCACCACGCTCATGATCCCGCGCGTCGACTGGAGCATGTTCCCGGGGACCACGCCGATGAGTGCGAAGCACGCAAACAGGCAGACCATCGCCAGGATCCACGAGACGGCGTGCGGGAATGCGTAGAGATGGACTCGGCGGTCACGGATCTTCCCCGACCGCCAGGAGGTACCCACTCCGACTACGCCACACACGATGTAGACCAGACACACGGCAAAGGGAGCGGGGAAGCTCGAAACGCTGTCGAAGCTCCGCACGAAAAGCGGGATGAAGATGTCCGACATGCAATATCCGCCACAGGTGAGTATGACCAGTCCGAGAACACGCAGTTCAGGCATTCCGGTCGGCGGGGAGATGGACAGCGCCGCGGCCGTGCAGAGAAAGACCGCTACCCACCCCCACGCCGTCGGCGGATCGCCCAGGAATACTGCGGAAATCATAGCCACGACGGGGATCTTCAGCCCGAGCAGTGGCGCCACCTTCGAGGAATCGGTGTGGCGCAGCGTGTGCAGCATGAGCCATTGTCCGGTCATATAGAAGCCGGCCGTGCCGAGCATGAAATACCACCACCCCCCGATGGGTGGGAGCGGCTTGCCCGGCAGAAGCAGCGGAAACAGGACGACGGAGAACACGCCCATGTGCAGGTGGCTGAACCCGAACAGCAGTGTCGTGTCCTTCCCGCACGCCGAGAAGAAGCGCCTGGATGCCACGTACGAACAGGCGTGGAAAAACGCGGCACCCAGGCCGAACAGGAGTCCGGCTGTCGTGGTTGCGGAGAGCGCAAAGGGCATGAAGGAGGGTTACCTGGCCGGTGTGATTGCTCGGGGAAAAACGGTGCTGCGTTGTTGGCGGACGCGAGACAGGTTGGGAACATAAGGCAGTGTCGTCCCCCTGCAAATGTCCCGGACACTTGCCGGATCCACCGATTCCCGCAATCAGCCAGCCCCAGTTGCTTCTGAGAATAGTGCATCGTCCTTCGCACGGGCGGGAGCATCGTGCGTTGTACCCGACTCCGGGAACGAGAATACGTTCTACCTGTGTAACCGGCACGGCATCTTCAAGACAACTGACCGCGGCAGATCCTACAGACTCGTCCACAAATGACTTAAGCACTGGCCAGACGCGTGAGGACCATTACCTTGCTCGGACCCGTGACCGAAGCACTTGACCTGATAAGGAGCACATGATGACGGTGTCGTTTTCCGGTGAACGAGCGTATGAACACCTCCGCGTCCTGACGGAGGACATTGGCCCGCGACATGGTGGATCACGGAACGAGAAAGCCGCAGCCGATCACATCCGAGAGTACTTCGAGAGCGTAGGGCTGAGTGCGTCACTGGCACCCTACCCGATCTACTCGTTCGAAGATGCACACGCGTCGCTCACCTGCCCGGACGGGAGACAAATCGAGTGTGCAGCCATCCCCATCACCGCATGCACGCCTGAAGAGGGGGTCACCGCCGAAACCGTCTTCATCGAGGACGCGGATCCGGTCTATCTGGACGAACGCGTGCGAGGCAAGATCGTCGTCATGTTCAACTCGTTCGGTGGAGACCTCCAAGGCAAGTTCCATTCATACGAACCGGCCGGGTTGGTCTCGATCCAGACGCAAGCGCGGCAGAAACACTTCCGCGGGACATACAAGGCAGACGCGAAACGGAAGTTCGGCAGCGTCCCGTCGGTCAGACTGACACTCGAGCACGGCATGGCACTGATCAACGACATGCCCTCTGAGCTGACGCTGCGGGTCCAGACCCACGATGAGGCGGTAAAGGAAGGCTACAACGTGGTCGCCGACCTGCCGGGCTCGGACGACGAGGACGACGTGGTGGTCATCTGCGCGCACTACGACTCGGTCTGGCGGGGACCCGGCGCGTTCGACAACGGAGGGGGCACGGCAGCGATCATGGAGTTCGCGCGGGTGTGCCGGGAGAGACACAGCAGGCGCAACCTGCGTTTCATCGCGTTCGGCGGCGAGGAGATGGGGATATGGGGGGCAAAGGCGTACGTGAAGAAGC
>JGI10211J34971_10004297_pt1 | contig 11315 bp, 9 predicted proteins | sample Etolagsediment_FD_34971 | JGI IMG/M metagenome (IMG submission 34971)
GGAAGGATTTCATAGGAGCATTTCAAAGAAAAAGTGTTCTTTGTATATTGATGCCCATAGAGAAATTTTTCCACAGGAGGGATCTGATATTGATATTTTATGCTGTCCTGCGCTCCTTTCCTGTACAGAGAGTAATCTGCAGAAAATTTTAGTTTACTGTTGAGCTGATAATCAACTCCGAAATAGAGATTATCGGCATTCTGCCCAGTCCAGTAGCCCATCCAGTAATCATCTGAAGTAGCAAAATTTACAGGAAATTTATGTGTATAGACCCAGGGATTCAGGTGAGTATATTCGATGCGAAAATCGAGTCCTGTCATGAAGGGCTCGACAACGTATGCTCCAAGCTGATATGCAACATAGTTATGAGACTCATTCTTTTTGAAGATTTTTGATAGGGCGATCTCATCTATCAGTAAGGAGCCGTATGTTTTGACGCCAAAGAAGGGGATCCACTCGTAATCCAGTCCGATCATTTCATTGTCCTGGTCATTTGTGTAGCGCTGTGCTGACCAGAAAAGCATAATGGGAATGAAGTATACGAATTCGGCATCGCGTTCTCCATAATAGAGGAATTCGCTGAGCCCGAAGCTGAACCTGTCTGAAGGTGCGATCTCAAGCCGGTGCGCTGCCATGTATTTCTTCTTATAGAATTCTCTATCAAACTCCTGGTCGCCATAATTAATCCAATAAGAAGTGCTGTCATCGAGGATATTGCTCTCCAGCCAGCCATGAAAATATACGAATCTTAACCAGTTATTGTATTTTGCACGCACCATAATTTGCGGGTAAGATGGCGCTTTATTGCTGAGAGAAACCGAACCCGTGTGTCCGCATCCCCAGAAATTCGAGAATCTTCCGATCGTTATATCTGCATATTTGGTTGAGAAAGAAACTGCTGCATCCACTTCTTCATAGTAGTAACTGCCATCGCGCTTGTGCTCGACACCTATTCCCTGTTCGGGACAATCTATCTTCATTACATCAAAAATGTTTCCGCGGACGGCATTGTTTACGCCGTCAAAGGAGAATCCGATATTATCGCCAAGATAACCAAAAATATAACCACCGCCTGTAAGCCGCTGGTAATTTTCTGCAAAGGTCGAAGTATCGCTTCTGTTATAATGATATTCCGTCTGAAATTTCGGCTCAAAAGAGATATAGCTGTCTCCGGTGTAAAATTCGTAGGGAAATTTCAGAAGCTTCCATTTTTCTTCTTCGATATATGTCGTATCTGCTTCTTCATCAAGAAATACATTGATAAATTCTTCAATGAATTCGTTGGAAAGTTCCTCCATGCTTGGAATGTATTTACTCTCATAGGAAAATTCTTCCAGAAATCCTGCAAGCTGTTCTATATCAGCGAGAGAAAGGTTTACATACTCGTCATAATCATCTACCCGAACGAGATATTCCCGAATATCCGTTCTCGAAATTGGTTTGATGCCGTCATAGTAGCGCCCGGTCATGCCCTTCACCTGCATTCTCTCCAGAAAATCATACACATCATTATCCAGCGGAACCAGCACAACTTGTGCAGAAAGAGTGGTGCAGAAAAACGTAATGAGCAATAACAAAATAAAGTTCTTTTTCATTGGCTTCAAATCCTTAGCAATGTAAGCAACATCAAACTCAACATATTTGTTGTCAACAAAATCAAAGCCCTTAAAATATTGTCATTCTAAAAAATATGGGGAGAAAAACATGAAAGTTCGACCTTTTACAAAAGATGATGTGAACAGTTATGCTCAAATGGTGAGATACTGCTTTAATATGTCTCTAAAAGATTCTGAGCAGTACGCTAAGGGGATCATAAAATTCTGTCGAGGATTCGTTGCAGAAGAAAAGAGCAAAGCATTTTCTGCATCCTTTTACTACCCCTTTCATCAGAATATTCATGGGAAGAAATTTAAAATGGCAGGCATCGGCGGGGTCGTCACAATGCCTGAAGCACGCAATCGGGGGATGGTGCGAGAACAATTCAAAGTCATTCAAAAAGACATGCTGGAGCAAGGGTATGTCACCTCATGCCTTCAGCCCTTTAAGCCGACCTATTATCAAAAAAAGTTCGGTTGGGCAAATGCTTCACAGAGACTGAAAAGCAGAATTCGGGTGTGCGATATAGCAGAGACAAAGGAAGAGTTTGAATTTATCAGAATAGATAGTCCTTTACCAAAGCACTTTTCCAATATAGAAAAAGCTTTTACCTCTCTTTATAACGGCTCTTCCTATAGGGATAAACTTTTCTGGGAAGAAGATATAATGTTCTGCTGGGGACAGACCAAAGAGCTTTATTACTACCTGATCAGACATGGAGGAAAGGATGTTGCATATCTTATATTTTCATATCAAAATTCAAAAAAAGATTATGGCGTTGATCTTATTGTGAGAGATTACGGATATGTGAACTATATTGGGGCAAAGGGGCTTTTTGCGCTTTTTAGAAAACACATAGATCAAGCCGGCGAGGTTGTTATCTCTCTTCCGGAGAATTTCGATCTGTATCATTTTGCACCGTGTAATCTTCATTCTATCATGTGGCAGTCCTTTATGATGTTCCGGGTGGTCGATATAAAAAATGCTATGCTTGGTTATAATATTCCCAAAGATCTTTCTTTTGATTTCACATTACAAATCTCAGATCCTCTTGCGGGAGAGCAACCATTATCTTATGCTTTTCATATAGAGAATGGAAGCATTAAACTTATAGAAAAATCCACTCATGTATTGAAATGTCCGGTCGACTCTTTCTCCAGGATGTTTATTGGAAGAAATTCCATCCATGACCTGATAGCGTATGGAGAAGTGGAAATTTCACATGAAATTATAGAAAATATAGACAGATTATTCCCAAAAGATATCGTGTTTATCAAAGATATGTTTTAAAGGAGTTCCATGAAAAGCAAGGTGTACTCCATCGATTTTCACACAACATTTCAGCGCTCGATCCTCGACAAGATCGGGGATGCACTCTCTCGGGCAGGTTTCAAAGATACAGTTCGTGAGCATGACAAAGTTGCAGTAAAAATGCATTTTGGCGCAGAAACAAATTTCGGTGTGATAAATCCGCGATATGTAAGATATTTTGTGGATAGGATACTCGCTCTCAACGCCCGTCCTTTCCTGACCGACACGAACACCCTCTACGCAGGGCAACGTGTAAACAGTGTCGACCATTCCAACCTGGCGATCCGGCATGGTTATGCGCACTCTGTAGTTAATGCTCCGATCATCATAGCGGATGGTCTGGTCGGGCAAAGTGAGGAAGTGGTTAAAGTTGATACAAAAGAAACGAAAGAAGCATATATTGGAAGTGATATTCATCATGCTGATGCGATACTTGCACTCACCCATATGACAGGGCATGAAGCAGCAGGATTTGGCGCAGCGATCAAGAATATCGGAATGGGATGTGCATCTCGTAAAGGAAAACTTGCGATGCACAGTTCTTCCAGACCGTTAATAAGTGGAGACAGGTGCGTCGGATGCGCGCGCTGCGTGCAATGGTGCCAGGTACAGGCAATAAGTATCAAGGAAGATGGAAAGGCGCACATTGATGAAAATCTATGCACCGGGTGTAGTATGTGCATTTCTGTATGTCCGTTCTCTGCGATCAGAATTAAATGGAACACCTCTTCCGATTTCCTTAACACCAAGATCACTGAATATGCCCATGCGGTAACGTCTCATAAAAAAGACAAAATGTTTTATGTGAACTTCATTAATAACCTCACCCGTCATTGCGATTGTATGAATATACATGGAGAGCACCTTTTACCGGACATCGGCATTCTCTTTTCAAAGGATATTGTCGCAGTTGACAGAGCTTCGATCGACATAATCAATGAGAAGGCAGGAAAAAATCTTTTTGAAGAGCTCTTTCCCGATATTAAATTAGAACATGTGTTTTCGTATGCTGAAAAACTTGGCATGGGTTCCTCGGAATATGAACTGGTGAAGATAAAATAAACCACGGATTAACACGAATTTTCGCTAAGTATTTTGGATAGTTAACCTATTGCGTACAATTCGGAGCAATTGACCCTACTTCTTTCTTCCCTGTCACGCCATAATGAAATGAAGGCGGATCTCTTCTTCGCTTTCTCGCTTGTTCGTTTCAACGCTTTCTTCCTTTTACGCTTTTCTCGAAAATGACGCGCAGTCATAACAATAAATAAAATTTCAATACTAAATCAAATATTTATTTGTCAAAAACCACCTTCTTCATTAGCTTATGAGTATGCTTATAATTAGTTATGTTAATAATTTGACAGAAAATCACAGCCTTCAAATATCTGTGGTTCAAAACACAAAAGTATAAGGAGTTTCTATATGATCCGAATAACTCGTTCTCTGATTATTGTCTCGATTTTATCAATTTTGGTATTAGCGGGGTGCGAACTTGGAGAAAAGCAAAAAGATAAATCTCAAGTCCTCGCACAATGGGATGGGGGCACGATCACGGAAAAGNTCTTTACCGCACGCCTTGATCAAATACCTCAATTCTATCGTCCCCGCGGCGGCTTTACTATCGAACAAAAGCAAAAATATCTCGACGACTATTCAATCGAAGAGATCTTCTATATTGAAGCATTGAGCAAAGGAATGGAAAACACTCAACCCGCGCAGGTATTCTATCGCCAGAATGCTGAAAGAGTTATCCTTGATAAGTACTACCAGGAACAGATCAAAGACAAGACCAAACCTACTGATGCAGAGCTTAAGGCATACTATGAAGCGCATAAAGATGATTTTTATATGAAATCTCCGACAGCCACACTTTTGTATATAGAAACCAAGACAAAAGAAAATGCAGACGCAGCGTATAATGAACTGGTTTCCGGCAAGGATTTCGAAGAAGTCATGAACACCTATTCCACCAACGAGAATATCACAAAAAAAGGTGGAAAGATCACCAATATCAGAAAAGGTGGTTATATTCCGAATATCGGCAGATCAGAAGAACTGGATTCCCTCATTTTTGTTGCTGAAGTAAATGACATCATCCCGCCGGTTCAGTTTAATGATGCGTATCACTTAGTTCAAGTTACTGATCTGGATATGAGCACGATCCGCCCCTTTGATGAAGTGGAAAAAGATGTGAGCAGTAGATATGCAAGCGAAAAAGAGCAGGAACTCCGCACAAAGATACTCGATAAATTATTCCTTAAATATAATATTTCAATAGATACGCTTGCGGTCAAAGAAATAAATTTTGAAGAAGCAGACACCTCTGATACTGCAGGAAGTGTTATCCTCATTTCATCCTCAGTTCCCGAGCTTGTTTATACGGCAAAAGATTTTGCCCATGAAGTCAGCATGTTCCCGATGGAAAGAAAACAACTCATTCAGGAAGCAAACGGAAAGATTGATTTCGTCAACGAGAAAGCCAACAATAACGTGCTGTATCATGATGCGATAAAGAAGGGATATGAAAATCATCCTGAAATCGCAGATGAACTTCGCAGAGCAAAGATGATCGGCGCTCTTCGCGAGTATTATAAGCAATTTGTTGTTGACGCCGCAGTAGTTCCGGAAGAAGAAATCGTGAAAGCTTATGAAGCGGATAAAGAAAAACGCTATGTGAACAAACCTCATGTTAAAGTTCAGGAATTTGCATGCGAAAATCAGGTTACTGCCGATTTCGTACTCTTCAAAACCAAAGAAGCACAAACAGATGAAGAACTCAACGGGTTGATCAAAGAATACTGTGTGAAAACGAAGAATAACGGTGTGATCGGTCCCATTTATGAGGGCGGCATGATCCCCGGAGTGGGAAAAGATGAAACCTATCTTGAAAAAGTATTTTCAGTTCCCGAAGGTTCGTTCAGCGACGTGTTTGAAGACGCAAAAGGAAACTGGGTTTTCTTTAAAGTCGTAGAATTTACTCCGAAATCATATCGCAGCATCGATGATGTCCGTGCTGAGCTTGAAACCAATCTTATGAGGAAGGCACAACAAGACCTCTTCGAGAACTTGAAAACTGAGATGCGTCAGAAATATAATCTCGTAGTCTATCCTGAACGTCTTGAAGAAAAACTTCCTGTTGATTCGCTCTTCACTCTTGCTGAAGAATCCATGACACAGAAAAACTATGCCCGTGCAAACTACTACTATGACAAAGTTATCGAAGATTATCAGAACGGACAGGATGATTATAAAGCAAAATTCATGAAGGGTTTCATTTACTCCGAATACCTGAATAATGACGCAAAAGCAATAGAGATGTTTACAGAAGTACTTACCTATCCAAAAGAGGGAACAGAGACAGATACGACACTCCATCCCTCAGCACGCTATATGCTGAAAGCTCTGACCGGTGAGGAAGATATTCTCGAGAAGATCAATCAGCAGTCCGAACAGATGAATACTGATAAATAGCGCAATTGCATCCTTACATATATAAAGCGGAGCTTTTCGGAGTTCCGCTTTTTTGATTGCATGCCACACTCACCATTATAAAACTTGACACAGCAAAGTGCAATGATGCATAGAATTACAAAAATCTCAGGAATATCACATGGCAAAAGTACAATTAGATAAAGTTACAAAAATTTACGAGAACAGCTTTGTGGCAGTAAAAGAAGCGGACATTACTGCGGAAGACAAAGAATTTGTCGTTCTGGTCGGGCCATCCGGCTGTGGAAAAACAACCACACTGCGTATGATCGCAGGACTCGAAGACGTTACATCCGGCGATATCTATATCGGGGACAAGGTCGTGAATAATGTGCTTCCCAAAGACAGGGATATTGCAATGGTGTTCCAGAACTATGCGCTCTATCCGCATATGACCGTATATCAGAATATGGAATTTGCTCTTAAGTTGCGCAAGACCCCAAAAGATGAAATTGATGGTCGCGTAAAAACCGCAGCAGGACTTCTTGGAATCGAGCAGCTTCTGGACAGAAAACCAAAGCAGCTTTCCGGCGGTCAGCGTCAGCGTGTTGCTTTGGGTAGAGCTATTGTGCGCCAGCCAAAGGTGTTCCTCTTTGATGAGCCCCTCTCCAATCTCGATGCAAAACTCCGCGTGCAGATGAGAGCCGAGATCATCAAGCTGCATAAAAAACTCGAAACAACCATTATCTACGTAACCCATGACCAGACAGAAGCCATGACCATGGGAGATAAGATCGTGGTCATGAAGGACGGGCTCATTCAGCAGATTGATTCTCCGATTAATGTGTATAACCATCCGACCAATAAATTCGTTGCAGGATTCATCGGAAGCCCGGCGATCAACTTCTTTACTGGTAAGATAAGCAAAAAGGGCACCCAGCTTCATTTTGATTTCGGCACATTCTCTGTGAATATTCCCGACACGTATGATGACTCTATTAAAGATTATGTTGATAAAGACATCATTATGGGTGTGCGCCCCGAGGATATCTATCATAAGAAATATTCCTCAAATGCAGAAATTCCTGCCGAGATGGAAGCGGAAGTTGAAGTTGTCGAACCACTCGGTTCAGAATTTGTGGTGAATTTTGAAACCGGCGGTACGATCTTTACCGGACGCCTCGAACCGAAAGAAGAACCGAAAATGGGTGAAACCATGGAACTCGTATTCGACATGAAAAAGGTACATTTCTTTGATGGGGAAACAGAAGAAACGATCGTGTAGGAGATTTCTAATATCTAATTTCTAATGTCGAATGGAGAGGTGAAATTTTATAAATGAGGGAGTAACAATTAATTTGCGGGGATACAAACATTGTAGACGTTTAAATTTCTCTAATATTTGAGCCCCGTCGCGGTTTTAACCAAAGAGAAGCAGCACTGGAAATGATCGGATTCAGTTCCTTGTTTAAGAAAATTTAATTAAACAATTCACCTTCAATTTTACTCATATACTTATTAGTATAAAATATATCTGGTTCCTGTTTTGTTGGTCGAACGCGAATTTCAAATTCTGGAGTATCAGGACTATTTGCATCAAACAATACTAGCCCTATACCAAATACTTGGCATAATGAATCTAAACGAGCAATATCATCTTGAGATGATTGCTGTGGAATAACTAAATAACATTTATGACTAAATAACCTATATGCGCAAACTTGGCCAAAAGCAGTGATAAGTTGAGATGTTTCGGTTTTTATCTCTGCAGAAACAATTTCAACTGGAGCTTGAATAATATCACTTCGTTTTGATTCTTTTTTTCCAATGACATCTGGAGTGCCCCACTTATCTTTGAAGCGACTTCCTCCAAGTGTGATAGCATGTGTTACATCCTCAATATCATTTTTGAGCCACGCTGAAAATGGTGCATAAAAATCTTCTTCTTTAATTTGCTTAACTTCTTGAGGTTTAATTTCTTCCTTTAACTCATCGGTATCAGGATCTCTAAATTCAATTAACCGGAATAGCCCCCTAGAGGGTTTATATACTTTTTTGGGATATTGAGTGTCTAAATTCCAAATGCTTCCATTGATGGTATTTATATTAAATTTTCCCTCGCTTATCGAGATTTGTTTTACTAACTCAGAAAACCTAAGCCCATCGGGATTTTTTTTTAATAATTCAAAGGCCGTTTCTTTTATTTTTTCAGTGACCTTTTTTGCCATATCGTCTCTCCTTTTTTCTCTAACTTATTAATCTCCTGCAAAATTCACAGTATAATTCTCTTATATCTTCTCCGTTTATAAACATTGTATATATTCCATAGTCATTTTCATGTCTGCAAAGTGATACAGAAATAATTTTTATGTCAATACAAAATTTATGTGTCGTACTTGTCACAAGTCAAAGAGCTTGTGACAAGTCCTTAAATCGATCTCAAACTTAAAATCACAAATCTGTAATCATAATTCCAATATTATCCCGTCATGGAATGGTCCCTGACGACTCATTGTATTCTCTTTCTTTTTATTTCTCTTTGCGTGCTTTGCGGTTCTTCGCGTGCTCTGCGTGAAATCTTTACCGGTCTCTGCGTGAACCTATGTATCAAGGGTATGCAATGCAAAGGTGTACGCCCCAATAGCAGCTGCTCTACTCGTGCCAAGGTGTGAGATTCCTACCCCGATTTTTTTCTCTGTGTTGTAGTTTACTTTTGTAGAACTGAAGGGAACAGGTATAAGTGCATAGCGCTCTTGCAAAAATTCATCCATTTCTTTTTCATCCATCAAATTGAATACCTTCATTTCAAGCCGGTTTATCGTTGCATTATCAAAGGATCGGAATGCGGTATTCATATCCTCTACAAGCGCAGGCATGAAGAGTTTCCACGCACCGGAGAGTCCCCCGCCGACAACAACAAGCCCATCTATGAGTGTTGCTGCTTGAGCAAAGGCATTTCCTGCCGCTCTTCCAAGCTCATCGTATGCTTTTTGAGCTGCAATTTTATTCCCCTCTCTCATCCCCATGCCGATTTCATAGATCTCCTGTGCAGAAGGAACTTCTTCAGCAGAAATACCGGTTTCTCTTGCATACACCCTTCTTACTCCTTTGCTGCTCACACTTTCTTCCACAGAATAATCCGGGTAGAGATGATTCCACATGCGGTTTATCTCTGCTTGTGCGCAATTATCTCCATTAAATAGTTTTCCGTCTACGACAATTCCACCGCCAAAACCAGATCCGAATGTTCCGCCAATGAGATTATGATATCTTTTTGAGCTTCCTTTTTTTTCAAGCAGGGAATTCACATAAGGAAGAAATCCTGCAATCGCTTCTCCATACGTAAAAAGGTCCGCATCATTATTAATGAAAACAGGAATGCCGAATTTCTCTTCCAGCATTGCTTTGAGTGCAACACCACCCCTGTATGCAGGCAGATTTATAAGGTCGCCGATGATGCCATTTTTGTAATCTGTGGGTCCGGGAAATCCGAAACTGATGGCAACCGGTTTCTCTTTGAGTTGAGCTTGTACTTCAAAAAAACCTGAAATAATATTCTTCAAACTTTGGTCGAGATCATGTCCGTAGGTATTTTTGTGAATCGGATTTACTACTTCCTTTCTGTCTCTTAAAGCGGAAAACCGCAAGTTCGTTCCCCCTGCATCAAGGGTCATGACAATTCTCTTATCTGGTTGATAGCTGTTCATAATAATTATAAAAGCCCTGACACTTTCTTTGCAAGCATTTTTAGAAATACCTCATCTACATCAGAAAAAGCTGCGATAGTATGAGAATCAATGTCGATCTCTCCAATGAATTTTTCTTTTTTGAAAATGGGTACCACAATTTCAGATTTCACATTTACGCTGCATGATAAGTAATTCTCTTCCTGTGCTATATCCTGCACAATTCGGGATTTGTTATCTTTTGCAACCTGTCCACACACACCCTGCCCAAAAGGGATGCGCGTATGCTCTGTGGGTGCGCCTTCGAAGGGACCGAGAATTAGTTCGTCTGGATTGCTTTTATCAACAAGGTAGAAGCCAACCCAGTCATAATGTGCAGTGTCCTCTTTGAGCAGTTTGCAGATATTCTGAAGCCTGTTGAGTATACTCACCTTTTTATGAAGTATATCATCAATCCGGTGCTCGAGTTCTGTAAAGGTATTCTTATTTTTCTTGGTCATTTGTGTTTTTGAGTTCAAGCCAGGTTTTGATTGCTTTTCGCATATGGGGAATTGTGATTGTTCCTCCGACCACAAGCCCGACTGAAAGTGCTTCGTCCAGCTCTTCGTCGGTAACACCCTGTTTTTTGCACTCAATAAGATGATAGGATATACAGTCATCACACCGAAGCACAAAGGATGAAACCAGCCCGAGAAGCTCCTTGGTTTTCTTAGAAAGTGCGCCATCCTGATAGGTGTTAAAGTCCAGGTTAAAAGAACGTTTAATGATCTTACCGCTGAAATCCAGCAATCTTGTATTGGACTCTTCGCGCTCTTTTTCGAATTCTTCGATGTCACTCATGAGCCAATCCTAAAATGTATCTCTTATTGCATCCAATTCTTTTTTTGCTTCAGGCACCATTTCGTGAAATTTTGCGATTTTTTCGCAGCCATATTCATCACAATATGCACAGTTGAGGATATCCCTTTCTTTTGTACATTTTCGTATCTCGCATTCATAACAATGCCCGATATGCTTACCCTCCTCCTCGAGGCATCCCACACAATACACATCATCAGGATTTATTATTGCTCCATACATTTTTGACCACTGTTCCGCAGTCTTTATTCTCAGCTCTTCGTCATCATTCAAGGTCGCGATGTATGCCGGACATGCCGAGCATACGATTCCACATGCTGCAATTATTTTTTCCACGGTTTCTCCTTGCGATTTTTTTGAATTTTTGAAATTTATTTATTTCCCGTCCAGAATTTTGCATTCTGTGAGAAAGGGTGAGTTAAAATCTGTGAT
>JGI10211J34971_10004298_pt1 | contig 11315 bp, 11 predicted proteins | sample Etolagsediment_FD_34971 | JGI IMG/M metagenome (IMG submission 34971)
GAATACGAAGTGGTTCCTGATAGGATTGAGGCGGGGACGTTTATGATTGCCGCCGCTATAACTGCGGGGGAATTGAGCCTGCACAACTGCCGCCTGGACGATATGATGGCTGTCGTTGACAGGCTAAGGAGTATCGGCGTAACGGTCGATGCCGAAAACGGCGGCTGTGTCGTTGCCCGCAGCAGCCCTATAAAGACTGCTGATGTTACCACCCAGCCGTATCCGGGCTTTCCCACTGATTTGCAGGCGCAGTTTATGGCCCTTTTGTCGCTTGCGGAAGGTAATAGTGTCATAATCGAAAAGATTTTTCCGGACAGATTTATGCACGTTGCCGAATTGAATCGAATGGCGGCGAATTTGCGCAAGGAGGGACCGACCGTTATTATAGCTGGTGTAAAAAACTTGGTTGCTGCTCCGGTGATGGCTTCGGATTTGCGGGCGTCAGCGGCTTTGGTATTGGCCGGCCTTGCTGCTGAAGGAACAACGGTCGTCAACAGGGTCTATCACATCGACCGCGGTTACGAAAAAATCGAAGAACGACTAAATCCTGTCGGTGCAAAAATCCGTAGGGAAAAAGTTTGAGTGCAGATTTTGCGGTGACTATTCAGCAGGGCTTTGTTTTGGGGAGTCGGCAGTATATCGAAACATTTGCGAACAAGGTATTTGAAAGGGCTGGAAAATGAAAAAAGCATTTAAAGCTGTGCGTATTATCCTGTTGTTAGCTGTGATTGTAGTTGTTGCGCTTGTGGCGGCAATTCACCTTTTCGCCGACCGTGCTTTGAAAATAGGTATAGAGATGGCGGGGACTAAGGCCCTGAATGTGGGAGTCAGTGTGGGGGATGTGGACCTTGCGATTATGAAGGGCGAACTCGGTCTTGAGAATCTCGTGATTGACAATCCGCCGGGCTACCAACATCGTAAACTGCTTGAACTAAAAGACGCCAAAATTGAAGTTGATATAAAGTCGCTTCTGGGCGATGTGGTTAATATAAGAGAAATCAAGCTTGACGGGATAAATTTGGTCCTTGAGCAAAGAGGTATCTCAGGCAATAACCTGCAGGATGTAATAAAGTCAATTCAAACAAAAGACAAACAGACCGAGCCATCCGGAAAGAAACTTCATATAGACGAGCTTGAAATCACCGATGTGACAGTTAAGTTAAAGCCGCTGCCTATTCCCGGCAGGGCAGATACCATTACACTAAGACTTAAGCCTATCAAGATGACCAATTTAGGCGGCGATAATAAATTAGATACCGCCAGGTTGTCTGGCAAAATCTTATTAGCTATTGCAGGCGATGTAGCGGAACAGGGTGCGGGCGTGCTGCCCAAAGAGATTATTGACCCGCTAAAGGGCGAGCTTGAAAGGCTCGGTAAATTGTCGGGAGCTTTGCTGGAAGAGGGGGGCAAGATATTTAAAGAAGGCACGGACCTGGGAAAAGAACTTACCGAAGGCCTTGGGGGGCTGCTAAAGCCAAAGAAAAAAAAGAAGTGAAGAGGCGATGGCGAAGGATTTTGAGTTTTGAATGTCGGCTTCTTAATTGAGCTGTTTGCGTGTTGTCCGATGACTGGTCAGGGGGCTCTGGGAGAAAATGCTTAAGCCCTTGCTTTTTTCAAGGAGACCTGGTATTAGAGGGTTAAGAAAGTCGGAGAAACATGGGTAAATTTATGTTAAATAGGCAATCTCGAATAAGTTTCCTTTTGTATAAGTGTTAAATGGGAATGTCGAATAAAATCAAAAAAATATTTTCAGCAATCTTTAATTTAGAAAGGGGACTATTATGAACGGTACATGGGAAGGAATGCGTGTAAATAAGGCCATGGCAACTTTGATACTTGTTGTGCTGGTTTTGATTGTTTTGATTGCCGTAATTGCCGGCTCGGTTGTGAAAATTGACGGCGATGAAGTGGGGATTGTGGAGAAGAAACTGTTCGGCAGAGACCTTTCCGAGGGAAAAGTTCTGGCGGTAAAGGGAGAGAAAGGTTTTCAGGCACAGATTCTGATGCCGGGCTGGCGTGTCAAATGGAAATGGCAGTATAATGTCACCAAGATTAAGATGATCGAGATAAAAGAAGGCTTTGTCGGCCTGATACACGCGGCGGACGGACGAAGCCTGCCTGCCGACATAATTTATGCGCCGGAATGGGAAGATGTGGAAAAAATGCACAATGCCGAATATTTCCTCGGCGAAGGCAAAGGCTATAGTGGCCCGCAGCTTTCGGTCCTTCCCCCGAAAAAATACCGCATCAATACCAAGCTGTTTACTATAACGCCTGTGCCGATAACAAATGTTACGGTTGGCACGGTTGTGGTTATTAAAAGTAACGTAGGCGAAGCAGTTGAGTCTAAAGACCGGCTGGTGGAGGTAGGCCGGAGAGGGATATGGAACAAGCCGTTAACAGAAGGAAAGTACAGACTACATACGAAAGCTTATGAAGCGACACCTATCAGCATTCGGCAGGTCAAGGTCAGCTACACCGCCGAGAAAGAACAAGGTGAAGGCAAAGAGTATCAGCCTATGCGGCCAATAATTGTTCGCAGTAAGGACGGTTTTACATTTCCTGTAGATGTCCGTGTAATGTACCGGATTGACAGCGAAAATGCGCCGCGAGTGGTTGCCACTGTCGGTGATGATGCACTTGTTCTGACGAAGCTGGTGACGCCCGCGGTCAGAGCGATTTTTAAAAATAACGCTGAAAAGGTCAAGGCCCTTGAGTACGTTCAGAAGCGGTCGGAACAGGAAAAGCAAAGTGCCTCAATGCTTGAAGAAGAGTTGGCCAAGTATGGCGTAACCTTTCTTGCAGTTCGGATTGGTGATGTTGGGGATGAAAAGACCCTTGGTTCGCTTCTGAAGACTCAGACAGACCGTGAAATTGCCCTTCAGGAACAGGCAACGTTCGAGGAACAGCAGCGTGCAGCGGAAAAACAAAAGCAACTGACAAAGACCAAGCAGGAGGCTGAAGAGGAAAAACGGCTGGCAACGGCGGCGTATGCGGTTAAGATAGCTGACGAAGAAAAGAAAAAGGTGATTATTGCCGCCCAGGCAGAAGCTGAGCATATCAAGCTTACCGCTGAGGCCAGGGCTCTGGCTTATAAGAAGATTTCCGAGGTGATTGGACGAGACAATGCCGCTCTTATCGAGATTATGAAACTGGTAGAAGCCGGCAAAATAAGGATTACGCCGGAAGTAATGGTCGGCGGCGCGGGTGCAGGTATGACCGATGCGCTGATGGGAACTGTTCTGAGGGGGATGCTCGACAAAGAGGCTACTTCCGAGAAAAAATAAATGACATCGATATAGATGTTGAAAGCTCAAAAAGCCCTCACCTTATTTTCAGGCGAGGGCTTTTTTTGTATGCCTGGCCAAATGGTTCCAGACGGAATCCGGGGCGTGCTAAAAATTGTGACGGACCACGCGGACAGCAAACACCCTATCTGTATGGGCCTGCCAAATACTCAGCCGATGATGATGTCATCCAATGCTCGCTTTGGGACGTGGTGTATGTCTTCGGGGTCGCGCCAGTATTTGATGTCTCCGGAAGGCGCGACTGTCTCGATTACTACTTTTTCCCTGGGTTTACCGAGAGCGAGGACAAGAAGTATCTCGTAGCGGGGTGGTATATCGAGGGCCTTGCGGAGTTCCTCTCTCTGTACCGAGCCAATGATGCAGCCGCCCAGACCTTTTTCTGTCGTGCCCAGAAGGATGCTTTGAGCGGCTACGCCGTGGTCACAGCCAACGGAGTTCCTTATCTTGGTGTCGATGAGGATGATGATATACGCAGACGGTCTTTGGCCTTCGGATGGGCCGGGCCAGTCTTTGAGATAGCCGGCCCAGGCAAGGTGCGGAAAAATCAAAGCATTTTTCTCAGGCTCGCAGGAAAGAATATATTTTAGCGGCTGCAAATTGGCTCCGGAGGCGGATAGTCTCGCAAGGTCAACAAGTTCTTCCAAAGTATGGCGGTCTATAGCGGTTTCCTGGACAAAACGCCGACAGCTTCTATTCTTTATTATTAAGTCTCTCATCATTTTGTTTCCCTCGATATCAATCCGGACACATTGCTGGGTTCCATAATAACATCTTGGCTCCTGCGAGGCGCCAAATGGTTGCGCGAACGCAGCAGGCCGCAAAGGCAGTGTTATCCAATAACCCACATTATTGTTTACTCCAGATGCGGGTATTCAGGTTGAGGTCGTCAACAATGCCGGCAGCAAGCTGGAGGTCTTCAAAGTATTCCTGGACGAGCTCAAAGTCCAGGATTGTTCTAAATAATCTCGGCTCAAAAAGGTTTTTGGTATATGAGACGGCGACAAATACTCTTGAGCCGACGAAAGAGAGATAAATCGGTCTGTCGGTCTTTCTCTTGAAGTTGATGATCCTTTCCATCAAGCTTGTTGACAAGATGTATCTTGCCTGGATTTGGTCGCTGCCGTAAACGACGAAAAACTTTTCAAATTCGGGGTCTTCAAGCTTTATTAGCTGGCCTCGCAACACGTTCCATGACTGGAACATCTTCCCGAAACCGCCGAAGAGCTTCTCGGCGGTGTCAGGCAGGACTATTGTCTTGCAGGTGAAGTGCTTGTTAAAGTCAGCGATAAAAAACAGACCTTTGAATACGGTGCGGCGGCTTCTGTTCTTGCCGGAGCCGCTTTCGTATTCAGCGTGCAGCTCGGAAAACTCAATTTGCGTTGTGCCTACTTTTCCTGAGACATAATCATCGCCTTTGTACCGGTTGGGTTTTGTTTTGAAGATTTCAGAGGTCATAAAAGTTGACTTGGGGATATATCTGTGGGCAGTGTAGCGAAGGTCGTCGTCAATAAACCTTACTATTTTTTGAATGATTGTGCCTTTGAATTTCCTGACATAGCCTTTGCTCAAGAGACTTGCGATAAATACAAAGAGCACTGCACCTATTATAAGTGGGAACAAAATTCCGGGGAAAGACGGAACTCCACTTTGTGCCATTATGAAAAGTCCAATCGCCACGAGGATTGCTACGGCAGCGCCAACATAGGTGAGTTTTTGAACGATTGCCTTGCGTCCGGCCTCAAGGACATTAAGGTCAGCTAACAGCGTGGTGTTGTAAAACTGTCTTAAATCGTCCAGCGTTTTCATATTCATTCCGACTATGGGTCGGCGCTAAGCTGTGAAGGATTTTCCGGCATCCACAACCTGGCGTTCCTTTTCGCTTATCTCGAAAAACCTTCTTCGTTTGTAATTCATCATAGAAGCAACCATACTGGTAGGAAACATTTCGACGGCATTATTATAATCGGTAACGGCTGCGTTGTAAGCCCGTCTGGCGGCGGATATCTGCTCTTCAAGCTCGGTCAGCGTTCTCTGCAGGTGCATAAAATTGTCGCTTGCTTTGAGGTCAGGATAATTTTCAACCACAAGCATTATGCGGCTCAGTACCTTGGTTACTTTATTATCAAGCTCGACTTTTTCGTCGTCGGAAGTACGGTCTGATATTGCCTTTGCCCGCATTTCGGTGACTTCGGTGAGCAAAGTCCTTTCATGCTGCATATACCCTTTGACGGTGGCGACAAGATTCGGGATTAAGTCGTATCGCTTCTTGAGCAAAGCATCGATTGTGCCAAATACGTTGAGCACCTGGTTTTTCTTTGCCACCAGGCTGTTATAGATGAGGACTGGAATCAACAGGGCTATTACGAAAATAATAATCGCAATCAGCATATCTTAACCTCCTTGTGTGTCAGGTATTATCAGAGAACATTTCAGTATTTGGGCAACGGCGGAGCACTGTCGCAGACAGGGCCTTAAACAACGTGAGTTTTTGCCTGTATTGTTGATAATCATTTGGCACCTGCAAAGAATAAATGAGCTATCAATCCGGCAATGGGCGGGAAGAAGAACGTACTTGCCAGGCGGACGAGCGTGAATTTCCAGCCCAATATACCAACTTCCATTGGCAGCCGGCTAACCGCCCAAAGCGACCACCCTGTAAGAAACGCAACCATAGTGCCCACACCGGCGCCGGAACGCAATAGTCCTGCAGCAACGGGCAGACTGACATAAGGACCTCCGGGCGCAAGAGCACCGGCTACAGTGCCGATGAGTATGCCTCGTATGCCGGATTCGGCCCCTATCCATTTGGATATTAGTTCATGAGGCAGAAGAACCTGAACCATGCCGGCAACGATAAATGCGAAAACCAGTAATGGCAGGATTTGAACCGTCATATTCACGGCTGATTTGATGCCGGTAATGTGTTGTCCCTGTCCCTTATAATATCCTATGATGAGGAAGATGGCTGCAAGCGCCGCCATAATAATTGTTGGGATGAACATCGCTGAATTGCTCCTTTCTGAATTCATGCTTTAGTTTTTCTCCTAACTTAATTGCCTGACAAATGATAAGCGCATTATTGGAGGTATTTCTGGTTGTAGTCAAGAAATTTATTTTTTATCTGCGTTGGCAGATGGCCTTGGATGCTATTTGGGCGAGCGGAGCGAACCAGAAAGCTGGTGGTATTTGAGCAACTCCGGCTCAAGGTACGGTAATTTTATATTGCGGAGATTTGCCACGGTAATCTTTGTGTGTCCCTGTTGTTGTGATGACTTCTTCAACAATCAAATTTTCTGTTCGCTTGCCTGTTTTTCTCAGGTCAAACGTGACTTGTACTACTTTTCTTTGTGCCTGCTTTTTGCCAAGTTGACCTCTCACCGTTTCTTTGGTAATTGCTATTTGCTCGTTCCGCGGATTCCACTTCATCGTACTTGTCAGGTAACTCCAGGAGTGAAATGCACACAACCGATAAATAGTCTCTTCAACAATGCCTGTCAGCTTATCCTTAGAAATATCGAATACCATCAGTTTCTCTTCATGAAACGCACTGCCTGTGCCACCATACCAGTTGGGAATGAACAGATACTTGCCGCTTGTCCCCGTCAGAAGATAAAATGAAGGCTGCCAGCTTCTAACATGATTCGATTTTGTACTACCAACCAGCCAATACCACGAATCAGCTTGTTTTTTGAAAAGTGCTTCAATATAGATTGGCCGGAACTTGATATGAACTAAAACCAGCTCCTGGTCAGAGGGCACAAAGTAGAACTGAACGTTCTTCTCGTTGGCGAAATCTTTGTCCTCAAGGCCCAAAAGGTTCCCGGCTCGCGCCACACTATCCAACAAGGGGATATCCCAGAAATCTACCTCCCCTGTCCGCACGGTGCGCTGCAAAAAGAAATACTTAAAGAAGGAATGAAGCGTGCGAACATCCCGGAACTTTAAAGAGGTGTCATCTACGTACACATCCTGCCACCGGATTTGCCAATCGTACCACTTCGGGTCGCATTTGGAGTAAGGCTTCAGCTTAGCGGCGAATCCTTCTCCTACCCGACGCTCTAATGCCGGCTTGCAAGCACCCTGGGTAAGTATTCCGGCAAGCACAGGGGGGAAGAACAATATCAAAACTGTAGGAAAAGCTCTCCTAATAGCATGCACTCCTATTTGTTCGCATAACACATAATAAGCGCATTATTGGAGACATTGATGATTGGAGTCAAGGAATTTATTTTGTTGACGATGGTAAGAAATATAGAGGGGAGGGCAGCACTGGGCCGGGTTGGATTCGAACCAACGTAGGCTTACGCCAACGGGTTTACAGCCCGTTCCCTTTAGCCACTCGGGCACCGACCCTGATATCTGATTGAATTTTAGTCTCTGTCCGCCTGTGCTGCAAGAGAAATTCTTTACTGCTCTAAGTACCGGCCGGTCGTGAAGCGCAGACGTGTCAGCGCAGAGGTATTCCGCTCGATAGTACTTTCACAGAAGGTTTTAGTTGCGTAATAGCCGCCGTTGGCTATAATAGAGAAATGGTTAAAAGTGGCGTGTTTGAAAAATTTTTTGTTTTGGTTGTGAGTTTTTGCAGAAGATGTGGCTGCGGAGCTCTCATTTGATAAGGAGGTTACAGATATGACAAGAACAGGTTTGACAATAGCCGCGATTTTGGCCTTGATAGGGTGTCAACTATCTGGGGCGGCTGAGATGCCGATGGGAAAGGAATTTAGCAACTCTATCGGTATGAAATTTGTGCTTATCGAGCAGGGCGCGTACCAGATGGGCCAGCTTTCCGAATCGCTGCCGTTTGATATGATGCCCCAGGACGGTGGTCCCGGGAATCGTATGGACCATCTGCGAGTTGGTGACTTTGATGAAAGACCCGTCCACAAGGTGAAGATTACAAAGCCTTTCTACATGGCCGTGCTTGAAGTGACAAACTTTCAATACGAACTCTTTGACCCGGACCATAAAGAATTGCGAGGCAGGGATGAAACTTCCACCGACGACGACGAAGCGGTAGTAAACGTCAGTTGGTACGACGCCCAGAGTTTTTGTAAGTGGCTTTCCGACCAAGAAGGACTGACATATCGCCTGCCGACCGAAGCCGAGTGGGAATACGCATGCCGCGCCGGCACGACATCGAATTACTATTGCGGCGAGCGCCTGCCGAAAGAATATCACAAGAACCAGTGGCTCATCAGGGGACGACCGGACGACGTCAAAATCACCGTCGGCAAAACTCCCCCCAATCCCTGGGGTCTTTACGACATGCACGGCAACGTCGAGGAATGGTGCCAGGATTGGTACGGCCCTTATACCGCCGAAGCGCAGACCGACCCGGTAGGTTATTCCGAGGGCGATTTCCGAGTCACTCGTGGCGGAAGCCACTCGACGTATGCATATTTCCTTCGTTCGGCAAACCGAGCCGGCATGATGCCGAAAGCAAAGAACTGGCTGATTGGCTTTAGGGTAGTAATCGGCGATTTACCCCAAACCGAACCACTTGATCCGCCGCCAATACCATTGAATCAGCAGAAAGTAAAGCAAAGAAGCCCGGTTGCGGCCCTCAAAGGTCCGGACCCCAAAGTCCCGTATTTTGAAGGACCAAAACCGTTCGTGGTAATACCGCCCGCATCGGCAGGACCGGTCTTTGCACTGCATAACCACGACCCGGCCATCGTCGAATGTCCCAACGGTGACCTCATCGCCTGCTGGTACACCTGCCTTGCCGAAAAAAACCGCGAACTTGCCCAGGCCGCGAGCCGCCTGAGATACGGTGCGAAAGAATGGCAGCAGGCATCACCTTTCTGGGATGCCCCCGACAGAAACGACCACGCTCCGCTGATGTGGTATGATGACAAGGACACCATCTATCACTTCACCGGGGTGGGATTCGGAGCAGGATACAATAACATGGTGGTTGTCATGAGAACCAGCACCGATAACGGCGCAACATGGTCACGCGGACGCATTATCGTCGACGGATTTGACAACGGCCACATGCCCGTCGAAGGTGCCTTTCGAATGAACGACGGCGCGATCGCGTTTACTTCCGACTCAACTCCGACACTATGGATTAGTCACGACGAGGGAATCTCCTGGAAAAGTTGCGGCGGGTCAATCAGCGGCAATCACCCAGGCGTCACCCAACTAAAGGACGGCACCTTGTTAGGCCTGACCCGTGACACCAAGGTCGAGGGAATGATGCCCATCGTCACTTCGAAAGATATGGGTAAAACATGGGACTATAAAGCCAGTGATTTCCCTCCGATCATCGGTGGAGAACGACTCGTTCTGTTCAAAACCAGAGAAGGACCGCTGTTCTTCGCGTCACTGGCCAACAATAGCATCGAGATTACCGACGCTTCCGGCACCAAACGAGACGTACGCGGGCTGTTCGTAGCCGTCTCCGAAGACGAAGGAAAGACATGGCCCTACAAGCGCCTTGTCACCGACGACGGCCCGGGCAAGGGCGTAGGTTCGACCAACGGATACGTCTTTACGATGAGCCAGCGAATCGGCGAGCACCTCGGATACTTCGCGGGCTGCCAGGCGACCAACGGTGTAATACACCTTATCAGCAGTACCACGCACTACGCGTTTAACCTTAAGTGGGCTATGACACCAGCCCCGGCGATAAAGTATCCCCCAATGCCGGTTAAGCACATCGTCGAGACCTTCGACGGTCCCGAACTGGCCAACGATGGATGGATTCGCTACAAGAGCTACACGGGAACCTTTGACGGCAAGGGGTCATTCAGAATTTTCAATCCGGGCCGTCAAGGCGGGATCAACCGTGCGGTCGGCTATGGCTCGTTCGAAGCCAATTTCACGCTGAAGAATTTCCTCTTCCATCCTAAAGGAAGGAGTTATCAGGGTGTAGGCCTGATCTTCGAAGACGGACTGCACGCAAAAAGTGCTGTGTATATTAGACAGAATGACATCGGGCCGGGTGAATCTGCCGACCTTAAGTTCGATAAGACCCCCGACAGCATAAAGATTAAGACAATCTGGAATCTCCCCAAGAAACAGTGGCAGATTTTCTACGGATTCGACGGTGAAGATGCAGTCAACGAATTGCCCGCAAGCAAGAAAGGCATGTTCATGCAAAGACCCTTCACAGAAAGTGTCGGCTGTGCAATACTTGCTCAACACGGCGGCTTCGACATCGACTATTTCGAGATAAAACCGCTCTAAGCTCTGAGTGTGGTCTAATTGAATAGGGAATTAGAAATGTCAGTTTGGACAAACATTGAAAATGCCGCAAGTGTGGAGATCAAGACCATCTGGAACTACGGCACAAAACGCTGGCGTGTTTTCTACGGCTTTAACGGCGAAGAGCCCGTCAACGAATTGCCTGCAAGCAAGACTGGTATATACCTCACTACTAATCCCTTTACCGAAGCAACATCGTGCTACATTATGGCAGCGAACGGCGGTATTGATGTGGACTATTTTGAGGTCAAGCCGAACGAACTTTAAGAAATTGCTGCTGAAAAAAGTTTAATGCAAAATCTTAATGGCAAAGGGCAAGATATGAGGAATTTAGTGTTGTCTATCGCGATGGTATTGGCTGGGGTGGCGGCATCAGCCGCGGCTGAGATGCCGATGGGAAAGGAATTTACTAATTCTATCGGTATGAAATTTGTGCGCATTGAGCCGGGGACGTTTACTATGGGCGGCCTGCAAAAACAACTGCCGAAAGAACTGGCAGGTGGTCGGCATATGCGTGACGGGGACCCCGATGAGCAGCCGGCGCACAAGGTCACCATCAGCAAACCGTTCTATATGGGTGTTTACGAGGTTACCAACGCTCAGTACGAACAATTTGACCCGACCCATCGCTATCTTCGCGGCAAGCTGGGCTTTTCCATCGAGAATGATGAGGCGGTTGTCTTTATCAATTGGAACGAAGCGAAAGCTTTCTGCGACTGGCTCTCGGCGCGAGAGGGTCACGCGTATCGGCTGCCCACCGAGGCGGAATGGGAGTATGCCTGCCGGGCCGGTACA
>JGI10211J34971_10004299_pt1 | contig 11315 bp, 5 predicted proteins | sample Etolagsediment_FD_34971 | JGI IMG/M metagenome (IMG submission 34971)
ACCATTAAGTCCTGGAGTTTTATTTGATCCCCAGGAGGTACAGCCGCTTTGGCCAGGTAGGGGATTTCATACTTCCGAAGCACCGGCCGCAGTAAAACATTCCCGACCCGTGATTCAGATAGATGGATAATTTCAGCCAGCAGTACATCGGGATTCAGTTCTTTTTCTTTTTGGGTAATTTCCTTAACAAAGGTATCGGTTTCAGGGTCGGCATGGCAAAAGCGTCCCAAAAGGTTACCGGAGCTGGAACCACCAAATCCGCTGACCAATATTTTTTTCCTGGGGCTGGTTTCACTTTTGTCTTCTACGATTTGAACCATGGCGGAAAAAGTATCGGGTAAGTCATTCCAGTTGGATTCAAAGGGTTCTAACTCCTTATCTGTTAATTCCACCTCATATTTATTGCCTGTTAGTGCTTCCTTATATTTTTTAAATAAGAAGGACTGTAAACGGTCCCAATTCATTTCACTACTTTCAGCGGGAGCAGGTAGGGCCAGGTCATCCACCAATGGTGTAACATCACCCGCACTACCGGTCTGTCTGTAACCAATGCCAGACTCGGTGTCCAGTGCCTCCAGAAGCGGCATTTCCCTGGTTTCATACCGTTCAAAGAAGGCATCCCTGAATTGTGCCAGCGTGGTGGCCGCACGCTTTGGTGTTAGTTTATTCATAATATCAAAGCCCTTCAGCAAATCGTTACCCAATCCCCATTCCACCACACAATGAAGCGTCGGGTTGACCATATCGGTTTGAAATAAAAACTTTAATTCAAAACCGGTTTCAAGTTGTTTAAGATCTTCTGCTATTTTGAGATAGTTAGCAGTGGTGGTGCCGATTTGACTCTTATCTATCTGCTGCAGTGCTTCCCTGGCCCGGAGGATAATTCGTTTTAAACTATCGATACCTTCAATGGGCTCCAGGATTGTCAGTATTTGGTCCAGGAATTCGGGTCCGGTAATGGCCGGTTCCAACTGGTTCACCAGTACCTGGCTGTCGATTAATTCATTTATAAAGTCCCGGGCATCTTCAATGGTGATTTCTTCATCCACCAGCAGTTCAGCCAGTTCCTTTAGATAGGCGCCTTTTGCAGCCCTATCCAATACCCGCTGTAAGTATTCCGAATGATCTACTGCGACGATATGGTGGGTTCGCCTGGTGTCGCGGTATCGGTACTCCACGTAACGCAATTGATCGGCCACGGGATAAATACTGGAATTGGGATAGTAGAGTAAATTTTCTTTTATAACCGGGTGCTTTGCCAGGTCCTGGGCCAGTGCACAGAGATAATTCATGTCCAGCCGGGTATGTCTCTCATATTGGGATTGTTCCGGTAACTCCACCCGGCCTTCTTTATCCCAATGGCCAATGGAAAAACCGGCAAATAATCCGAAGGGTGTGGGTCGGGTAGACATCCGAAGTATATAACGCATTAACCCGTAATGGAGGCGCTCCTTTTTTTTCCGGTCTGTAAGTTCGCCTTTTAACCACTGCCCCATCTGTTTATGGAGATCGGGTGACGCCAAAAAAATCGCTTCCTCTACCACTGGTAACCGGCATACTTCTATCAATCGTTCCTCCGATGTTAAAGGACCGGAAATCAGGGTATCAAGAAAATTAAAGGGAAACAAGGGCGACCGCAAGATAAATGACGAGAAATTCCGGTAAGGTATTTTTTGCTTCATCACTTTTTTTTTATTTTATTCATTTTTAATTTTTTATCATACAATTTAAGAGCCCTTCTGTCAACTCAAAAAAAGACAGCGGTCCCATTTGGGTTCGATATCGGATACAATGGAAATCAGCATCAACCCAATACCTGCAACACCTTCCAGTAATCCGGCTTCTGCCACCCAACCGCCGTACTTCTCGGTATGCCAGGCTTTGTAACCCGCATAACCATCTTTATAGGTTGCCATTTTCAGGACATGATCGAGCCAGTAGAGGGTCGATTCTCTAAAGGCATTGCGGCCAGTGGCGTGGTACATGCGGTTATAAATATGGGTGATACCGGCCGCACCGTGACATAAACCAACATCGATGACTGCATTCTGTTTTAAGTCTCTCCGGCCAGTGGAGTGCAGTAGGGTATCTAGCGACTTTTCTTCCCACTCTTTATTCCCGGCGGCCTGGCCCGCCTGCCATAAAGAATTTCCCATACCCAGGTCACCATAACACCAGGCCAGACGACTGGCACCAGTGGGACTCTCTTCGCTGATCCAACTGGGGAAATGGGAGTGATATTTTTTTGTATCCAGTTTTTGTGAGAAAATGTAATTGACCGCACCATCTAATAATCGGGACACTTTTTCTAAAAAAATCCCCTTTTCCAGCATTTTAGCAAGGAAAACAATGATGCTGGAAATACCATGGGATAAACTCAGGTTATACCCTTTTGTTCCCTTTTCATGATCCAGTACCGATTCCCATGCGACTTTGCCACCTGGTTTTTGGTGGCTGATTTTATCCAGGAGGTTTACCAGCTCTATTAAATAATCTTTCGACTCTTTTTTACTAAGTCGCTCTAAGAAATAGGTGCCTTTCCCCACCGCACCATGCAAAAAATCATAATTTCCATTTTCAATATCATACACCATGCTTTTGTGAAGAAAGGGGTCCAGGTCTTGTAAGATTTCATCGGTATCCGCTTCAACAAAATCGTTTTGAACCAGGTGTTCCATCATCCACCCCACACCAGCCAGGCCGCCGGCAAAGGTATGGAAACAAGATTCCTTATTAATGATATCAAAAATTTCGGTAATCAACTCATGGGCATATTCAACATATTTCTCTTCCATGGTCAATTGTGCATAGTAAAAGAAAAACAGGGCAACGCCAGCTTTTCCTCCCATCAGACCAATACCATCCTTTAGTTTTTCGGTATTTTTAAGTAATGCATCTGAGATTTCAGAAAGTTTTTCCATATAAATCTTACCATTTTTTTCATCTACCAATGGTTCCCATTTCATTTATTTCCTCCTTATTTAAAAACAGTTTCTATGCCCGGGGTCCACGGTTTCGTTCGGTTGAAAATATTTTTCGTACAACATGTAAAGCTGTAAAACATTATACTCCTTTCTTCCCATTCCATGTGTCATCGATGCCTTTTGCAATATCTCCCGGGGTTTCGGAAATCCGGGTACTATTCTCCATAAAATCCATATTTACTGCCAGGTACCTGTTTTTTGAGCTGACTTTGCCATTGGCAAAAACAGCCAACAGGCTGTAGGTTTCATTTTTATCGATCACGATGTACCTGTCCTCCGGGATATCCCAATAGGGACTGCCCAATATCATTTCAGAGGCTTCTTTTAAAGATCCGGCCGCATTCACCGGCCACCCTTTGATGGCTTCCCGCAGATCATATATTTCATTTACTTCTGTCATTTTTATTATATATATTCTTACGTTTTCCACGTAATTTTTGTTTCATTTTTCCCAGATATTTTTTCAATCTACTTCGTCTGGTTCACAGTCAGATATTATATCATTTTTATTTTTTTTTCAATTCTTTTTTCTTAAATATTTAAAATATGATAGAATATACTTCCTAAAGGAGCTTATTATGGGACATGCGCTTCACCATCATTCTCATTCGGATATAGACCCGGACACATCCTCCACCCGGTTATTTATTACAATGGTACTCAATTTCCTGATTACCATTGTTGAGGTCATTGGCGGCTTACTTTCTGGCAGTCTTTCCCTGCTTTCGGACGCTTTGCACAATTTTAGCGACGGGATTTCCATCATTATCAGCTATATTGCCATCCGCCTGGGTAAACAGCCGAAATCAGCCAAATATACCTTCGGACTCAAACGGGCAGAAATTTTGGCTGCGGTTATAAACGCCGGGACCCTGACTGTTATCTGTTTCTACCTGTTTAAAGAAGCCTATGAACGATTCACAGAACCCCAGGAAATTGCCGGTGGTACGATGATTATTGTTGCCTGTATTGGGTTAATCGCCAATGTGATCGGCACACTGCTGTTGAAAAAAGGATCACGATATAACATCAATATCCGGTCTGCCTACCTACATTTATTTGGGGATGCGGTTTCCAGTGCGGCGGTTATTATGGGAGGTATCACCATCTATTTTTTCCAAATATATTGGGTCGATCCCCTACTGACTGTTCTAATATCCCTTTACATTTTGAAAAAGAGCATCGAGATTGTAAAAGAGGCCATCAATGTTTTAATGATGGGGACACCGGAAAGTATTTCTATCGAGAGTATTCAAAAAGAGATCGAAGATATCGATGGAATAAACAATATCCATCATGTGCATATCTGGCGGCTCAATGAACGGAACATCCATTTTGAAGCGCATATCGATGTGGAAGATATGCCAGTGAGCCAGACCACTGACCTGAGTGCCATTATCGAAGAGAAATTAAAGGATAACCACGGTATTACCCATATTACCTTGCAATTCGAGTCGGACAAATGTGAAACCAAACGATTGGTATAAATAGACCCGCGAAACACGCGAAACACACGAAAAAATAGATGTAATATATATAGAGGGGGATCTCTTTTTTCACTCATCATTCATCATTTTTTTTTAAAAGAAGAGAGACAATGCCATTATTTGGCATTCCCTCGATACTATAATAGTGGTGATGAAACAATTAACGTTTAAGAAAAGAAGCAACATGAAGATTGCAAAGTGCAGAGCGTATAATATACATTTTGCAGAAGATTTACGCCCGGTGCCTTGCGCCATGCGAAAAACCAGGAGGTAACCATGAAAACAGCAGAATATTTAAACGATGTCACCGATCAATTTGTCCTTGCCGTCGGTGTGAAAGTACTGGAAGATATCGATACCCCGTCCTTCATGAGAAAAGAATACGGCATCCGTCTTGAGGATACGGAAAAATCACCATTATCATCGACATCCACATCAGGATCATCATCAAGACCATCATCAACAGGTGTTGTGGTGGAACCGGATGAGAAAATCGTACGCTTTTTATCGGTGATTAAACGAAAAGATTTTGCAGTAAGCCCGGGATGATTTTAGTGAGGAAATTTTGGGGACAGGCGCTCCGGGTTTTCCGGCACTTTTTTCCCCGGATCATTTTTTATTGAAAAATTGCTGTTATTCCTATATAATGGAAGCGGTGAAACAATGACGGATAAGAAAATAAAGCAAATCCCTTATGGGGTGGCAAGTTACGACCGGATCATCGCAAAAAACGGCTACTATGTAGACAAGACCATGTACCTGGCAGAAATCGAAAATGCCGGTGATTATTTATTCTTTATTCGGCCCCGGCGTTTTGGCAAGTCCCTGTTTGCTTCCGTAATGGAAGCCTATTACGATGTTTATTACAAAGATCGATTCGAAGAATTATTCAAAGGGAAATGGATTCACGAAAATCCCACCAAAGAAAGAGGCACTTACCTGGTTTTAAAATTTAATTTTTCAGTAGTTGACCCGGCACCGGATAAAGTGGACACTTCCTTTTTACATCATATAAAAAGTAAAGCCCTTCTTTTTTTAGATAAATACGCCGATTACCTGGAGAAAGGCGAAAAATACTTCAAACAAATCATAGAAAAAAGCACTTCGGCTTCCGATATTTTATCCAGTCTCGGCGATCTATGTAAAAAATCCCATCAAAAATCCTATGCCATTATCGATGAATATGATAATTTTACCAATACCATCCTTTCCACTTTGGGAGAGAAAGCGTACTATGACCTTACCCACGGCGAAGGATTTTTCCGGTCATTTTTTAGCGTATTAAAAGGTGGAACCGATGGAATGGAAGCACCCTTCACCCGGTTGTTTCTCACCGGGGTGTCCCCGGTAACCCTGGATGATGTTACCTCCGGGTTTAACATCGGGAAAAATATCTCACTGCAGCCCGATTTCAACCGGATGTTGGGCTTCACAACGGATGATGTTATCGAAATGATCGAATATTACCGATCAAACAGTATGATTGACCACCCCACCGATTACCTGTTGAAAATCATGACAGAATGGTATGGCAATTATCGATTTTCCAAAAAAGATGAAAAAAAACTTTTCAATTCGGATATGGTTTTGTACTTCCTTGACCACTATATGCTGGGAAAAGAACTCCCGGATAACCTGATCGACAGAAACGTAAGAATCGATTATGGCAAACTGAGGCATCTCATTATCGTAGAAAAAGGAAAAAACAAAAACTTCAACGGTAATTTCCAACGGTTAAAGGAGATTATCGAAAAAGGAGAAACCTCGGGAGAACTCCAGGAAGGATTTCCCCTGGAAGAATTAGTCGATGAGAATAATTTTATCTCCCTTTTGTTTTATTTCGGGCTGCTTTCGATCGTAAGGTCCGAATTAAATGAACAGGTATTGGAAATCCCCAATGAAACCATTCGGCGGTTATATTATGATTATATCAAGAAGGGCTACGAAGATACCGGTATATTTTCATTGAATTTATCCATGTACAGCCATTTAATGAAAGAAATGGCATCCGGAGGAAAGTGGGAACCGCTTCTCCATTATATTACCGGGCAGATGCAGGAAAGCATGGGGTTAAGGGACTTAATAACCGGGGAGAAATCCATCCAGGCCTTTTTGAATGTCTACCTGGGTTTGAGTGACCTGTACATCATTCACAGTGAAAAAGAGATGAACAAGGGATTTGCCGATATTGTCATGGAGCCTTTTTTAGCCCGGTATCCCGGGGTGAAATATTCCTACATCATTGAGATCAAATATATCAAACCCCAAAAAGGACAAAAACGTGATCCGGCTAAAATCGACCAATTAAAGGCAGAAGCGGAAGAACAGTTAAAAAAATACGGGGCAGACGGAAAATTCAAAAAAAACCTGGAAAAAACCACACTGATCAAATTAGTGCTGATCTTCTCCGGGCATCGACTGGTGCATATGGGAAAAGTGGGATAAACGTGATTTTGTCAAAAAAAGCGCCCTCAACTTTTACAGTTGCTCGATAAAATAGAATAAAAAGGTGCCAGGCAAAAAAACGGTGGCCTTTTTTAGGGTCCCGTTCCGACCTGCCTGGTTTATGATTCAGAGATGGTAAAAAAATAAAAAAAATATCCACGGTTATTGAAATCCTGGTGTGTTTTTATTAAAATAAAAAAAATGGTAGAAATTGATTTACATATCAGTCATTTCAAATATTTCCTGATCTGCCTGATTTTTAACTTATTTCTATTTAATCATTCTGCTTATTCTCAAGGTTATCATGTAAGGACGTATACCGATGATGATGGATTGGCAAACGCTAAGGTTTTTGATATCACCCAGGATAATTCAGGATGTATGTGGTTTGCCACCAGGACCGGCATCTCAATGTATGATGGAAAACGCTGGAAAACATATTCTTATAATGATGGACTGCCCGCCACCGAATATTCAAATATTAAATGTGACAGGCAGGGAACGGTATGGGCATTATCCTCTTTCTCCAATATAATCGCACATTTCAACGGGCAAAGATGGCATTTACTTCCTCAACTGATGTTTCCCCGGCATCCCCACCATCATAAGTTCATAAGCTCTTTTGAAGTAGTCACCATCAACAATCAAACGGTTGTGGCGGTGGGCACCAGGGGATTGGGTTTATACCTGTGGACTGAGAATAAGTGGAAACATATTAATGCTCAAAAAGGCTTGATCGATCCTTCGATAAACGACATCGCAGCTTATGGTGAAGGTTTTTATATTGCGACGGACAGCGGTTTATCTGTTCTTATACCTGGTACTGAAATTATAGATAATACGATAAACCAGGGATTAGAACTCCCTTCGCCGGAGGTTATTGGCATAGCAATCGAGAAAACCAACGATACCATTGCATTATTAAATGAAAATATCATTATCTGGCTCATGGGAAAAGAATGGATCGGGTATTTAAAAAACGGCGTATTTACGGCTGCTGCAAGCTCCATCGCTTTACCCCGAAATGATTTTGAGGTTTTTCTCCAACCCGATTACCAGCGAGGGATTTTTTTTGGCAATAAACATCGTGTCTTCTATATTGAGAAGAACAGCAGGTTGATCCAACACTTCGGGAAGAAACAGGGACTTATCTCAGAGGGAGCATCAGATGTATATGTAGACCGAGAGAAGAATATCTGGTTCTCAAGTTTTCGCGGCGTTAGTAAGATAGCCAGCATGCGTTTTATTACTTACCGTCAATCACATGGGCTGTTAAGTGACGAAACCACCGCTGTCTGGGAAATTGAACCGGGAAGCATGGTGTTTGGTCACAATGAAGGGATTACTTTTTTTAAAGATAATCAATTTCGTCGGATGGATTTCTCCGGGAAAGCGATCAAAAACAATACGTATGTTAGAGTAATGGATATCAAAAGTGATCGAAGGGGAAATATCTGGATTGCTGCGCCTGATCTGGGATTGGCCAAAATGAATAAAAATTATTCCATCCAATGGTACAGCACAAAGCAAGGATTACCACCACGGGTTACTTCCGTTCTTATCGATGCATCCGGTAACGTATGGGCAGGAGCACCCAACGGTGTGTTTATCCTTCAAGGTACCCTATTTGCCAGAATTGAACCAGAAAACATTACAGTTCCGATCTATGCACGAAAATTATTCCTGGGGCCTGATAATTCTGTTTATGTGGCCACGCCTGAAGATGGAATCTATGTTATCAAAAAAAATAAATGGGAGCCATTTTTCCACACAAAAGATGAATATGCAAATAGTGTATATACGATGCTGATCGATAGACGAGGGAACGCATGGATTGGCTCAAGAGGCGGGTTATATATTCTTGAAGGCGATACGCCGTTGAAGTATAAAAAAGAGGGGTTCCGGATCAACCACCCAATATATTTTATTGTTGAAGACCATCGGGATCATCTCTGGTTTGGTACAGATAATGGAGTTGTAAAATGGGATGGAGAGCAGTGGAAAGAATATACGGTCCAACAGGGCCTGGCTGGAAAAGAGACCAACAGGGCCGCTGGATTTGTAGATTCTAAAGGCAGAGTCTGGATCGGAACAGAGNAAGGGATCAACTGCTACCGGGAAGAATTTGAAAAAAAAGAGATTCCCCCTCCATTGGTTGAGATACTATCATTGAATGTTTCCGGGAGGGAAATGCCCGTTCAAAAAGTAAATAAATTAAAACATGACATGAACCACCTGGTCTTTCACTTCCGGGCGGTTTCTTTCATTGATGAAGATGCTGTTCGTTTTCGAACGAAACTTGAAGGGTTTGATCCGGGCTGGTCCTCTGCGAGTGCATCAAATGACGGGCAAATCAGGTACACAAATCTGCTCCCCGGGCGCTACAAATTTTACCTTAAAGCGAAGAATGCCGAAGGCTTATGGAGCGAGGTCGTTTCTTCTGCCGACATTATTATTCAAAAGCCTTTCTGGAACGAATGGTGGTTCTATATAATCCTCTTAATAATTCTTGGGGGCGGCTTCTATGGTATCCAGGACTATTTTTCCAAGAAGCGTTATGCGTCCCTTTTAGAAAAGCAAGTATATGAAAAGACCGTTAAACTTAAAAAATCAGAGCAAGAATATCGTGGATTGTATGAAAACGCGCATGACGCTATTCTCATCATCACACCAGGGGAGGAAAAAATTCTCGAGGCAAATCAACGGGCGTGTGAATTATATGGTTTCGACAGGTCAGAATTCATCGGCATGTCCCTGGAGTCAATTTCAAAGGACAAAATAAAGGGGAAACAAGAAATCAAAAAAACCATGGAGGCGGGAAAATATCACAATTTTGAAACCGTTCAATATCGAAAGAACAGGACAGAGATGTTCCTGGAAATCAATGCTTCTATTGTCGACTTTAAGGGGCAGAAAGCGATCCTGAGTATTAATCGTGATATTACCGAGCGTAAGCGATCAGAAGCGGAATTGAAAAAATACCACCTTCACCTTGAGGATATGGTGAAAAAACGGACGGCGGAATTGACAGAGGCAAATATACAACTTAAAAAAGAAATCAACGAACGGAAGCAAGCTGAAGAACAGATTAAAGCATCTCTCGAGGAGAAAGAGGTCCTTCTCAAAGAAATTCACCATCGCGTTAAAAATAATCTTCAAATAATTTCGAGTCTTCTTGACCTCCAATCCGGGTATATTAATGATAAAAAAACTTTAGATGTGCTCAAAAATAGCCGGGAACGCGTTTATGCAATGGCCCTCACTCATGAGAAATTATATGAATCCAAAGACCTATCAAAAATCGACTTTCGAGAATATATTCACAGCCTGATTATTCATTTGTTCGATTCTTANTCTTTGAAGACCGGGCAGGTCCAATTGGAAATGGAAATCGAGAATGTTGTTCTTGATATCGAAACAGCCATCCCACTTGGTTTAATTATTAACGAGCTTGTCTCGAATTCATTGAAACATGCTTTCCCGGCCGGCAGAAACGGAGAACTTCAGGTTATCCTGGGAGAAAGCGAGGATAAAGAATATGATTATAAATTGATTGTCCGGGATAACGGTGTCGGTTTCCCCGACCACCTGGATTTCCAGGACAGTAACTCTCTGGGCATGGTGTTGGTTCACTCATTGGTGAAGAAGCTAAAAGGCGTCATCGACCTGGAGAGGAAAGATGGGACACGATTTACTATAAAATTCAAGAAATCAAAATACAAAAAAAGAATATGAATATATTTTGAAAAAACATCTAAATTCTGATAAAATCTAATAGTGAGAATCAAGCTCCTGTTTTATATTGTTTTACTATGGTCTATAACTCCATTCTACCTGTCCGCCGTTCATGATCAAAATGTCAAATTTTGCCATCTTACGATTGCAGATGGACTGTCACAAAATTCAATTTATTGTATTTTCCAGGACACCAGGGGTTTTATGTGGTTTGCAACCCAGGACGGTTTGAATCGATATGATGGGTATGGTTTTAAAGTGTTTACATACAAACCCGGGGTACCCAACTGCCTGAGTAATAATTTTGTTTACTCTATTGTTGAAGGTCCGGATCGGATGCTCTGGATTGGAACGGGAGACGGCCTTAACCTGCTTGATCTCTCTACTGAAAAATTTACCTATTTTCGGCACCTATCGGAGGATCCCAACAGCCTGGGTCATAATTATACTCGTACATTGTATATAGACAGCAGCGGCATTCTATGGATTGGTACATACGGCGGTGGTCTCGACCGCTTCGATAAGCACTCGAAGACCTTCAGGCATTACAGACATAATCCCAATGATCCTCACAGCATCAGCCACCATTCCGTCAATACGATTATTGAGGATGAGAAAGGAACACTCTGGATCGGAACAGCCGGAGGCGGGTTTAACCGGTTTG
>JGI10211J34971_10004300_pt1 | contig 11314 bp, 10 predicted proteins | sample Etolagsediment_FD_34971 | JGI IMG/M metagenome (IMG submission 34971)
TGGCTCAGTTTTAAAAAACAGGTATAAAACAACCTTCCCTATTAAAACCTTCGTGTCTTCGTGTCTTCGTGGTTCAAATAAAAAATCAGCAGGCCTGCTTTAATTACTGAACCGTTTGCTTACCACTTGCTAACAATTGACTACCCGCAATCGACAGTAAACAGTAAGCTAGAAAGTAGTAAAAGCCGTCTTCAAAGGTAATGTTGGTTTCCACTAACGTCGAGGTTCCGGCACTGGCCTTTATCGCTAAAAACGAGATAATCAAAGCCATCACAAACACATCGGCCATGGACCACTTACTTAACCCTGCACTGATTTTTCCGGCGGTTTTACCCCAACGATAACGCTGCAAACCGTAGTTTAAAATAAGCAGGCCTGCCTTAATAGCCGGCACCATCACGCTAAAAAACAGAATCATAATGGCAACCGTACGATTGCCGTCATTCCATAAGGCTTCAGAGGCACCTAAAATACTTTTGGCGGTATCTTGAATGACCACCGTGCCACTCACCGTGACATTATTAAATAACTCACTGGCCATTGATTTTATAAAACCGGGAATATCTGGGCTGCCCAGCAACGCCTCTTTGCCTAAATTCGCCAACTGCGCTTTATCAAGCGTGGTCACAATGTGCAATACCGGTTCGGTAATTCCCGGAATCAATACACCATAAGCGGCTGCCAATAATAAAAAGCCTAAAAAATTTCGGTTTAACATAACCATTCCAATGCAAAAATTGCGTTAAATTATACGCTGATTACAGACATAACCCCACGTTTAAAAAGCCCCAAATTGCATTAACAGGTTCTTTAAAAAACGATTGTAAAAGATGTTAACAGCACTTCTGACACCCCAAATTCAGCCCCAACCCCTGCCTCCATTGCTCGCTTTATTCACCCCTTTATTCGCCAATTACATCCGCTGTAAATAGTGCTAATATAGCGCCCAGTTTGATTAAAAATAAAATGAGAACCTTGTGCTTAAGCCCTTATTGCTGATGGCTGTATCAACCTTACTTTTATCAGGTTGTACCACCTTTGGTGCGATTACTAACATCGCCAAAAAGCTCGACAGTGTCAATGTGGCTGTGCCCTCCTCTGACGGCAAACAAAGTGATTTTAGCCTCCCTAAAGCCTATTCAATTGAATCGGTCATGACCCAAAAACCACTGGGTAAAGCGACCTTAATGCTGGCTTTTTCAGGCGGTGGTTCGCGTGCATCAGCCTTAGCGTATGGTGTGTTACAAGAGTTGCGTGACACAACCATCACCCGCGATGGCAAAACCACTCGAATGCTCGATGAGGTAGATGTTATTAGCTCTGTATCCGGTGGCAGTTTTACTGCCGCTTATTACGGTTTGCACGGCGATAAAACCTTTAAAAAATTTGAATCTGTGTTTCTGCGTAAAAACATTGAAAGCCTGTTAATTGAACAAGCGCTTAGTCCGTGGATGTGGTTTTCTGAAATTACCCGAACCGATCGCGCGGTCGCGTTTTATGAGGAGGAGGTATTTAAAGGCGCAACCTATGCAGACATGCAAAAACGCAATGGACCGTTGATTGTGATTAACGCCTCTGACTTGGGTAGCGGCATTCGTTTCTCTTTTACCCAAGAGTACTTTGATTTACTGTGCTCTGATTTAAGTGACTTTCCGGTCGCACGAGCGGTTACCGCCTCCTCATCGGTGCCGGTGGTGTTTAATCCGGTCGTGCTTAAAAAATACCGAAACTGCGAATCGCCCTCTGAAAACTTACTGTTTAGCAATCAGGATATAACGCATGCAAGCTACGAAGTCAGTACGTTAAAACAAGGTTTTTCAGGTTATTTAAACCCCGACGATAAACGCGATTACGTGCACTTGGTGGACGGTGGCATTACCGATAACTTAGGCTTGCGGGCGATTTACGATGTAATGGAGTTAGCGGGTGGCGCAAAATCCATACTCAAAAAGGTTGAACAACAACCTGTAGGACATTTTGCGGTGATTGCGGTTAACGCCTCCACTCAATCGAGTGGCTATATTGGTTTAAGCAACCAAGTGCCCGACATTGAAACCACCATTAATGCGGTATCTGACATTCAGTTGCACCGTTACAACGCTGCGACCATCGAGCTTTTTCAGCAAGGCTTAAAACGTTGGACACAATCGCTGTCAACCAAAGACAAAGTGGTTAAAGACTACTTTATTGAGGTACGCTTTAAAGACCTTGTTGAACCCGAAAAGCGCGAGTTTTTTAACCGAATTCCCACCTCATTTGTGCTCGATAAACAACAAGCGGACGAACTGATTAACGCTGGAAGAACCTTGTTAAGACAGCACCCCGTTTATAAAACGTTAATTCAAAACCTTAACGAAGATTAATGCCCAACCACGTTAGCAGGCCTGCTAGTTTTAATCACAAAGATACGAAAACATTCAGGTTTTTAAGGTCTGCTAAAGGGGGTTGAACGGGTATTTTTTACAAAAAAATCGATAAAAACCACCCTCTTCTCAACGAACCCTTCTACTCATCTGCGTCACTTGCTGGTTAATCACTCTAAATTTAAACCCTAAAAAACCCACTTTAATTGGTTTTATTCGGCCATAAATGTCGATTAATGAAATCATTCAGTTCACTAAAATGCGCTTCAATTTTATCAATCGAATCGTGCTCCGCTTTCAGGATTGCTAAACACTCAATATTGCGATTCTTCTCGGATTTATGCTGCGCCTCACACAACAAGTGAAAATCACTTAACGGAATCACACTGTCGGCATCACCATGCACTAACAGGGTTGGTTGCCTAATTTTAGTAATGCTGGTGATCGGCGCAATCTCATCAAACTGATGACCAATCACCCACTGCACATAACGTGAAATCAGAGGCACCAAACCCGGTACGCCAGCCATCTTTTGCAGAGAGCGTTGCATCATCAATTTTGGGTGTACAAAACTGGCAATGGCAATGACTACATTCGCTTGTAAGCCATTGGCCGCGGCCAACAAAACCGCTGCTGCCCCCACCGAATGACCAACCACAATGATTTGTTTACACGCATCCGCTTTATGCTGTTTTAACCAATCGACCGCCGAGGTGACATCTTCCGCAAACTTAGGCATGGTTGATGTTCCGCGTTTTTGACTGTCGCCATGATTGTGTGCGTCCAATAACAGCACGTTATAACCCTCGGCATAAAACGGTTTAGCCAAGGGCAACAGCAAACTTTTATTGGCACCCCAACCATGCAAAATGACCACCGTGGTACTACTTGGCTGCTTGGCGTTCATCCACCAAACCGACAGTTGCGAGCCTTGTTGTCCGACCAAGTTATGAGTTTCAGATTTCATGCCGTATTCGGCAGGCGTATCGTCATTACTGAGTCGTGGCGCTTTAAAGCCAAAGTGAATCGCGGCGATAAAGGCGAGTATCAGTAAAACAGGGATTAAAAGTAATAAAAGAAAATAGATCATGATGGGCTCAGTAATGAAATCGAAGTCTGGAAAAGCCTTGATGCTTTGGCACAGTAGTTTAAACAATCTAGGCTAGTTTAGCTTTGAATAAGGCTTGAGAAGCCTTTCGTTTCAAGTTTTTTGTGACGGTTTGAGATTAACAATTCTCAGAAGGTTTATAAAAATGAGCAGGCCTGCTGACTTTCAAACGACTTAATGTTTATAACTAACAGTAAATTTAGAGCAAAAAATATTTACAGGCTCAAGCCTTTAGGAAGACAGACTTTTGAAGGCTTCGAAATCGAAAGTCAGCTTGAAATAAAGGGTAGCGTCCCCTTTTTACTGTTGAGAAGCCTTTTGACTATCTTGTTTCCTCATTAATTCAGTGCAAAGGCTTCCCGTTACTATTTTTGCGTGTCCCAAAATAGTAACCAGAAAAAAGCACCCCGCTCCATAAATTGGCAAGTTCTAAACGAAGAACTCGGCTGAAGCGAAGAGGAGAGACGAGAAACTCATTCGCTGAAATCCCATAACTCCCTACGCAAGCTACGCTCAAACAAATGGAGTTCTTAATGTGCAAATCTGCATATCATTTTTTAAAGTCAACAGGCCTGCTTAGCTTTGTGCCATTGTTGAGAAGCCTTTTGACTATCTTGTTTCCTCATTAATTCAGTGCAAAGGCTTCCCGTTACTATTTTTGCGTGTCCAAAAATAGTAACCACAAAAAGGACACCCCGCTCCATAAATTGGCAAGCTCTAAACGAAGAAAAGAACCTTATGAATAACACTATTTGAAAGGCTTCGAAAGCAGAAATGAAAGTCACTTAATTAGGGTCAGAGTAAAGTTACCTCTGATTTACTATACTTTTCAACAGGTTAAAAATTTAATTTTACTCTGACCCCAATTGTTCTGGCAGGAACATCATGAGGAAGCCGAACGTGGCAAACTAGTTATATTTCCAGCTTCACCTTCTCACATCCATCGCGGCCGTGTGAATTCTGAACACACCAAAACAATCGCCACCGGTTGGATTAATGCAGGTTCACGTGAAGGCTTTCTAAAACGTCTGACTGGCTCATAATTTAAAAGCGTTATAAAACTTAAACCAATTAATGAATATTAACAATATGTTACTGACTTTAATTGGATTAAATTTCGTTTTACCCTGTGTTTATAGGGTATAGCCTGCCACAGAACATACACCAGTCCTGGTATTTTGATTGTAAACTTGCATTGAGAACAACGTGAAAAAGAAAATTTATAGAACAGATGATTACTCCACTAACCAAGACGCTTCCACCAAAACATCATTGTTATGCATGACCTTGGCATAAAATTGATCACCAAGCTCAATCACCCCCACCCCTTTGGGTGTACCCGTCATTAATAAATCATTATCTTCAAAGGTTAGAAAACTACTCGCTTCTTGTAAAATGGCTTGAGGTTTATGCAACATCAAATCAAAATCGGCTTTTTGTGCCAATCTATCATTAATATACAACTCCATACTCAACCCCTGACAATCGCCACTAAACTCAACAAAATCACTCAATACCGCAGATTTATCGAACGCCTTAGCTCTTTCCCAAGGTAACCCTTTACGTTTTAACTCTGACTGAACTTCTCTTTTAGTCAAATCAAGTCCAAAACCAATACCCGATAGTTCACCCGCTTGAATCAAAAAAACAATCTCCCCCTCAAAATGAATCGCGACCTCTTCATTGAATTGAAGTTCGTTTGAAATGGCTGAATTGGGTTTTATAAAAAAGACAGGCTCCGTAGGCGTTTCATTATTTAACTCGGCAATATGCTCGGCATAATTTCTGCCAATACAAACAATTTTAGAAGGATAAACATCCTTATCACAATATTTCACTGAGTTCATTTAAGGGTTCCTTATAAATTTAGTTTTTAAGTTTATCCTATAAGCACTAATGGTTGGCAACAGAGTATGAAGAACAGGGTTCAGCTGGTACCTTAACTTGATGTTGCAGAGTAAATACTTGGTCAAAAAGTAAGGTAAACAAAAACGTATAAACCAAGAAAAAAAGCAATAAAGCGGCTTCCATAGTAAAGGCAGTCAAAACGCCAACATCATACCAAAGCATATACAACGGAAGGCAAATCAAAACCAATCCCCCTTCAAAACCTATCGCATGAATACTACGAACAGCCAAAGTACGACGTTTAATTTGCTGACGAACCTCCCAAAATTCAAAGAGCGTATTAAAGATATAATTCCAAACAACAGCCGCTGTCGACATAATAATCGCAACCGGTAAAGATTCTTGGACACTACTCTCACTTAACAGCATAAGAACAAGAGTTGAAAACAAAATGGCCGTAATTTCAAAAAGAATAACGTAAATAAGACGACGCTTAATAGGACTTAAGGTTATCACCGGAAAACTCCACAGAGCACTTAACGCTCTTAAATAAAAAAGAGCCGGTCCGTCCCGGTTGATAAATAGATGTAGAATTAGAATTTTTCTACCGCAAAGCTACGGTTTCCGCTTGCGTGAATAATATTACACGAGATTGAAAACAATGCCAACCGAGGCTAATGAAGTTCTCACATTTGCTTTAATTACCAGGCCTGGTAAAGTTATCCACAAAAAACGGCTTTGCCCCCTTTTTCCCCTTCAATATATTTGCCACTGAATTTGTGTCTTCAATGAAGGTTACCTTGATGATTCGCTCTATTGCTTCCAAAGGAATTGTGCCGGGGTAAGTTGCTTCAACATACGGTACAACCTGTTGATCTAAATTAGCGTCAAATTCAGCTGATGAATAAGGTATGACACTAGACCAGTAAGCCTCCGTCAGGAGCAAAATTGCTAGCGGCATATCGGCCGATGCATCGCGAATTGGCAGGCATTTGTATATGTGCTCTTCAATTTTTGACTCGGGTGGGTTGTGGAAATCAAATAGAGATACTCTGCTTCGTACTCTCGCATACGACTTCTTATAGTTTCCAAATGCACCCTCTAGATTGCCACTGTCGTTCGGGCATATTCCTCGGTCATGAAGGATGCTGGCCAGATTATGCTGTGGAGTTACGTGAAAAATATTTCCATCTAACATTGGCTTAATGCTTTTGTATGCACCTGATTGCTCAAGTGTTAATTCTATAATCTCATACATCTGCTCACATACACTCTAACGTTTAAGCTAACCCGCCGCACGTCAGCGCGGTCGGGTTGAGTGAATTGTTATAAATCTTGATTTTCAGATTTCCCATATATTTCATAGAGTTCATCTACAATTGGTTGTAATTCTAGTCTTACACCAAGTGATTCAAAAACGGCTGATTCTGTAAAAAACGCTCTGAAAAAATGGTAAGGCACTTCATTTCTTGTCATTTCTCGTCCAACATAAGCTGGAATTACATTTCCAACTATCGGTTTTGACCACAAGTATTTATCTAAATTTTCATCAAGATGCTCTAAGTGATTTCTCAGTTCTTTATTTCTTAAAGGACTATTGTCGCTAACTCCAAAGAGTCGTCGTAGCTTTTGAGCCCTTTTTTTATGAATTTTATTGATTCCGTTATTAATTGGCCAAAAGTATTTGGATACATTTGCACTATGTAAAAGTATGTTTTGAATGGAGTTTAAAACTAGATTATTCAGCTCTGCGGAATGTTCTAATTCATTCATCTTTTTTAAAGTTTCAACAAGGAGTTCAATTGAAGTAAGGGCTGAAACTAGATTGAATTGAATAGCTTCGCTATAAAAGGCTTCATACATAGGTTGTATGCCTTCACATTCATCAATATGTTGTTTTAATTCTTCCATCGTTTTTATTCATAACACTTAAGCTAACTGGCCGCACATTAGCACGGTCAGGTTTAGTGTATTGTTATGCTCAATTAATAATTTTAATTATTTGTGTCTTCTTACCAAATCTATTGGTTCCCTTTAAAGGGGGATATTTGTGGTGAAGGAATTTTTCAAATTCATCGTATTTAGAAACTAAAATTGCTCCAAATATTAATTTCTTTTCCTTAATCTCTAGTATTCCTTTGAGATTGGCACTACCTGTATTTTTATATTTTTGTATATGAGCCTTCAAACGACTTACAGGAGCAATATCTTTACCCCAGTAAATAGGATAATACTGTTTATTTATGGGCTGAGTACTTGAGTTTAGTGGAGTGTTTGATTGTGCAAATATTCCATAAACAGCACCACTTGATTGTTTTAATGGCTGTTTTTCATTAAGACATATATCACCAAACATCGAATCATATGTAATAAATCCATTAGATTTTGCTTGTTCAATTAGAAACTTTGTGACTTCGTTAGACATACGATCCTTTGAAAACATAACACCGCGGTTCACAGGTTGCAATGAAGCGCAGCGGAATTGCAATCCATGTGCAACCGTTTGTTAGCTTTGCCTTTTGATTTCGTTCGTGACAAACCGTATGAGTTCCATATACGGTGTGATTTCTTTATCGTTTATTCTCTTGGGAGAATGAACAAGCTCGTTTCTGAAACGCCTTAGCTTGTCTATGTTGTTGATTAAGTTGGAATCAAAATATTCCGAATTCTTCAGCTGTTTCAGTGAGCTAAAGAACGTATTGTGTTCTCTTGCTTGCTGATTCATAGACACAACTTTCTCTTCTATTTCTGACCACAGCGAGAGGAACTCGCCAATTTCACCAGGCTTAAGCTCTCTCTTTACATCCAATTCAATTTCTTTGCAGATGCTGTGAAATATATCTTTTTGTGGGTATAAGGCGGACTTCGGAATTATTTTGAAGTCCTTGCCCCAGAATTTGCTTGAATTGGGGATCCGGAACTTGACTACCAACCTCCTGTTAAAATCCAACTCGGACTTTGAGTCGTATTCATGCTCTATATCCGATGTTGCAGCTAAGTACCCTTCTTGAAAGTAAGGCCTAAGTGCATCAGGCGGACAAATGCTTAGGAGCCGAATATTGATTAGATCGTGTTCTGAGGTTATGGAGATTCGGTTGGTTATATAGGGAAGCCCAAATACATAGATATAAGCATGATCATTCCCGTTTTCTAATTGCGCGAAAGAACACGCCACTCTCAAAGAATGAGTGAAATCAATTAGTGGTGTACCACAAACCTCATAGTGCTGAAGAATACTCCACTGAATATATTTTTTTCTTTTTAGTTCTCTAGCTCCATCCTTAGTTCGCTCGCTGAGTAGCTCAACGAGCTTGCTGGATGCTTGATTCAAAATATCGAATCGATGTTCTACTTCGCGCTTTGGAAGGTAGTCGCCTCGATAAATAGAAGGGTAAAAAGTCGATTTATCATTTTTATTCTTGAAATCTACACCTTGTCCCCTAAAGAACAGAAGATGATCTTTATTCAAATAAGCAAGTGCGGCACAGTGTTCAACTAGTTCTCGGTATGTATTAACCGGAAATCCATCACCAGAAGCCACATCTTTTTCGTCAACAACTGTGGCCAGTTTCTGCGTGATTTTTCCTTCAATACCTCTCATCTAACGATTCCTTAGTGAAGCTAACTATTATTAGACATCCTAAATCCAATATAAAACATGACTAACCGTGCATAAAATTGCAGTTTTATCTATTTTTTAGGATGTATGTTTTTGTCGTTTTATTGAATTGGGAAACTTAAAGGCTATCTTTTACTCGATTAGACAACCTAAATACTGGATGAAATTTACATTCAATTTTCATTTAAAAAGCAGTATAAACAAGAACCTGTATTTTTACTAACCTAAAAACAAAAAACGACCAAGCCTGGTAAGACGTTGGTCGTTTTGAGATGATTGAATTGCTGAATTTTGCTTTATGAGTCTGCAACTTCTATTTACTTTTTTTGTCTTGGTTTTAAAACCAACTCGGACAAAATCAGCAGGCCTGCTCCGGCGGTAATCGCCATGTCGGCGACATTGAACGTTGCATAGTGCCAAGTGCCGATGTAGAANTCGATAAANTCGGTGACGCGCCCTTCNAGAACTCGNTCGATGACATTGCCGATTGCCCCACCCAAAACCAAGTTAATGCCAAGCGTTTCAACGTTGAGTTTATTGGGTAATTTTTTAAGCCACCAAACCAAAATCACGGTCACACCGACTGCCAAAGCGGTAAAGAACCAACGCTGCCAACCGCCCATATCCGCCAAGAAACTAAACGCGGCACCGTAGTTGTACGCCAACGTCCAGTTTAGGTTGGGCATGACCGCGACCGGCTCGCCAAAGACTAAGGTATCGACTGCCCAAATTTTGGTTAATTGGTCAATGATAATCACCAACACGGCTAACCAAAGGGTTTTAACGGCGGTAGAACTTAAGGTATTTTCTGACATGGGGTTTTCCATAGTTATAAAAAGTAGATACAAAAAAGCACGAAGATAGAAGTCATTGTTGTTAAAAACTTCGTGTCTTCGTGCCTTCGTGGTTCAAATCTTAATTACGCGAAGTGTCGGACTTCACCTTCTCCATTTTCATCAATGTTATCTACACAACGCTGACAAAGTTCTGGATGCTCGGCAATCTGCCCAACTTCTTCACGATGATGCCAACAACGGGCACACTTGGCTTTGTCGGTGGCACCAGCCGAAATCCACAGGCCTGCTAACTCTGACTGAATCGCATGATCCGTTTTGTCTGACAATGGCTTTAAGGTAGCGTCCGAGGTAATCAACACAAAACGCAGTTCATCTTGCAGTGCGTTTAGGTTGTTAAACAGCGCATCATCACAATACAGCGTAACTTCCGCCGTTAAAGAACCTTTAATCACCTTGTCGTTACGTAACTGTTCAAGCTGTTTTGACACGGCAGAACGCACGGCGATTAACTGTTCCCAATAGGCCGAGTTCATTTCTACGCTTTCGTCTAGTGCGGTTAGGCCTTCGTACCACGTTGAAATAAAGATGGTTTTGTCATGCTCACCGGGAATATCCACCCAAATTTCTTCAGCGGTAAAGCTTAGAATTGGGGCAATCCAACGGGTTAAGGCTTCAACAATGTGATACAACGCAGTTTGCGCTGAACGACGTGCCAAGCCTTCGGTTTTGCAGGTGTACTGACGATCTTTAATCACGTCTAAATAGAACGACCCTAGTTCAACCGAACAGAAGTGCGTGACCGCTTGATAGATGGCGTGGAAGTTGTACTCGTCATACGCCGCTAAGACCTCTTTCTGGATTTTAGCCGCGTGACCAATCGCCCATTTATCTAAGGGTAACAGGTCTTCATACGCCACTGCATCGGTCGCTGGATTAAAGCCGTTTAAGTTAGCCAATAAGAAACGTGCGGTGTTACGAATACGACGATACGAATCCGCAGTTCGGCTGATGATTTCGTCCGACACGGTCATCTCATAACGGTAGTCGGCAGCAGAGATCCACAGGCGTAAAATGTCGGCGCCGTACTTGTTGGCAATCTCTTGCGGCGCAACCACGTTGCCTTTTGATTTAGACATTTTTTTTCCGTCTTTATCAACGGTAAAACCGTGGGTTAGCACTTGTTTGTAAGGTGCTTCGCCAGAGGTTGCTAGGGCGGTTAACAATGAAGACTGGAACCAACCACGATGCTGATCCGACCCTTCTAGATACAAATCGGCCGGAGCGTGTAACTCGTCACGTTGATCTAACACGGTAAAGTGAGAGATTCCTGAATCAAACCAGACATCTAAAATATCAGTAACCTGTTCGTAGTCGTCGGCTTCGTCGCCCAATAGCGTGGTTGGATCAAGGTCGTACCAAGCATCAATCGATTTTTCTTCAACTAACTTAGCCACTTCTTCCATTAATTCAATGGTACGTGGGTGCATCTCTTGGGTGACTTTGTGTACAAAAATGGTAATCGGCACACCCCAGAAACGCTGACGTGAAATACACCAATCCGGACGCCCTTCAATCATGC
>JGI10211J34971_10004301_pt1 | contig 11313 bp, 9 predicted proteins | sample Etolagsediment_FD_34971 | JGI IMG/M metagenome (IMG submission 34971)
CTGCCTTGAAGCCGGAACCGGAAAGGTTGTCTGGCAAATAAAAGCCAGTGAGAAATTTGAGGGCATATTTGGTGATTGGGGCATTTCAGAATCACCTCTCCTTTATGGAGAGTTTTTGATATTTACACCGGGTGGGCCAAAAACCACTATGGTTGCACTGGATAAAAAAACAGGCGAAACGGCCTGGATGTCTGAATCCCTTAACGATGAACCCGCTTATGTTTCGCCCTTGCTGGTAGAAATGAATGGAAGGTATATCGTCGTCTCAGTAACAAAATTATTTGTTTTTGGGGTGGATGCCGAAACCGGCGAATTACTTTGGAAATTCGATTATGGCAAGTACAAACATCCGGACTACTGGAATATCCAAACCAACACTCCGGTTTTTGCCGATGGGAATATCTTTATCACCAATGGATACAACCACAAATCAGTGTTGTTGAAACTTGCAGAGGATGCCTCTGCTGTAGAGCTCCAATACGTGGATTCAATTTTAGATGTTCATCATGGGGGTGCAGTTCGGCTTGGAAATTACATTTACGGTGCAAACTGGGAACATAACCGCATGGGACGATGGGTATGCCTTGACTGGACCACCGGGAAAGTTACCTACGAAACCGAGTGGTACAACAAAGGTTCCATCATCAGTGCCGAAGGCATGCTTTATTGCTATGATGAAAAAACCGGCCATGTCGGCCTGGTGAAAGCCAATCCTGAAAAGTTTGAGGTAATCAGTGAATTTGAAATTACACATGGAACAGGTCCCCACTGGTCGCATCCTGTAATAAAGGATGGCATTTTGTACATCCGTCATACAGATGCACTGATGGCCTTCAACATTAAAGCCAATTAACCTTTAATCTCCAAATGATCTTTGTAAAAACCGAAAAATATTTACTGCTTGTACTGATTCTTTCCGGAATTTCAGCATTAATTTTTTGGTTTTTTTACGATCCGGTAGATGATTTTGCCCTTAGTGTGCCCGGCCTTGACAACAGGCCACCCAGAGATTCTTCAGCGCTCGATCTTGTTAATATTGGCGAAAAGTTTACCTTTTACAATGATTTTGAATCTGACCTAAGAGGAAAATGGACAAGGTTCAGGGGGGAGGATTTCGATAACATCAACAAAGAAAATATCCCCCTTATTGATTCATGGGACAATTCGGAGCCAAAAATCCTTTGGGAGGTAGATCTTGGTGAAGGCCATGCCGCACCTGTAATTTATGATGGGAGGCTTTACATTCTGGATTACGATGAACTTAAAAAGGCCGATGCCCTGCGCTGCTTTGCTCTGGAAAGCGGCGAACCACTCTGGAAACGCTGGTACAATGTGCACATCAAGCGTAACCATGGCATGTCGCGAACTGTTCCCGCAGTAAATGATAAATATGTGATATCTATTGGGCCACAAGGCCATGTAATGTGCACTGACCGGATGAACGGGGATTATATCTGGGGTCTCGACATGGTAAATGACTACGGCTCTGAAATTCCTTTCTGGTACACCGGGCAATGCCCACTGATTGATGATAATATTGCGGTTTTGGCTCCGGGAGGAACTTCCCTGCTCATTGGGGTAAATTGTGATAGTGGCAATGTGGTATGGGAAACCCCAAACCCTGCTTCATGGCAAATGTCGCATTCAAGTGTTATGCCCATGCAGTTTGCTGGAAAAAAAATGTACCTCTATGCTGCAGTCGGGGGTATATGCGGTGTTTCTGCTGATAAAGAAGATGCCGGGAAAATCCTGTGGAAAACCACCGAGTTTGCCCCATCGGTGGTTGCCCCGTCACCACTTGTTTTTCCTGATGGGAAAATATTTATGACCGCTGGTTATGGTGCCGGTGGGGCTATGTTTCAGTTGACAGAAAAAAATGGAAGCTTCAGCATCGATTTACTTTACCAATACAAACCAAAAGATGGGATGGCCAGCGAACAACAAACCCCGGTGGTATTGAACGGTTTGATATATGGAGTTTTGCCAAAAGATGCAGGAAACGAAAGAAATCGCTTTGTTTGCTGCGACCCGCAAAATGTAAAATCATACCTTTGGACGAGCGATAAATCCGAACGTTTCGGTTTGGGGCCTTATATCTATGCAGATGGTAAATTTTTTATCCTCGACGATGATGGAACACTTAGTATTGCAAAAGCAGATAAACGTTCTTTTAAAATTTTGGACAAAAGACGTATCATCGAAGGACAGGATGCCTGGGGGCCAATCGCTATCGCCGATGGCTATTTGCTTATGCGCGATTCGAAAAAGATGGTATGTCTGGATATGAGGAAATAGTAAGAGTGCTGAGCGAAACTAAATCCAGCCCTGGCAAGAACGTTGGATTTGAATCCCGGAATGTTGGAGAAGGAGTTCTGTAAATTAATTTATTGAGAACATTAATGCAGAGATATGGAAGGCCTTATTTCAAAATAAATAATAATGAAACAAAAACTAATAATAGGCTTAGCTGTAATGATGCTTCTCGCCATAATTGGCCTGATGGTTTGGGATTTTTATTACGATTCCAAGCCGGAAGGAAACCCCTTTGCCTACGAATTGGATAATCTTCGGAAGGTTGATCAAAGCGAAATATGCTACAATTTGAAGAGTAAGATAAATCCTGAAATAGAAGCTCCCTATGGAATTGCTGTTGACTATAAGGATCGGGTATATGTTGCCGGAAAGGATAGGATAAAAATATTCGATAAAAAAGGAAATCCGGTTTCAGGATTTGAGATATTCGAACCGGCAATGTGCATTTCAGTTAGCCCTGATGGGGATATTTATCTTGGGTTAAAAGATCACATAGAAGTATTCGATTTTTCAGGGAATTTTTTAATGCAGTGGCCACAAATTAACAGCAGCGCTTTCATTACAAGCATTGCTGTTGAAGGCGGGTCAGTGTTTGTTGCTGATGCAGGAAACAAGTTGGTTTACCACTTTAATCAATCAGGCATCCTTAAAAATACTATTGGAGAAAGAAATATGGAAACCGGATTTTCGGGATTTATCATACCAAGTCCGCATTTTGATATGGCTATTGGGCGCGAAGGACAACTATGGGTGGTAAATCCCGGCAAGCACGAGTTTTTGGCCTTCAACAAAAATGGGGAGCTCTTTTCCAGTTGGGAAAAAACCTCCATGCAACTGGATGGCTTTAGTGGTTGTTGCAATCCGGGAAACATTGCCTTGTTGCCGGATGGTTCCTTTGTAACAAGCGAAAAGGGTATTGAGCGGGTAAAAATACATTTGCCTTCGGGCGATTACAAGTGTGTGGTTGCTGCCCCCGAAAATTTTGAAGAGGGTACAGAGCATCTTGATCTGGCTGTGAATTCCGAAGGAGATATTTTGGTATTGGATACTAAAAAAGAAATGGTAAATATTTACACTAAAAAATAATAAACATGGCAAACCTAACAGGTCTTTTCTCAATCAAAAAAAGATATTGTCTTGAAATACAGACTAAACCTGGGCAGTTAGAACTGTTAGGTTTATTCTACATACAATCAAAAATTAAAGTAATTTTTGATTAGAAAAAAAATTAAAAACCGTAAGGGAAAATTATTTGAACATGAACAGTCGTCGAAATTTTATAAAAACCATAGGGCGCAGCCTTGTAGCAGGAACAATTCTTGGTGCAAGCGGCTATTTGCTGCTCAGAGACCCTTCCGGAGACAGTTGCAATTTCGATTTCCCTTGTAACAATTGCAAGCGGCTTTTATCGTGCAGTGACCAAAAGGCAATGGATTTTAAGGACAAAGGTAAAGGAGCAAGTGATGAGCAAATCAGATAAAGAAAAAACCGGTAACCGGCGCGAGTTCATCCGTGATGGATTCAGGTACTCGCTCGCTTTTGGAGTTGCAGGAGTGGGGGCAATACTGGCCTTTAAATCCACCTCCGGCGACACTGTTTGGCAGCTCGATCCCGCAAAATGCGTGCATTGCGGCCGGTGTGCCTCCAATTGTGTACTTACCCTGTCTGCTGTAAAATGCATTCATGTTTACGACATGTGCGGCTATTGCGACTTGTGTGGTGGCTACTTCAGGCCGGGAACCAAAAAACTTACAACCGGTGCCGAAAATCAACTTTGCCCTACCGCAGCCATCGAAAGAAAATTTATCGAAGAGCCCTTTTTCGAGTATCACATCAATCAGGATCTTTGCATAGGCTGCGCTAAATGCGTAAAAGGATGCAGCGCTTTTGGCAACGGCTCACTGCAGCTTCAGGTAAGCCACGACATTTGTGTAAACTGCAACGAATGTGCCATCGCCCGCGATTGCCCTTCGGATGCTTTTAGCCGTGTGCCATCAGATAAACCCTATTTACTGAAAGGATTTGAATAAGAATCTATCGCTTGACAAAACATTATTTGAAAAGAAAAAATTGAAAAAACTCATAACATATAGCTTGCTGATAATTGGTTTGTTTGTTCAAACCCAAAGCCTTTTTGCGCAGCAGCGTTTCCCCAAGCCCGAGTTTGAATCGGGCCATACCCAGCCGCCGGTCATCACACCGGAAGCCCGGAGCCTGTTTTTGGAATACCTTGATGTTTTTATTCTGATTGCTGCGCTTTCGCTCATCACCTGGCTTATTTTGAGAAAAAGATCCCGGCTTGGTGTTTTTTGGATGTCGGTGTTTTCGTTGATCTATTTTGGCTTTTACCGCGAGGGATGTATTTGCTCCATAGGAGCCATCCAAAATGTAACCCTTGCATTGTTTGATCCGGGATATAAAATACCATTAACAGTCATTGCATTTTTTGTTATACCACTGATTTTTACCTTGTTTTTTGGCCGGACATTTTGCGCCGGAGTTTGTCCACTGGGAGCCATCCAGGATTTGATTGCTTTCAGACCCAAAGAGTTGAATTCGTGGCTTTCAAAAATGTTAGGGTTGATACCTTACATCTATTTGGGTTTGGCAATACTCTATGCTGCCACCGCCACCGATTTTATCATCTGTCGATACGATCCCTTTGTAGGTTTTTTTAGGTTGGATGCTACTTTTCTCATATTTTCCATAGGTGGTATTTTTCTTATTTCAGGCATTTTCATAGCCCGGCCCTACTGTCGGTTTTTCTGCCCATATGGGGTGCTGCTCAGTTGGATGAGCCGATTATCAAAATGGCATCTTTCTATAACACCTGCAGAATGCATACAATGCAGGTTGTGCGAAGACTCATGTCCCTATGGTGCCATCGAAAAGCCGGTTTCAGTAAACGTTAGAAAGAATCGCGAAAAAGCCATGAGGCGATTGGTAGTAACCGCTTTGCTAATTCCGGTTTTAATCGCAATTGGAGTTTGGGCAGGATATGGTTTTCACGAAAATCTGGCCTTTGCAAATTATCAGGTTAAACTTGCCGAGCATCTTTATCTTGCTGATTCAGCAATGACTCCCGATATTAAAATAGAAATTGATGCCTTTAAAACAGCAGGAAAATCAAAACAGGAGCAATATATGGAAGCTGCTCGCATAGTGAATGAATTTAAGACCGGAAGCATGATTCTCGGAGGATTCCTGGGCTTAATGCTTGGAATTACCTTGCTCGGATTGACACGTTTTTACCATCGCACCGATTATGTTCCCAACAAAGGAAACTGTTTGAGTTGTGGCCGATGCATGGATTACTGCCCGGTGGAAAAGGAAGCAAATGAATATAAATAACAGCGCAGCCAATTGAATGTAAATGACAGCGAAGCCTAATGGCCATAAATGACGCGAAGCATATGACTATCAATTACGGCGCAGCCAAATGACAAATAATGACTTTTTAATAAAAAAATGATAAATCAAAAACCAACATACAAACCGGATAAAAAGCTATGGCAGAGCGTAGCTATGGTTGCTGGTGCTTTTTCTTTTGTGATCTGCTTACTCATTATCGTTAACTACATTCAGATCAACCGCATTGATCCTGTGGAAACTTCAACCATCGATGCCCTGGTCAACAGGCTCAGCCAGAACCCGGATGACCTTCAACTGCGCGAGCAGATCCGAACACTCGATTTGCTGGCCCGAAAGGCCTATTTCACCAACCAATGGCAGATACGAATGGGAGGCTACCTTTTGTTGATCGGGATAATTATTGTGATTATTTCGATGCAAATGCTACTGTCCGCCGAAAAGAAAAAAGTGGATATTAAGCCTGAAAGTAAGACGGACCTGCTGTTTATGCAGCGTCAAACACGGCGATGGGTCACCGGATTTAGTGTTGTACTGGTTGGAATAACGATGATTTTTGCATATCTCACTTATCGGCAACTGGGAACAAAATTTGACATCACCCTTGCTCAGGCAAATCATCCTGTTACGGAAACTCCAGAAGGTGACATTGAAACCCAGTTCAAGGATACTGAAGATAATAATGCCATCCCCATAGATATTGAAGAGAAGGTACCTGAAGCCCCGGAAAATAAACCCATCACTAAAACCGCAAATAAACCAGTTGTCGAAAAAATTGAAACCCCAACCATAGAATCTCCCGAAAATGAATCCACAAGTTCAAATGAGGTAATTTCAGAGGGGGTAAAAACCAATAAACCAAATGCTTCAAGTAATTTGGAGTCTTTCACATCAGCACTACCCGGGTTTGAATATACTGTGCCCTTTTCTGAAAAAGTGGCTATGAACTACAATGCATTCCGCGGCCCGGGAGGAAATGGGGTTGCTTTTCAAAAAAACATTCCCACCAGCTGGAATGGCGAAACTGGTGAAAATGTACTTTGGAAAACAGAGATTCCACTCGAAGGATTTAATTCCCCTATCGTTTGGGAGGATAAAATCTTTCTTACAGGAGCTACAAAATCAAAAATGGAAGTGTATTGCTTCGACAGAAAATCGGGCGAAATTCTTTGGACTGCACCGGTAGAAAATATTCCGGGTTCCCCCGCTACTGCACCAAAAGTCCCTGACTATACAGGATATGCTGCTTCAACCGGAGCAACGGATGGCAAAAATGTTTACGTAATTTTCGCCAATGCCGATATTGCTGCCTATGATTTTGATGGTAATATGGTGTGGGGCAGAAATCTTGGCGTTCCTGATAATCATTACGGATATGGCTCCTCGTTGTTAGTTTATAAGGATAAAGTAATTGTGCAATGGGATCAGCGGAATGTACAAAAAGTGATGGCCCTTTCGGTTGATGATGGTAAAACAGTATGGGAAACTGACCGTGATGTGAAAATATCCTGGGCATCACCCGTCATCGCATCCACTGCACAAGGACCGCAACTTATCCTGGCCGCCGATCCCCTCGTAATATCTTATAATCCTGATAATGGTGAAGAAATCTGGAAACTGAAATGTTTATCAGGCGAAGTTGGTCCCTCCGTTGCGGTTGGTGGAGATATGGTTTTTGCACTCAACGAATATGCCAGTCTGGTTGGGATAAAATTGGGAGAAAACCCGGAAGTGGCCTGGGAAGATTATGACTACCTGTCGGATGTACCCAGCCCGGTAGCCACCGACAAATATTTAATTGTGTCCACAAGCTACGGAGTAATTGCATGTTATGAAAAACAGACAGGAGAAAAATTGTGGGAGGCTGAGTTTGATAACTCAATTTATGCCTCTCCGGTAATCGCCGATGGAAAGGTTTTCCTGATGGATAAACAAGGCATCATGCATATTTTTAAGGCTGACAAAGTTTATGAAACTATTGCTGAATCGCCTCTGGGTGAAGGTTCTGTTTGCACACCGGCTTTTTCTGATGGCCGGATTTACATCCGCGGTGAAAAGCATTTATTTTGTATCGGAGAAAAGTAGGCAGCAGGCTTATAGCAGTCGGCAGTTGGCGGGTCATCAATAATGAGCAATAAGTAGTGAGCGATGCATGACATAATAGAGAAGATGGTGAATGATTGAATAAATATTAGGACAATGAAATAAATTATAAGAAATCATTTTTCCTATGGGTGGAATATTGATGCCAGTAAACGTCCGCAGTACTTTCCAGCGTTAAATAAGATAAAAGGAATAACTAATCACGAATAACTATTAACAATTAACTCAATAACCATTCTTGAACACCGAAATTTCAAATATCGTCGATAAAATCATCAGCAACCACGGGACGGCTGAAAACGCTGCTATTCCTATTTTGCAGGAAATCCAAAAAGCCTTCAACTATCTTCCCAAAGATGCCATAAAACATGTTTGTGAAATTACCGATATCACCCCGGCCCAAATCATGGGTATTTCCACATTTTATTCTCAGTTCAGGCACAGTCCGGTTGGCTTGCATATTATCAAAGTATGTGTTGGAACGGCCTGCCACGTTAAAGGGGCAATGTTGGTTTACGTAGCCTTTAAGCGTCATCTCAAGCTGAAAGATCACGAAGATACAGATGAAGAAGGTATTTTCACCCTCGAAAAAGTGGCCTGTCTGGGCTGCTGCACCATTGCACCGGTTGTGCAGATTGATGATATTACCTACGGCCACGTCACCACCGAAAGGGTGCCCGAAATTATCGATGACTTTTTGCATGGCGGAAAAAAAGGCTCAAAGCAAAGCTCGGATAAAAACAGTCAAAACCTTCCGGTACAGGGCGAAATCAGGATTGGCCTGGGTTCATGCTGTATTGCCAGTGGTAGCTCTGAAGTGAAAGAAGAACTTGAACAATCAATCCTCAATTCAGGAATACATGTCGATGTGAAGCATGTGGGCTGCGTGGGTATTTGCAATCAGGTGCCGCTGATGGAGATTCACAAACCCGGCGAAAAGCCTGCTTTTTATGCCAAAATAAAACCACAGGAAGTCAGGGAGATTGTAAATAAGCATTTCAAAGCTGCGGGCTCCCTTCAGCGAATGAAAAACCGTATGTTTTCGATGGTCGAAAACCTGGTACTTAATGAAGTGCCCCGGGAGGTAAACCGCTACGATTTGGATGAGGTCAACACGCCTGTTTCCGATTTCTTAGCGGGCCAGATTAATATTGCCACAGAGCATCGTGGTCATCTCAAACCTTCCGATTTGGATGAATACCAAAAGCTGGGCGGTTTTGATGCATTGGAGAAATGTTTGTTGAATTATTCAGCCGAAACGGTAGTCGATATTATTTTGGAGTCTGGCTTACGGGGACGTGGTGGTGCCGGTTTTCTGACGGGTCAAAAATGGCAATTTGTGCATTATGCCAAAGCGGATAAAAAATATGTGATCTGCAATGGCGACGAAGGTGACCCCGGTGCATTTATGGACAGGATGCTTTTGGAATCCTACCCGTTTCGTGTGATCGAAGGGATCATTATTGCCGCTTACGCCGTGGGTGCTGATGAAGGAGTCCTCTACATCCGCGCTGAATACCCTTTGGCGGTATCAAGGATAAAGGAAGCACTCAAGGTATTGGAAGAAAATGGCCTTTTGGGTGAGCACATTCTTGGCTCGGAATTTTCCTTTAAACTCAAGGTTTTCGAAGGAGCCGGAGCTTTTGTGTGCGGAGAAGAAACAGCCCTGATCGCCTCAGTTGAAGGCCATCGTGGGATGCCAACTATCAGACCTCCCTATCCTTCGGATGCAGGATTGTATGGAAAACCCACGCTTATCAACAATACCGAAACATTTTCCATTGTTTCATGGATCATTCGTAATGGTGCTAAAAAGTTAAACAGCATCGGCTCTGAAAAAAGTAAAGGAACAAAGGTTTTTGCACTGGCCGGGAAAATAAATCGTGGCGGCCTCATCGAAGTGCCCATGGGAATTTCCATCCACGAAATTGTGGAAAAGATCGGCGGCGGCATCCCCAATGGGAAAAAATTTAAAGCTATTCAAATTGGTGGTCCATCAGGGGGCTGCATCCCGGCATCTATGGCCGATACTCCCATCGATTATGAATCACTCACTGAAGCCGGTGCCATGATGGGCTCGGGCGGGCTAATTGTACTGGACCAAGACGATTGCATGGTGGATATTGCCAGATATTTCCTTTCCTTTACCCAGGATCAGTCCTGCGGAAAATGTACCTTTTGCAGGATAGGAACACGCAAAATGCTGGATATTCTTGAAAGGATTTGCAGTGGAAAAGGAAAACCCAACGATCTTCACCAACTGGAAAAATTAGCCGGATTTACTCAAAAAGGGAGTATCTGCGGTTTAGGAAAAACGGCACCAAATCCGGTGCTTTCCACCTTAAAATATTTTAGGCATGAGTATGAAGAACATATTAATGGCCGTTGTCCCACAGGCAAATGCACTGAAATGATTACCTATGCAATAACCGACGATTGTACAGGGTGCACCAAATGTGCGCAGCGCTGCCCCACCGATGCCATCGAAATACGCCCTTACGAGAAACACGAAATTGATTTGGAGCTTTGCATTAAATGCAATATCTGCAAAGAGATTTGTCCGGTGGATGCGGTGGTGACGAGGTAGTCTTTTTATTAGAAATCCCATTAAAGCCATATAGCTTTATCTTCGGGATTACCTTATTTTTAGCTATTCCCGGGATTATTTTTTACGCCTTTCGATACGCATTCTGGTCATGCGCTCACGCATACCGCCATTTTTCAGGAAATCATCTCCCAACGATTTCAATTGTTTAAAGAGCAGATAGTCATTTTGTTTGATCAGGCAAATAGCCATATTGGCAATGGTTTCGGGAGGGCGAACTTTAACCACGGGCATATAAAATGCGGTGTCGTTGTGCTTCCTGCCCAGCTCACGCATTTTTTCCATCTCCACCGAACCATCTTCCCATTGCCGATGGTTGCGGGTGCGCAGGTAATCTTCATAATCAAGGAGCAGCTCCTGTGAACTTGCCTTAGCCACATTCACCAGTTTTATCTCCATCTCCTTTGAGGTAGATGAGGCAGCTGAGCCTTCGGCAATATTTTGCTTGCCCGAGCGTGCTGCCTGAACCATTTGGTCGATGGTTCGGTCGCCGCGTCTGAGGTATTTTTCACAAAAATAAAAGGTAATGTCAAAAATGACTTCCGCCTTTTGATAGGTAAACAGCTTGCGGTAATTGCCACCAACCGGCAATAAAGATTCTTCATCACTCGGGCTTTTGCTCATGGTAAATATTTATTTGATCAGCATAATTGGCTATACTTTTTACAAAGTTAGTTGTTTTTGTAAAAAGCTTTTCTGCAGAATTGTTTGTGCTGTGGCAACTTCTCTGGACGACTTTAATGTCCTTAACGACTTTAATGTCCTCAACAGACTATGGCGCCCACCCCACAAAATACAAAAAACTAAGAATTCTCCATTTTATTTAAAGTGTAACAATGTTTACATAGAAAAATCCAAGCTTTTAACAAGAAACAAACCCTTCTCTGAATAAAAATATCTAACAATAATTTAGTATTGCTTAG
>JGI10211J34971_10004302_pt1 | contig 11313 bp, 11 predicted proteins | sample Etolagsediment_FD_34971 | JGI IMG/M metagenome (IMG submission 34971)
ACATCAAAGGTATCCATGATGGCGCCGCCGAACATTACGCAAACCCGGTCCGCCAACGTCAAAGCCTCTTTTAAATCGCCGGTAATCAGCAGCACGCCGGCGCGCTCACGCGCTTTGAGCAATACGCGCCACACATCTTCAGTGGCCCCGATGTCCAACCCCTGGGTTGGCTGTTCAGCCACCACCAACCGCGGCCGACGAAAAAATTCACGCGCCAGAACCAGTTTTTGCAAATTGCCGCCGGACAATTGACGCGCCAGCGCATGCGGGTTTTGCGGGTGGATGTGAAACCCCTGAATCAGTGAGGAGGTTTTATCCGCGGCAGCGGCCTTGCGCAGCCAGGGCCCCTGACAAAAACCGAACCGGGTGGTCAACAAAAAATTATCCACCAGATCCAGCCCCCGGCAGGTTGCCAGGCCCAGACGATCTTCCGGGATATAGCACTGGCCCGCTTCCCAACGGCGTTTGGCGAAATAATGTCTCCAGGACTGTCCCAGAATTTGAATTTGGCCCTGCGGGGGCGACAACAGGCCGCAGATGGTTTCCGCCAGCGGCTTCTGGCCATTGCCGGCCACGCCCACCACGGCCAGCACTTCTCCCTGGCGCAATTCAAGGCTGACATCATTCAGGCCATGGCCGCTGACGCGATCGACCTTCAAAATAATCTGTCGGGGCTCCATGGGGGTTTTATCGATGTCCAGAAGTACCTCACGCCCCACCATGCGGCGAGCCAGGTCTGCTTTGCTTTCAATGCGATCGGCCGGCATGTCGGCCACGACCTGGCCCTTGCGCAAAATGGCCACGTCATCGGCCATGCGCATCACTTCCGACAATTTATGCGTAATAAACACGATCGCTTTGCCCTGCTGGGCCATCTGGCGCAGGGCTGTAAAAAGCTGTTCGATCTCTTGCGGGGTCAGCACGGCCGTGGGTTCGTCGAAAATCAGAATGCGGCTTTGGCGCTGCAGCAACTTCAGAATCTCGACCCGCTGGCGCTCACCCATAGACAGACGGCTGACCGGCAAATGCGGATCGATCGGCAGACCATAGCGCCGACCCAGGCGTTCAACCCGTTGTTCCAGTTTGCGAGGGCTGAAAAGCAGGCTGTCGATCTGCCCCAGAAAAATATTTTCCGCCACGCTCATGGCATCGACTAGCATGAAGTGCTGATACACCATGCCGATGCCGCAACCAATCGCATCGCGGGCGGATCTGAAAATGGTTGGCTTGCCATCGACGACAATGCGACCGTTGTCCGGCTGCAAACGACCGGCCAGCATGCTCATCAGGGTACTTTTACCGGCGCCGTTTTCACCCAGCAAGGCTTTGATGCGGCCGCCCCGGATATCGAGCGTGATATCATGGTTGGCGCGCACCGGTCCAAAATGTTTGCTGATATGTTCCAGGCGTATCAGGGAGTCACTCATGATGGCGCAATCAGCGTGAACCGGCAATCGGCTGGACAAATTGTGACTCGGAATCCCAAGGAAACAAAATCCAGGTTTCCTGGCTGACTTCGGTGATGTAACTGTCTACAATCGGCCGGCCGGCGGGTTTGGCGTAAATGGTTGCAAAATGAGCCTTGGGCAACATATCCCGAACCACTTTGGCCGTGCGCCCCGTGTCAACCAGGTCATCGATCATCAGCCAGCCCTGTCCATCGTGGTCGATGGATTTAAGCACCTCGACATCGCCTTTTTGATCTTGCCAGTCATAGCTGGATACGCAAATGGTTTCCACTAGGCGAATGTCCAGTTCACGGGCAATAATGGCCGCCGGCACCAGGCCGCCGCGGGTAACGGCGATGATGCCCTTGAAATAGGTCCCTTCCAACAAACGCCAGGCCAAGGCACGGGAATCGCGGTGAAGCTGCTCCCAGGAAATTGGAAACATCCGCCGATAACGTTGTTTGTCGTTCATATTCAACTCCTGTTCATTCAAATCAAAATCGGTATCGAATGGTATGCGCCAATGCAACCGATACCGAATTTGCGTACCATAATTGGGCTAACGGCTATTCAGCGGGCTCATCATTGATGCCCAAAGCTGCCGGGGCATCACTGCCCTTGAGTCGCCAGCAGGAAAACACCAGCACCAAAATGGTCAGGGCATAGGGCAGCATCAACAACAACGATGACGGCAGGGTCGTGCCGCTGGCTTGCAGACGCAACTGAAAGGCCATCACGCCCCCAAACAGATAGGCTCCGAACACCGCGCGGGCCGGTCGCCAAAATGTAAATATAACCAGAGCCACGGCAATCCAGCCACGGCCGGCAGTCAGCCCATTGGTCCATAAATGGGTATAAGCCAAAGACAAATAGGCCCCGCCAAAGCCCATCAGCATGCCGCCCAGCAGCACGCCCCACCAGCGATATACCCGCACATTCAGACCAGCCGCGGCCGCGGCCGCGGGATATTCCCCGGCTGCGCGCATGCCCAGGCCCCAGCGGGTATAGCGAAAAAACAGCCAGACCAGCAGCGGCAGAATGTAAGACAGATAAATCAATGGATCGTGATTGAAAAAAATGGCGCCCACTACCGGCAGGCGCGACAGCCCGGGCAGGGCCACGGCGTAAAAGCCCGCCGCCTTTTGGCCGACGTACGGGGTGCCCAGGTAATTGGCCAGGCCTGTTCCTAAAATGGTAAGCGCCAGGCCCGAGACCACCTGATTGCCCAGAAAAACCATGCAGACCATTCCATGCAGCCCGGCCAGCAGCGCGCCGCACATTCCGCCAGCCAGCAATCCGGCCACTGGATTGCCGCTGATTTGAGCGACCAGAAACGCTGACAGGGCGCCAACCATCATGATGCCCTCAACCCCCAGATTCAAGATGCCGGATTTTTCAGTGATGATTTCACCCAGCGTGGCATACAAAATGGGCGTGCCGGACTGAACTGCCGCGGCCAGCAGCGCAATCAGCACATCCGAATTCACGATAACCTCCGGGGACGGCCGATACGATAATTTTCAAAAAACCCGCCGGCCAGCACGGTCAATAAAATCAACCCCTCCATAATGTTGCCGAATGCCGCGGGGATTTGCATGTCCAATTGCAGATTTTCCACGCCCACGCGCAAGCCGGCCAGCAAAAAGGCGGCAATGGCGATAATCAGGGGGTTTAACCGCGCCAGCCATGCCACCACAATGGCAGTGTAGCCGTAACCGGCCATAATGCTTGGCTGCAGGCGATTGATGGTGGCCGAGGCTTCCAGACACCCGGCCCACCCGGCCAGGCCGCCTGACACCACCATCACCAGAAACACCAGGCGGTTGTACGGCAACCCCGCATAGTGGGCAGCGCGAATGTTTTGACCGCTGGCTTTGAGTTCGTAACCCAACCGGGTGTAGCGTGAAAAAACGGCTACCACGATCCCGGCAATCAGGCAAATAAACACGCCCCAGTTGATCTGACTGTCGCCGATCATGCCGACAATGGCAGTGTCGCTGAATGTCGGGGTCATGGGAAACCCGAAACTGGCCGGATCTTTCCACGCGCCATAGACCAGAAAATCCAGGAAAAAAATGGCAATGTAATTGAACATCAGGGTCACGATGATTTCATTGACGCGCAAACGCAATTTCAACAATGCCGGCAAGGCGCCCCAAAAGGCGCCCAGCAGGGCGGCTGCGCCAAACATGGCGGGAAGCAGCGCATAAGCCGGCCACTGAGGGAAGGCCAGCGCAACGCCTGTCGCGCCAATGGCGCCAAAGGCAAATTGGCCTTCAGCGCCCAGGTTCCAAATCTGAAGCTGAAAGCACAGGCCTACGCCCAGCGAACACAAAAAAATGGGCACGGCCTTGGCCAGACAATCCTGCACCGCCCAAAGCGATCCGAACGCGCCTTGAAACAGCGCGATCATCGCGGCCAAAACCGGTTTGCCCTGCAGCAACAGCAGAAAGGCGCTGATGGTCAACGATACCACTAATGCGACAATAAAAATAAAACAGGAGCCGCGCCAGGAAACGGGCTCCTGTTTTTTATAACACTTTAATATAGCCATTTAATATAGCCATCTGTTCATTGCAGCGCGCCAAGTTGACGGGTAAAATATGGGTGGCCGGCTTATTCAGTGGTTCCCACCACCCCTTTGACAAACCAGTTCATGCCCAGCAACTGTTGATCTGTGGCAGTTTGGCCGGCGGCAATACGAATTTTGCCGGCCTGATCGGCAATCGGGCCGCTGAACACCGTTTTTTGGCCGTCAATGATGGCCTGCTTGGCATCAGCCACCTCTTTTTTGACCTTTTCCGGTACAAAGTCAGCCAATGGGACGATATCGACAATGCCTTTTTCCATGCCCGGCCAATCTGAGGCGCTTTTCCAGGCGCCGTTGCGCACGGCTGTGACCACATCCACATAAAACGGCCCCCAATTCCAGACTGGCGCAGTAATGTGCGCTTTGGGCGCAAAGGCCGACATGTCGGAATTATAGCCAATGGAATAGACGCCTTTTTCCTGAGCCGCTTCCTGGGGACCGGGCGAATCCTGATGCTGGGCGATCACATCGGCGCCGACATCCAGCAGACTTTTGGCCGCCTCTTTTTCCGTGGCCGGATCGTACCAGGTTTTGGTCCAGACCACGCGCACCTGAACATTCGGGTTGATTGATTGGGCGCCCAGAGCAAAGGCATTGATGCCGCGGATGACTTCGGGAATGGGAAAGGCCGCCACATAGCCCAAAATATTGGATTTTGTCATGGCGCCCGCGGCAATGCCGCTCAGATAACGCGCCTGATACATACGCCCAAAATAGTTGCCCATATTTTTGGCTGTTTTAAATCCCGAACAATGCATAAAAACCGTTTTCGGAAATTTTTTGGAAACCTTCAGCATGGGATCCATATAACCGAAGCTGGTGGCAAAAATAATATCGTAGCCCTTGCGCGCCATGTTCTGGATGACCCGCTCACTATCAGGCCCCTCTTGTACGGACTCGACATACGACGTACTCACGCCCGGCATGGCATCAACCGCCAGCCGGCCTTGGTCATGGGCATATGACCAGCCTGCATCACCAATGGGCGATACATAAACAAATCCCACCCTCATCTCTTTTTCCGCCGCGCCGGCCATACCGACAGCCAGACACAGGGACAAACAAAACCCGAATATGATCGCTTTGCGCATGCTGATCCTCCTTAGAATAAAACAAATTAGATTGCTGGTAAAATAATGCATAAACGCCAAACAGAACGGCAAACTATAAAAAAAGCCATTCAACCTGTCAAACAAAAAGCCCCCTGCTTCGATCGGCCATGGCGCACAATCGCGCCGTCTATGTTTCGGCCTTGATTTTTTCCAGATAGGTTTCCCATTCCATGGGCAGCAACTGTTTTTTGTGGGTATTGCAAGGTTTACACGCCGCGGCCACATTTCCTTTGGCGCTCTTGCCGCCACGCGACAGCGGCACGATATGGTCCATGGTCAACTCACGCGGCGCCACGCGCGCGCCGCAATACTGGCATATGCCTTTGGCGCACCGGCGTTTCCACCATTGTGAATGCCGCAATTCGCGCGCCAGATGACGCTGACGGCGAATCTCGGAGTCATCCCCGTAACTATCGAACAGATTGTTTATCATTATCAATACGAGTGTGGTGAGTATGGCGTGCCGAGGACATCTTCAACACGCCTCACTCAATACGCATGGCGCCTGAATTTTATCCGGTTCCGGATCAACCAACGGTTGATCGCCTGTTCCAGCATCCGATAATAGCGTTTGGACCCGCCCAGGCCACGTCGACCGAAAAAATAATTGATTTCCAGCAAAAACGGCGCATGGGTGCGGGAATCGAAGATCACATCGATGCCCGCCAAATTGATGCCGCTTTGTTTGCACAAGGACATGGTGAGCGACCGACCTACTCGGGCCGCATGATCATCGGCCCGGTTGTCTATCTGTGCGCCGCTCTTGACGCTGGTGCCGAAAACATGCGGCTGCGTTTGAACGCGCCAGTATGCATAGCTGTCGGTCCCCATGATCACCACGCGCAACGACCGCTGGTTGTGTTCGATATAAGGCTGAATCAAAAAACCGCGTTGACCGCCGGCTTCATACCGCCGCGCTTTGTCAAGCATATCGGCCAATTGCGTCGATGTTTCCAGCCGCGCCACGGTATCGCCCTCTCCCCCCCAATCGAACTTGAACATAACCGGAAAGGCAAATCCATCCGGCAGTCGGGTGTTTACGCATTGGGTTTGAAATGCATCGACGTCTGCGAACAGGGCTGTCGGCGGATGGGGCACGCCCCATTCGCGGAACAATTTGACCTGCCCCAGTTTGCCGGGATAGGCAAAGCGCGCATGATAGTTTGGGAACACGCAGCGGCAATGACTGGCCGCCAGACGCCACAAAGACTGTACGCAGCCTTGCGGCAAAATGACCGCCGCAGCCTGCTGAATCCATTTTTGGTCATCGGCGTTCGGCGCCCGTCCTGCGCACAGGCGGTTGTGATCAGCAACGATGCATGGATGAAACGATACAACCATCAATATCCAAATTTGCGCAGGGCGCGTGTATCACGGCTCCAGTTTTTTTGAACCCGCACAAACAACTTGAGCATGACGCGGGTTTCCAGCATCTGTTCGATGTCATGCCGCGCGTCTGCGCCGATGCGCTTGAGCGTCGCCCCGCTTTTGCCGATCACCATGCCCTTTTGCGATTCGCGCTCGACATGAATGGTGGCGTGAATGTGCGCCGCTTTTCGACGACTGCCGGCAATAAACTGGTCAATCGTGACGGCCACGGCATATGGGATTTCCTGCCCCATCAGTCTGAACGCTTTTTCCCGAATGATTTCAGCCACCAGAAAACGTACCGGCAGATCCGTAAGACTGTCTTCAGGAAAAAAGGGCGGCCCGGGGGCCAGATGGCTGTGCAAAACATTCAGCAAGCGATCGACCTGTTTGCCGCTGCGTGCGCAAATCGGGACGATATCGATAAAATTGAATCGCCCAGCCCAATCGTCGATGCAGGTCAGCAATTGGGCATTGTTAATCAAATCGATCTTGTTCAGCGCCAGCACAACCGGTTTTTTGACCGGTAAACCCGAGACCAACATGTTGTCGGCAACGGCCTGGGGTGCGGCGGCATCCACCATGGCCAAAATCAGGTCAGCCTCGGCCATGGCCGACACCGCTGCATCCACGATGCGAACGTTCAACGGCTTGCTGGCCGGATGCAGGCCAGGGGTATCCACGAACACCATTTGCGCGTTCGGCTGATGCCGCACGCCTAAAATCCGGTTGCGCGTGGTTTGCGGTTTTTTCGAGGTAATTGAAATCTTTTGGCCCAGTATACGATTGAGCAATGTCGACTTACCGACATTGGGCGCTCCGGCGATGGCAATGAAACCGGATCGAAATGATGCATCGTTGGGCATGTTCGGGCGATCACTCATGACGCCTCCTGCAATGTAAAGCGCTCGATGGCATGCCACAAATCCGCTTTGCCACATCGGGTTTTGGCTGAAAAAAAGATCAAATCATCAGGCGCGCACAACAAAATTTCAGCAGCCAGCCGCTGCTGGCGCTGCCCGGCCGTTCGCGACAGCTTATCGGTTTTGGTCAGCACCGGAATGACGCCGATGCCCAGCTCAGCCAGCCATTGCATCAAATCCATCTCTTCCACCTGGGGCCGGCGCCGGATGTCCATCAGCAGCACCACGGCTTTCAGGTTGGGGCGCCCGCTCAAATAGGTTTGCACCATGGGCCGCCACTGACGCTTGACGGCCGGCGGCACCTTGGCATAGCCATAGCCCGGCAAATCGACCAGCGACAGCGCCTGATTGACGCAAAAAAAATTGATCAACTGCGTGCGTCCGGGCGTGGAGCTGGTTTTTACCAGGCGTTTACGGCCGACCAGGGTGTTGATCAGTGAAGATTTGCCCACATTGGAACGCCCGGCAAATGCAATTTCCAACAGATCGGCCGGCGGATATTGATTGGCCCAGACAGCGCTTTTGACAAATTCAGCGGAAATGATTTTCATGTTTGTCGCCGCCTGAGGTACGCTTCCAACCGGTCCATACCGACAGTGATGTTTTCCAGGCTATTGGCATAGGAAAAACGCAAATAGCCCTCACCGTTGGCGCCGAAATCGATACCGGGCGTCACCCCCACACAGGCGTGTTTCAAAATGTCGAAAGCCAATTTGTATGAATCGGCAGAAACATGCCGGGCATTGGCAAACACATAAAATGCGCCGGTCGGTTCTACCGTGATACCCAGGCCCATCGCTTTCAGGCGCGCAATCATGTATTGGCGACGTTCGTTATAGATGCGTTTCATGCGCTCGACATCGGCATCGGCGCCGTTCAGCGCGGCAAGCCCCCCTCGTTGGAACGGCGCGGCCGCTGAAATGAAAAAATTTTGCTGCATTTTTTGAATCACCGGCATAAAGGCAGGTGGGGCAATCAGATAACCCAGCCGCAGCCCGGTCATGGCATAGCGTTTGGAAAATCCGTTGAGTACAAACGCATGATCGGTAAACTCAAGAATGCTGTGTTCGCGGCCGTCATAAACCAGGCCATGATAGATTTCATCGGAAATCACATATCGTTTATCGCTTTGGGTCAGGCCGGCAATGGCTTGCATGCGCTCGGCCGACAGCAGGTTGCCGGTTGGGTTGGCCGGGGAGTTAATGAAAACGGCTCGGGTCCGATCAGTCATTTGTTTTTCAATGGCCGCTGGTTGAAGCTGAAACCCATCGGATTCATGCACGGCAATGGGCACGGGAACGCCTTCTACATAGCGGATAAAATTGGGATAGCAGGCATAGTGCGGATCCGAGATAATCACCTCGTCGCCTTTTTCCAGCAATGCTGAAAAAAGCAGCAAAATTGCGGGTGAGGTGCCGGAGCAGATCACGATTTGATCCGGCGAGATGGTCACGCCATAGCGCTTGAGATAATCTGCGCAAATGGCTTCACGCAACTCCAGCAGACCGAGGCTGTGCGTATAATGGGTATCGCCATGCTCGATGGCGGCGATGACCGCCTGTTTAACACAGGCCGGCGTATCGAAATCCGGCTCGCCCACTTCCAGATGGATAATATGTTGGCCCTGGCATTCCAGCTCGCAGGCTTTTTCCAGCACATCCATGACGATAAAGGAACTGATTTGCCGCGTTCGTTGCGGCAATGCTGCTGATTGCATAATTATTTATTTTAAGTTGGTTTGGTTAATAAAAATTGATGCATCCTGTACGCATCGCCCGCGTCAAATTACCTTGTTTAACGGATATTCGATGATGCCCTCGGCCCCATGCTTGAGCAGCCGCGGAATTAGATCGCGCACCGCCTCGGCGGCGACAACCGATTCAACCGAGAACCACTTGGTTTGGTACAATGGCGACACCGTGGGGGCATTCAAACTGGGCAAAACGGTCACGACCTCATCCAGGCCCGTCTCGGGCACGTTCATTTTCAGTCCGACCATTTTTTCGCCCAGCAGCGCGCCGGTGAGCAGCAGCGCGATCTGTTCGATCTTTTCCCGTTTTCGTTGATCTTGCCACGCTTGATGATTGGCGATCAGTTGGGTATTGGTTTGCATCATTTCATGAATCACGCGCAACCCATGGGCCTTGATGGTGCTTTCGGTCTCGGTAACCTCGACGATGGCGTCGGCCAGGCCGGAAACGATTTTGGCTTCGGTGGCGCCCCAGGAAAATTCCACATCAACCGCAATGCCGTTTTCCTGAAAATAGTGTTTGGTGAAATCCACCAGTTCCGTGGCGATTTTTTTGCCCGTTAGATCCGCCAGGGTCTTGACCGGCGAATCATACGGCACGGCAATCACCCAGCGGGCCGGCCGGTTGCTGACTTTGGAATAGATCAGATCGGCCACCACACGGATGTCGGAACGGTTTTCAGCAATCCAGTCTTTCCCGGTCAGGCCGGCATCAAGAGTGCCGTTTTCAACATAGCGGGACATCTCTTGCGCACGGCAGATGGCGCACTCGATCGCCGAATCGTCAATTTCAGGAAAATAGCTGCGGCCATTGACATTGATTTGCCAGCCCGAGCGCTTGAACAGCGCAATGGTGGCATTTTGGAGACTGCCCTTGGGAATCCCCAGTTTCAGGACGGAACTCATGTGCGATAAACCTCCTTGGGATCGAAAACGCGCCGACTGTCGACTACGGCATGATCACCCGTAATTTTTTTGAAAAAGCAGCTACGATACCCCAAATGGCAAGCCGCGCCATCTGCCTGATCGATTTTCAGCAATATCGTATCATTGTCGCAGTCAATCCTGATTTCTTTGACCGTTTGCAGATTTCCCGATGTTTTTCCCTTGACCCACAACGTGTCGCGGCTGCGGCTATAGTAGGTGGCCAGCCCGGTGGCCAGCGTCATCTCCCACGCTTCTTTATTCATGTACGCCAGCATCAGCACCTCGCCGGATTGCCAATCCTGGGCAATGGCCGGAACCAGGCCACCGGCTTTGTCAAACGCAATATCTATCATAATATCAATCTGTTAAGTTCAATGATGGTGAAAATATACCTGAAAACATAAGCCATGGCTGGCCACTTGTTTAAACAAAACCGCCGGCAATGTCAAAATGTTTTCCCCAGACCGCCGGCGCGCATAATTGCTTGACACTCCTCATGCTTCCAGCCATAAATAGATTCTTTTGGGTTGCGCCCCATGCCGGCGCGGCCTGGATCTCGGCCACATTTTCATTTCCATGGTCTTTCCGTGTGAATGCGAGCGTGATGACCAGGCAAAATTTTCTGTAAATATCGGCCATCATTTCCGGCCGACATCAAAAAGTTATCAATCTGCCATGAAATCAAAACAATCATCTCAACGTCAGGGACGCACATTTTTCGGCATCGTCAAATGGGCGGCGCGCTGGTTTTTCTGGACCGCGCTGCTAATGGTCGCTGTTGCCGCGGCCGGCCTGGCCGGGCTTTATATACACATCAGCAAAGACTTACCGGTCATTGAATCCCTGGCCGATTACCGGCCGCCAACCGTCACGACCGTTTATGCCGATGACGGACGCAAAATTGCCGAATTTTACAAAGAGCGACGCATTGTCACCCCCTTGGACGACATGCCCGAACAGCTCAAGCAAGCCTTCATCGCCGCCGAGGATGCTCGATTCTACAAACATCAGGGCATCGACATATACGGCATCCTGCGCGCCTTGATCAAAAACATCGAAGCCGGGACCATCGTCCAGGGCGGCAGCACCATCACCCAGCAGGTCACCAAATCATTTTTCCTGTCGCCGGAGCGCAGCTATCGCCGCAAAATCAAGGAAGCCATTTTAGCCTATCGCATCGATAAAAATTTCACCA
>JGI10211J34971_10004303_pt1 | contig 11312 bp, 8 predicted proteins | sample Etolagsediment_FD_34971 | JGI IMG/M metagenome (IMG submission 34971)
ATAGTACTGGCTGCTTTTTTTTCTGAAACGATCGGAACATACAGGAACGACACCATGGCATACGCTACGAGAAGAAGAAAGAGGCGGAAGCTTCTTCGCAAGAAGGTCTGCCGTCTTTGCGAAAACAAGATCTGGTTCATCGACTTCAAGGACGTGGATTTCCTTCGTCGCTACCAGACCGAAGGCGGCAAGATCCTGCCCCGCCGTATCACGGGCAACTGCTTCAAACACCAGAAGCTGTTGTCTGCCGCCATCAAACGTGCGCGCAATCTCGCGCTCGTACCCTAACCCCGGGAGTATCACATGGCCGTTGAATTGATACTGCTCGAAGACGTCGAGAACCTGGGTCAGATGGGTGACCAGGTGAAGGTCGCGGACGGTTACGCCCGCAACTACCTGGTGCCCAAGAGCAAAGCTGCCCCGCTCACAAAACAGAATCTGCGTCGCCTCGAGGCGAGGAAACTGCAGATGCAGAAAGAGCACGAGGAACGTGTTGCTGTCGCGAGAGCGATGGCGGACAAGCTCGGTACGCTCTCGATCACAATCCCGGTCCAGGCAGCTGAGAACGACAAGCTGTACGGCTCGGTGACCGGCGTTCAGATAGCCGAAGCAGTCGCGGAACAGGGAATCAACATCGATCGGAACGCCATACTGTTGGCGGAGCCGCTGCGCGAGCTGGGCGTCTACACTGTCGATGTCCATCTGCACACCCAGGTCCAGACGTCGCTGAAGGTCTGGATCGTTCGGGCATAGCCCCCCGCTGTCACCCGACTGGCAGGACATGCAACGCGGCACGCACTTCAGATGCGTGCCGCTTCTTTTTGGGCCCAATCCGCGCACACCCAATGCAGGATACCGAGATGGCTGACGTAAACGCCAACACAACACCGTTCCTCATGGCAGGCGACCGCCCGCTCCCGCACAACAACGAGGCAGAGATCGCTGTTCTGGGAGCCGCCCTTCTCGATCCGGTCAACGCGATCGACGTGGCGGTCAAGAAACTGCACGGGACCGGTTGCTTCTTCAACCCGGCGCATCAGGCGATCTTCGACTGCCTGGTGAGGCTCACCGGAGAGAAGCCGGGGACCAAGATCGACATCATCGCACTGGCCACGCAGTTGTCATCGACCGGCAAGCTGGAAGAGGTCGGTGGACGCGCCTACCTGATGCAGCTTCTCAACAGCGTGCCCACGGCGGCGAACATCGAACTCTACGTCGACATCGTCCACCAGAACGCCGTGTTGCGCCGCCTGATCCATGCAGGGACGAGGATTGTCAGCCGCTGTTTCGATCCCCAGGAGGACACTCGCGCGCTGCTCGACGACATCGAAAGCGAAATCCTCGGTGTGGCCGATATGCAAAGCGGAAGCGACGTAGTCTCCGTCGGCGACCGAGTCATCGATGCCGTCAAGTACATCGACAAACTCCGCAACAACGACGCATCTGCTCTGGGTATCCAGACCGGCTACGCCGACTTGGACAAGCTTATCACAGGCCTGCGACCGGCTGAGATGTTCGTTCTGGCGGCTCGCCCGTCGATCGGCAAGACGGCCTTGGCGCTGAATATTGTCGCCAACATCTCGCTCGGACCAAATCCCGTGCCGACAGGCGTCTTCAGCCTGGAGATGAGCAGTGACCTGCTGGTGTTGCGCCTGTTGTGCAGCCTGGCCCGTGTGAACTTGGGCGAAATCCGCGACGGAGCGGTGTCAACAGCACGCTGGCAGGAGATCCTTCAGGCCGGGCAGGAACTCAAGAATGCCCCTGTCTACATCGACGACTCGGGCAATCTCGATATCGTCGAAATGCGCGCCAAGGCCCGGCGAATGCACCGCGATCACAAGGTCGGTCTCTTCGTGGTCGACTATCTACAGCTCATGAAACCCGCCGGAGGCAGTAAGAACCAGACACGCGAAAATGAGGTCTCTCAGATTTCCGGCGGCATCAAGAGCCTTGCCAAAGAACTGAACGTGCCCATCGTCGTGCTGGCCCAGCTCAACAGACAGGCCGAACAGCCCGGCCAGCGCCCCCGCTTGGCCCACCTCCGTGAGTCCGGCGCCATCGAGCAGGACGCGGACGTAGTGGCGCTGCTCCACCGCGAACGGGAGTCCGAGACCGGCGCCGACGTCACCGAAGGCATGGATGCCGAATTGATCATAGCCAAGCACCGTAACGGCCCCACCGGGCTGGTCCCCCTGACATTCCTGCCCACCTACACACGATTCGAAAGCCGGGCCCGCTTCGGCGAATCGGACATGCCGGACTCGTGATCTCGCACAGATAAGGCTGCCGCCGGTGGATTGCCTACGGCCGTTCGGCGAGGTAGGTTATACGCTTCCGCTGACGGGCCTCAGGAGAGCGTCTTTTTTCAGGAAGAAGGAACCCCGAACGTGCATTGCAACCGACTCCTGGCTGTACTATCCGTTTCTCTCGTTGCCGTGTCGCTGTTCGTACCAACGTCGTACGCGGCCCAACCCAAGATCGCCAAGATCACCGTCCTCTCGGCCAACGATTACCCGGCCCCCGCATCACTCGTGTCGGCGAACATGAACCTCGACGTGGGTGAGACATTTGATCCGGCGGTCCTCACCGAGGACATCAAGCGCCTCTACGGGACAGGGCACTTCCGCCATGTCGGGACCAAACTCAACGAACTGACGGCCGACACCGTCGAAATCGTTGTGACCGTGACTCCCAAGCCCGTGGTCCGCAACATCCTGACCGAGGGCAACGCGGAGTACAGCGACAGCCGCTTGCGCGCATTGATCACGCACCAAGTGCTCGAGGTCTTGACCGAACCAACGTTGGCGGCAGACACAAACAGCATCCGAGACTACTACCTCAGGAAGGGCTTCAACGACGCCGACGTGACACGCAAGATCGTCCCCGTCGAAGGCACCAACCAGGTGGACGTGGTCTTCACGATCGTCGAGGGAGAACGGCAGAAGCTCCGTGCCGTCAAGTTCGTAGGCAACACGGCCATCTCCGGCAGAAAGCTCCGTAAGGCGCTCGAGTCGAAGCACCGCCTGTTGACACACATTTTCAGTTTCGGCTACGTTAGCGACGACTCGATCAAAGTCGATCGCGGCACGATCACACAGCTCTACCACGACATGGGATACCTCGATTTCCGCATCGAGAGCCTGGAACGGACATACAACCGGAGGCGGACCTGGGTCGTCCTCACCTACACACTGAGTGAGGGAAAGCCCTACACCGTCAGATCCACTGAACTCCAGGGGAACAGCTTCTTCAGCGATGGTGAGTTGGCCGAAGGCCTCAGGGTAGAGGCCGGCGGAGTCTACAAAGCCAGCGACGAGAGACTGGACATCCGCACGATATACAACCGTTATCAGAGCGCCGGTTACCTGGAGGCCAAGTGCTTCGCGGACCAGGAAGTGGACCCCGCGACCCAGAGTGTCGGGATCGTCTATCGCATCAGCGAAGGCGTAGCATCCACGATCCGCAATATCGCCATCACGGGCAACAAGGTAACCAAGGACCGCGTGATCCGCCGCGAGTTGTCGATTCTGCCGGATGACAAGGCGGACATGAACAAGGTCCGCGTCTCCCGCAATCGCCTGATGAACCTGAACTACTTCAGCTCTGTCGAGATTGATCCCATCGCCACCGAACAGCCTGACCGCAAGGACCTGCGCGTAGCCGTCACGGAGCAACGTACAGGGCAACTGATGCTCGGGGCGGGCGTCTCCAGCGAAGACGATTTCGTCGGCATGGTCGAGGTGTCGCAGGGAAACTTCGACATCACGAGCTGGCCGCGCCCCGTTGGTGGCGGGCAGAAACTCCGCTTGCGCTTGGAATCCGGAACCGAGCGCAGCAATTTCTCGCTGTCCTTCACCGAACCATGGCTCTTCGGCGATCCGCTACGCCTGGACACCGATCTCTACGACACCGCCCGCGAGTGGAGCGAGTACACGGAGGAGAAGACCGGCCTTCGCATCATGCTCACCAAACAGTGGCGCAAGTTCTGGCGCCGGTCGATCGGTTTCAAGGTCGAGCAGATCACTCTCGACGAGTTCGACACGACCGCCAGTGCCACGCTGCTGGCCGAGGCCGGCACGTTCGACACGCACACGCTCACCTTCCGCGCGATCCGCGACACACGCGACCGCTACGTGGCTCCCACAAGCGGGTCGAAGATGACCTTGACTCTCGACCTCGAATCGGAGCTCTGGGGCAGCTACAGCAACGTCTACCGCCTCAACTTGGACACCACCAAGTACATACCCCTGTTCTCACCGTGTGTCCTCAAACTCGGGACCCGCATCGGCCTTGTCGATGATTTCTCCGAGGACAGAGTCCCGATCTTCGACCGTTTCTTCGCCGGCGGCGCCTACTCGCTGCGAGGATTCAAACTCCGCGAAGTCGGTCCGATCGACGAGAATGAAGACCCGATCGGCGGAAGATCCCTGCTCCTTGGCACAACCGAGCTTGTCTTTCCTATCTTCGACCAATTGCAGGGCTCGCTGTTCTGCGATTTCGGCAATGTCTGGGGCGGTGCAGCAGCCTGGGACCCGTCCGAGTTCAATGTGAGCGTGGGCGCCGGCATTCAGTTCCAACTGCCCATCGGCCCGATCCGATTCGACTACGGTTTCCCCATTGTCACACACGACGACCACCTTTCCAGCGGCGGCCGATTGCACTTCAACATCGGCTACTTCTTCTAAGGGTCGGCGGACCTGATGAAGACTCTTAACCTCTACATCGGCAGGCAGTTGCTGGGCAGTAGCCTGATTGCCGTAGGCGTGCTCACGTTCGTGATGCTGTCTGCGAACCTCATGCGCGCTTTCGAGCTCGTGCATCGCGGCGTATCGCTCGGTATCATTTTCAGATTTCTGCTGTACCTGCTCCCGTCAATGCTGACCTACACCATCCCCATGAGCGTGCTCTGTGCATCGGTGCTCGTATTCAGCAGGCTGTCGGCAGACAATGAGGTGACCGCCATGCGCGCCAGCGGAGTCGGTCTCTGGCAGATCATCTCCCCCGGACTCTTCCTCAGCATCTTTCTCAGCGCAGTCTGTGTAATCCTCCAAGTCCAGGTGGCGCCCAACTGCAAGTACCTGGCAGACCGCCTGAAGAAGGCCGAGGCCGTATCCGATCCGTTGGCGTTTCTGGAGCCGGGACGCTTCGTCGAAGTACCGGGCCACATCATCTACATCGGCAACATCGAGGGGCGAGAGCTCACCGATATTCACATCCTCGGCATCGATGCCAACGGCAAAGTCGCCGAGGACATCACAGCCCGCACGGGACAGATCCACCTCGCCAAAGCCGGAACAACCATGGAGTTGGCCCTCCAGGACGCAACCATCGTGACCGTCGACCCGGCGGCGGATGAGGGGGCCACACCCTCCCTCCAGCGCCTGAGCAGTCGCGACTGCGTACTGCCCATCGACTACCAGGACAAGTCGAAGCAACGGAAACTGTTCCGCCGCACGAAGCACATGGACATCGGTGCCATCTTCGGTTGTATCAGGCTTTTCTCGGAACACGGGGGCCGCGACAAGACCACTCCCCTGTACGTGGAACTGCACACACGCCTGAGCTTGGCCATGTCGCCGTTTGCGTTCCTGCTCCTGGGAGTGCCGTTCGGCATCAGGACCAAACGCACGGAGACGTCCATCGGCGTTGTGATGAGCATCATCCTCGCCCTGGTGTTCTACGTATTTGTCGTGTTGGCCGACAACCTGCGAAACGAAAGCGCCTACCACCCGGAACTGCTCGTGTGGCTGCCAAACATCATCTACCAACTCGGGGGCCTATGCGCACTGGCCTACACCGTAAAGAGATAGCGACCCCTCCCCTATGCACCCAGCGGCCACCGCACACATCCGGAATTTCGCGATTATCGCGCACATCGACCACGGCAAGTCCACGCTGGCCGACCGGTTCCTCATGCACACGCATACGATCGACGAACGCAAATTCCAGAATCAGGTCCTCGACGACATGGACCTGGAACGGGAGCGGGGCATCACGATCAAGTCCCACCCTGTGCGCATGCAGTACCAGGCGGAGGACGGACAGGTCTATGAGCTGAACCTGATCGATACGCCGGGCCACGTGGACTTCTCTTACGAAGTGAGCCGAAGCCTCGCGGCATGCGAGGGGGCCCTGCTCCTGATCGACGCAGCCCAGGGCGTGCAGGCCCAGACAGTGGCGAATGCGAACCTGGCAACGCGGCTCGATCTCGCCATCATCCCTATCATCAACAAGATCGACCTGCCCGCGGCAGACATCGACACCTGCCTGGAGCAGCTCGAGGAAGTCCTCGCGATTCCCGCGGAAGACGCCCTCCTCGTGAGCGCCAAAGAGGACATCGGTATCCCGGAATGCCTGCAAGCCATCGTCCGCCGCATCCCCCCGCCTCAGCCGGGAAAGACGGACGACCTGCGGGCGCTCGTGTTCGACTCCATCTACAACCCATACCGCGGAGTCATCAGTTACATCCGCGTCGTGAACGGGACCATCGGCCAGGGCGACACCATCTCGCTGTTCAGCACGGGACAGTCGACGGAGGCCAAGGAGGTGGGCTTCTTCAACCCGCAGATGCAGTCCTGCGAACGGCTCGGAACCGGCGGAGTCGGGTACCTGATCACCAACATCAAAGACACGTCGGAGGTAAAAATCGGCGATACGGTGACCGGGGCGACTCATCCCTGCAAGGAACCTCTGCCAGGCTTTCAGGAAGTCCACCCCATGGTGTTCAGCGGCATCTACCCCGTCGACACGCGCGACTACGAAGCGCTGAAGCTGAACATCTCCAAGTTCCAGTTGAACGATCCCGCGTTTGTTGCCCAACCGGAGAGTTCGGCAGCCTTGGGCGCCGGGTTCCGCTGCGGCTTCCTGGGTCTGCTGCACATGGAGATCGTCCAGGAACGCCTGCGCCGTGAGTACGACATGGAGATCATCGTCACCTACCCGACCGTGATCTACCACGTCTACCAGAAGAACGGACAGTTCATCGAGATCGAGAACCCGACACACCTGCCCGATCCCACGTTGGTCGATCGCATCGAAGAACCCATGATCACGGCACAGATCATCTCCCCCGTGCAATACCTGGGGAACATCATGAACCTGATCCTCGACAAGCGCGGAACCGTGACTCACACCGAGACGATCGACAGACACCACGTGATGGTGAGCGCGGAACTTCCGCTCCATGAGATTGTCATTGATTTCTACGATCGCCTGAAGACCGTCACCCGCGGATACGGCAGCATGGACTACGAGCCCGGCGTATACAAAGCCGGTCCGCTGGTGAAGCTGGAGATCCTCGTCAACGGCGAACCGGTGGATGCGTTTGCATCGATTGTGCACCAGGACATGGCCGCTTACCGTGGGCGCCTGCTGGCGCAACGCCTGAGAGATGTCATACCGTCGCAGATGTTCCAGGTTGCCATACAAGCCGCCGTGGGTGGCAAAGTCATTGCACGCGAAACGGTGCGCGCACTCCGCAAGAACGTGACGGCCAAATGTTACGGTGGAGACATCACCCGCAAGCGTAAGCTGCTCGAGAAACAAAAGGAAGGCAAGAAGCGCATGAAGCAGTTCGGCAAGGTCAACATCCCCCAGGAGGCCTTTGTGGCCGTCCTCAAGACCACCGACACCTGATCACGTACGCACGCTTCACGAGACACGCTTCACACATCACATGCAGACAGTATTCATCATCCTGTTCGATGCGTTCCTGATCTACCTGATCTTCGGGCACAGCATCACGCGCCTGTTCATGTCCAAACGCCGAAAGGTGGCAGTTCACCTCCGGGATTACGAGAAACACCTCACGCACTACCTCAGACGGAACCGCGACATCCTTCCGAGCAAGAAGATCGGCGAGATCCATGACGTCATCGCTCGAATACAGGAACACAGGGACAGTAGCGGGGAGGAACTCGAGGGGTTCTCGATCAAGCTCCGGGCCGAGTCCGGCAGCTTACTGCCCCGAGCCTCGGCACCGGCCGTCCGCGAGTATCTGGAGGTGTTGATCGTAGCCATCTCCCTCGCCTTCGGCATCCGGGGGCTCTTCCTCCAACCGTTCAAGATCCCCACCGGCAGCATGCAACCCACCCTCTACGGCATCCACGCCGATCCCATCGACGGCGACAGCCAGCCAGGTATCGTCAAACGAGTCCTCGACTACGTCCATTACTCCCGGCGCTATGCCGATGTCAAGATCAAGGAATCGGGTTATGTGGACAGCGTGAAAGCGGCTTCTCCCGGCATTCCGTTCTTTCCCGCAACCAAGATCAACATCGGCTCTCGCCCTTACCGGCTCCCCGGGGACCAGGATGCCCTGAAGAAGTACGTTCAGCCCCCCCGGGTGGACGACTTCGGCAGGACGTATTACGACAAAGACGACGTCCTTGCGGAGAGCATGCTGGTGCTTGGCGACCATCTTTTCGTCGACCGCACGCGCTACTGCTTTGCAGAACCCCAGCGCGGCGACGTCACCGTGTTCCTTACCGACGGCATCCGCGACACCTATGGCAATGCCCTCGGTGGACGCTACTACATCAAACGCCTGGTCGGGCTTCCGGGGGACACACTCCGCATCACAAGCCGTAAACTCTACGTCAGACCCGAGGGAGAAACGGACTTCCGACCGGTTGACGGATCCGACCGACCGGCCTTCGACCGCATCCATGCCCAGGAGGGCCTGTACCGAGGCTACTGCCACGACAGCCGCGGCGCTTACCTCGTCCATGACGACGACACATTCACCGTTCCCGAAGGCCACTATTTCATGCTCGGCGACAACACAGAGAACAGCAGAGACAGCCGCTTCTGGGGCACGGTCCCCCGCGAGAACCTGGTGGGCCGAGCCTGCCTCGTGTGGTGGCCCTTCTCCCCACGCTGGGGCGTTGTGGACAAAGGCTAGGTGATTGGACTCCCGGACTCTTATCCCTGACCTTCACGCTTCACTCATCACGTTTCACCATTCACGTTTCACTCTTCACAACTCACGGACCACATCATGGAAACACTCACGATCATCGGCACGGGCCCGGCGGGACTCACGGCAGCGATCTACGCCGCTCGCGCCAATCTCAACCCCCTGCTCCTCGCGGGGAGTTTGCCCGGCGGCCAACTGACCCAGACGACCGACATCGAGAACTACCCCGGTTTCCCGGACGCAATCTCCGGGTTCGAGCTCATGGACGCATTCCAGAAACAGGCCGAACGCTTTGGCGCTCGCATTCAAAACGAACTCGTTGAAAAGAGCGAACTCACCTCCGCCGGCCCCCAGAAGCTGCACCTGAGCAGCGGCGACGTCATCGAGTCGCGCGCCGTCATCATCGCCACCGGCGCCAGCGCCCGTTCCCTTGGAATCCCTTCGGAAGATCCCCTTCGCAACAAGGGTGTGTCCTACTGCGCCACGTGTGACGGCGCGTTCTTCCGCGAGGTGCCGATCGTTGTTGTGGGTGGCGGGGACTCTGCCCTCGAAGAAGCCATGTTCCTCACACGGTTCGCCTCCAAAGTGATCCTTGTCCATCGCCGCGACGAACTGCGCGGATCGAAGATCATGCGGGAGCGTGCATTCGCCAATCCTAAGATCGAGTTCTGCTGGAATTCGACTGTCGAAGAAGTCCTCGACGTGGCTCAGGACAAGGTCACCGCCGTGGTTGTCAAGAACAAACTGTCCGGGGAGCTGTCGACGATCGAGTGCGGCGCCGTGTTTGTGGCGATCGGTCACGTGCCCAACACGGCCCCGTTCAAAGGCCAGATCGAGATCGAGGACACGGGTTACATCAAGCTGCAGGGCGACTCCTCGCGGACCAACGTCGAGGGTGTATTTGCGGCAGGCGATTGCGCCGACCACACCTACCGCCAGGCCATCACGGCCGCCGGCATGGGCTGTCGAGCAGCCATCGACGCCGAACGCTGGCTTGCCGAGTAAGTTCCCCGCGAAAGTGGCGCGGTCGTCCACGGCCGCCATCATAGTGGCGCGGTCGTCCACGGCCGCCATGTCTTGCCCCTCTCCATCACAGACACCCACATCGCCGCCTCCGCGGTTGCCACGCTCACACTTCTTTCGCGCGAGCGCGTGTAGTGCTTGGAAAAAGCCCCTCCCCTGAGTACATTGCAGCACGCTCACGAGAGAGGCCAGCACACCATTCGGCGCATAACTGGCCCGGCGGAGCGCGGGAGGATTACCCCTTGACTCGATACGCTGTCCAGTGAACACCGACCGCCTATTCCTGTCCCCTCCCCACATGGGTGGGGACGAGATCAGTCTGGTCGGCGAAGCCTTTGCCACCAACTACATCGCGCCCATCGGCCCGATGATCGACGCGTTCGAGCACGAGTTCGCCGCGTTGCTCGGCATACCGCACACGGTGGCCGTGGCCAGTGGAACGGCAGCCATGCACCTGGCCCTGCGCCATCTTGGCATTGGCCCGGGCGACACGGTCGTGGCCTCCACGCTGACCTTTATCGGCAGTGTCAGCCCTGCCACATTCCAAGGCGCCGAACTCGTTTTCATTGATGCGGATCCCGCAACGTGGAATTTGGACCCGGCTCTGCTCGCCCTTGAACTTGCGGAATCCGCAAGCCGCGGTCAGCTCCCGAAGGCCGTCATCCCGACCGACCTGTACGGCCAGTGCTCGGACATCGACCGAATCCGTGAAGTCTGCGATCCCTACAACATCCCGGTCATCGAAGACGCCGCCGAAGCGGTAGGGGCAACGTACAAAGGACGACACGCCGGCAACGGTGCCTACGCCGCCGTCTACTCCTTCAACGGCAACAAGATCATCACCACATCCGGCGGCGGCATGCTCGCCAGTGACGATGAAGACCTGATCCGGCACGCCTGCAAACTGGCAACGCAGGCGCGCGAGCCGGTCCCTTACTACAAACACACCGAGATCGGCTACAACTATCGCATGAGCAACATCGCCGCCGCGGTGGGATGCGGCCAACTGCGCGTGCTCGCCGACCGCGTACGCCGGCGACGCGAGATCTTCGATGGCTACCGACAACTCCTCGGGGACCTGCCCGGCATCGAGTTCATGCCGGAAGCGGACTACGGGCGCTGTAACCGGTGGCTCACGGTCATGCTTGTCACAGCCGAGGAATTTGGTGCGACACCCGACGACATCCGCCTGGCACTCGAAGCCGAAAACATCGAGTCGCGCCCCATCTGGAACCCCATGCACCTTCAGCCCGTGTTCGCCAGTTGCCGCGTCCGTGGCGGCTCCGTCAGCGAAGACCTTTTCGCGCGCGGCCTGTGCCTGCCCTCCGGAACAGCCATGACCGACGCCGACATCGAACGCGTAGCAACCACG
>JGI10211J34971_10004305_pt1 | contig 11311 bp, 9 predicted proteins | sample Etolagsediment_FD_34971 | JGI IMG/M metagenome (IMG submission 34971)
CACCGGCACTACCGCTTTCCTCGGGTCTCTCAGTTCACCCGAGACAAACTCGCGCTTCAGCTCCAAGCCCACAAGAAAAAAGAACACCGCGAGTAAGCCGTCCGCGGTCAGGTGGCCAACACTGATTTTCCAGACGAAATCTCCGGCACCCAGCGAGAGATAGGTGTCTCGAAGCCCAAAGTAGCTGTCCCCCAACGGAGAGTTCGCCAGGAGGACAGCGATGACAGCCGCACCCACAATGATCAGCCCACCCGCCGTTTCTCGCTGGAGAATCCGCTCAATCCAGAGCGACTCCAGATAGCGCTCACGACCGGATGGTGACACGGATGGACCTGCCATAACGGATGGACTCCTTGAGATTGGTGGCATAAGAAGTTTACGCGACGAGCTACAGGGAGCCCTGAGGGTTTGCCCCGAGTCGTGTCAGGGCAATCATGCGCGACGTTGCCCGCAAATATTTTTTGCGATAGCCCCCACCCAGCATCGTGTCATCAAACACCTCATCCAGGGGAAGCCCCGTGGCGAGGATAGGAATCCTCGCGTCGTAAAGACGATCGATCAGGGCCACCAGGCGAAGTGCCTGAGCCTGGTTGTGCAGTTGATAGACATCTCGCCACGACACCGCATCCAAGCCCTCGACAAGCCCGACAAAGCGACTGGGGTGGATGGTTGCCAGGTGCTCGATGACGGCAGAAAAATCATCCACCGCAACGTCCCCGGGATAGCTCACCACCGACGCGTCTCGTGCCTCTTCGGTGAAAACGTGCGCGTGTCCCTCGAAGTCACGTTTCCGATAATCTTCACCATCGATTCTGACCGTCACAAACTTGTCAGCAAGAGCAGTAATTTCCCGCAAGAAATCCTCGGCGGCAAAACGCCCCTCACCAAGCGCTGCGGGTGGAGTGTTGGAGGTTGCTGCGAGGCGGGTTCCCGACGCGACGAGCTCTCCCAGAAGCCTCGACATGACCATGGTGTCTCCTGGGTCATCCAACTCAAACTCATCGATAGCCAACAGAGCAGCGCCCTTGAGGTGATCCACGGCTCCCCGATAACCCAGCGCTCCCACGAGGGCGGTGAACTCAATAAAGGTCCCGTAATAGGTGCGCCCCGGGATGAGATGCCACATCGCAGCCAAGAGGTGGGTTTTTCCCACTCCAAATCCGCCGTCTAAGTAAATTCCTGGCTTCACCGCACTCTTTGAGGCCTTGCCCGCTGAGCGGAACCACCCGCTGCCGGAAGCTGGTGCCCCCTGAACGAANGCACGGGCCTTCTCGACGGCGTCGGCTTGTGAGGGGTACGCAGGGTCAGGCACGTAGGAGTCCAGACTCGCCGTGTGAAACTGCGCTGGCGGCACAAAATGCGCCAGCATGGCCTCGATTGACAGCACAGGGTGACGCTCGAGAAGTGACGTGGTGGGCACCGAGACCTGACTCATTTCTTAGCTTTCCCCGATAGTGTTCAGGGTGCGGTGGAAGAATGTCCCCAGCGTATCGGGCTTCACCCGGGGCTCGCACCGCATCGAAGCAAGGAGCATCTGTGTCTTTCCCGTCTGACCCCTCACCCGAACTCGCCGGTTACGCTCACCCCGAACGCCTCGTCACCACCGAGTGGCTTGAAGCCCACAAGGGGACCGAAGGACTGGTCGTTCTCGAATCCAATGAGGACGTGTTGCTGTATGACACCGGGCACATTCCTGGCGCCATCAAAATCGATTGGCACACCGAACTCAATGATCCCGTTGTTCGGGATTACCTGGAGGGAGAGGCCTTCGCGGACCTGATGTCCCGCAAAGGTATTTCTCGCGATGACACCATCGTGATCTATGGCGATAAGAGCAACTGGTGGGCCGCCTACACGCTCTGGGTCTTCACCCTCTTTGGTCACCAAGATGTTCGTTTGCTTAACGGTGGTCGTGATGCCTGGGTAGCCCAGGGCCGACCCCTCACCAAGGACGTGCCCACGCCCCCGGCAACCACCTATCCGGTGGTGGAGCGAGACGATTCCCAGATTCGAGCGTTTAAAGACGACGTTCTCAGCCATTTGGGCAAGCCACTCATTGACGTACGGAGCCCGGAGGAGTATTCCGGTGAGCGCACCCACATGCCGGCGTACCCCGAGGAGGGTGCCCTCCGCGGTGGCCATATCCCCACGGCAAAAAGCATCCCCTGGGCAACCGCTGCCGAGGCGGATGGCCGTTTCAAATCGCACGGCGATTTAGTCGACATTTACCTCACCCAGCAGGGCTTCGAACCGGGCGAGGACATCATCACGTACTGCCGGATTGGTGAGCGCTCCAGCCACACCTGGTTTGTCATGAAATACCTGTTGGGCTTCACAAACGCAAAGAACTATGACGGCTCCTGGACAGAGTGGGGCTCGGCCGTTCGCGTTCCCATCGCCACCGGCGACCAGCCCGGTGAGGCCCCCTAGGGTCGCTGATGTCCGAAAGCGCTCTGCCTCCCTCTCTGGCAGCTATCCGCGAAGATTTCCTGGCCTTAAGCGTTCAGGATCGCCTCCAATTGCTGCTGGAATTCTCCGACACACTCCCCGTCGTTCCCGAGGAACTTGTCGACCCTGATGCGTGGGAGCGTGTCGAAGAATGTCAATCCCCGGTGTTCATCACCGTGGACACAACACCCGCGGAGGTCATGGTCTATGCGAGCGCTCCCGAGGAATCCCCCACCACGCGGGGTTTTGCATCAATCCTTGTGCAGGGCCTCCACGGAATGAATCCCCAGCAGGTTCTCGCGGTCCCGCCGGATTTCCCCCTCCAACTGGGTCTCCAAAACGCCGTCAGCATGCTCCGCCTGCGAGGCATGTCAGGGATGCTGTGGCGGATCAAGCGCCAAGTGGATGAGGGCCTTGCCGAACTCGCCGCCACCAAGTGAATCTGTATCGGGTCCTTCCCGCTCCCCCCGAGGTCTATGACCTCGCGAGTGAGGAAGGCCAGCGTGACTTCCTCGAGCTCTCCGCCGCGATGGGGTCCGAGAGTGTGCGAGCCATCATGGTGACCAACTCTGCCGGGGATACGGTCGATGATTCCGGGACCTCCGAAAGCCTCAGTCGTGGTGCCGACCGGAAAGTACTGGGACTGCTTCGCGAGAACGCGGACGCCGTCATTGTGGGTGCGTCGACGATTCGAAGCGAACCCGTCCCGCTCCCCCGGACAACTCCTCTCGTGGTGTTGAGCGCCAGCGGCAACCTCCACGGCCATAAGCTCCTGAGCCGCGGAGCTCCCGGCGAGAGGCTTGTGGTGGCCAGTGCTCCCTCCCACCGAGAATCCTTGGCTGGTGCACTCGAGGGTATGCCGTGGGAGTTACTGCCCTGGGACACCGAAGCACCCCCGGAAGAGCTCCAGAGGGTTCTCAAGGAGACCAGCTCCTCGGGCCATCTGCTGGTGGAGGGTGGCCGAAAGGTGTGGGAATTTTGTGCACCGATTACGACCGAATTGCTCATCGCCACGATTCCTCCGCCCCGTGACTCCCACGAGGGCATCCCACCCTGGTGGCCCGGCTCGCCGGGGAACTGGGAGCTCCGCTCACTGTTCACCGATGACGCAAAAATGCTGTACTACCGGCACGAAATCGCCGCCGCGGCGCGCCCTGGTGCCTGACCCTGGGGGGGTTCCGTATTCTGGGCCCATGAGCACCGACGCGCCCACTACCGATGTGCCACGGGACTTCACTGACGCTCTAGCATCGGCTCGGAAGGCGGAGCTCCGGGGAGAATTACGCGTCACAGAGACCGCGGCACCCGAGGGGCTCGCCCCGTTTCAGAGGGCGTGGGCCGCCGACGTTGAACCCAGCCACGCAAGCTCCGACAACGAATACGGCACCGGACGATTGGTGTTCTTGTGTGACCCGAGTGTCCCCGAGGCCTGGGGGTCTGCCTACCGGATGGTGGTCTTCGCCCAAGCACCCATCGACCCACTCATGGGACAAGACGAATTTCTGCCCAATGTCGCATGGTCGTGGCTCATTGACGCACTCGATACCTCCGGGGCGTTGTACTCCCACGCTGCGGGAACCACAACTTCCGTCGTCTCCACAGGCTTTGGCGATATGGAATCAGAGGGTTCAGGTGCTCAAGTCGAGGTGAGAGCCTCCTGGAGCCCGACCACGAGCGACATCGGCCCCCACCTAGAGGCGTGGAGCGAGTTTGTGTGCATGCTCGCTGGATTCCCTCCCACTCACGAAGGAGTGGCGACTCTTCCGCCAAACCGCGCCACCTCATGAGCGAGGACATCGAGGAACAAGCTCCCCTGCCGCCAGCCGCGCTCAGCGCTCCGGTAGTCCTGGTGGAGGACTCGGTCGGTTTTCACCGGGCGCTCGATGACCTCCTGGAGGCCGAAGGACCCCTCGCTGTGGACGCCGAGCGAGCGAGTGGCTTCCGGTACTCCTCTCGCGCGTATCTTGTTCAGGTCCACCGCACCGGAGCAGCGAACTACCTGATTGACCCCATCTCTGTCGGGCACCTCGGAGAGATCACTCGCAGCCTGGCCGACCAGGAGTGGATCATTCACGCGGCCCATCAAGATTTAGCCTGTTTGCGAGAGGTTGGAGTGGACCCACAAAACCTGTTTGACACAGAGCTGGGCGCTCGGCTCGCCGGACTCCCGAGGGTCGGATTGCAAGGTGTGGTGGAAGACATCCTGGGAATGTCTCTGGCAAAGGAACACTCCGCCGCGGACTGGTCAACCAGGCCACTACCGCAGGAGTGGCTCACCTACGCAGCCCTCGACGTCGAGCTACTCCCCCGGGTGCGGGACGAAATTGCGCGAATTCTCCACGACGCGGGAAAAACGGATCTCGCGCGCGAAGAATTCCACGCCCAGCTGTCGCTTCCCGGTTCTCGACCTCGCACCGAACCGTGGCGGAGGCTGTCCGGTTTGCACCAGGTGAGGGGCCAGAGGGCTCTCGCAATCGCGCGGGAGCTGTGGTTGGCTCGCGAAGCGTTTGCGGAAGAAACAGACCGCGCGCCGGGAAGGCTCGTACCCGACCGGTCTCTGGTGGCCGCTGTGCTGGCAAACCCGAAGACTAAGTCTGACCTTGCCGGAGTGAAAGCATTCCACGGCCGTGCCAGCCGGTCAGAGCTTGGCAGGTGGTGGGATGCAATCGAGCGAGGTCGCACAACGGACGATCTCCCGGAAACTCGAGCACCCTCTGAGGGACCACCACCCCCGCGGGTGTGGCCGGATCGGAACCCTGAGGCTGCCGCCCGGATGAGTGCCGCGCGAGAGGTCCTCGCACGCGTGGCAGAAGAGCACACGATACCTGCGGAAAACCTGCTCACTCCGGACTATCTGAGACGCCTGTGTTGGGAGCCACCCGAGCCCCAATCGGCAGCGTCAATCGCGACGTTCCTACTCGACAAGGGTGCCCGACCTTGGCAGATCGCGTTAGTTGCCGACCCTCTCGCCGGGGCCTTTGTGGACGCCCACCAAAGCGCAGCCCCGGAGGCCGGGGTCACGTCGTAGAGCTCGGGCACCGGGGTGAAAAGAATCTCCCCAGCTCCTAGCATGGAGGGACCGAGTGGAAGGTCTGTCATGCAGGGAAACCAGGTTGTGTTCGTCGATGGGGTCCGCACACCCTTTGGTCGCGCGGGCGAGAAAGGAATGTACTGGAAAACACGCGCTGACGACATGATTGTGTCGGCCATCATCGGACTTCTAGAGCGCAACCCCGGCATCCCAGCGGAGCGAATTGACGATGTCGCCATTGCCGCCACTACCCAAGAAGGTGACCAGGGTCTCACCCTGGGCCGGACTGCAGCAATCCTCGCGGGGCTTCCCCTGAGTGTGCCCGGGTTCGCCATTGATCGCATGTGCGCCGGTGCAATGACCGCAGTGACAACTCTGGCCGGCGGGATCGCCGCCGGTGCCTATGACATCGCTCTAGCGGGCGGTGTGGAACACATGGGTCGCCACCCGCTAGGTCGAGACATTGACCCTAACCCCCGCTTCCTCGCAGAGAAGCTCGTGAGTCCCGATGCGCTCAACATGGGAATCACGGCCGAACGGCTGCACGACCGATTCCCCCAGCTCACCAAGGAGCGTGCCGACCGAATGGGAATGCTCTCCCAGCACAAGGTCGAAGCCGCTTATCAGGCAGGACACATCCAGGCTGACCTGATTCCGGTGGCACTACCCAGTGACGAAGGCTATGGAATGGCGACCGAAGATGAAGGCCGCCGCCCTGGAACAACCATGGAGGCGCTCGCTGAGCTGAAAACTCCTTTCCGGCCGCACGGAAAGGTCACCGCGGGGAATGCCTCACCCCTGACCGACGGGGCCACCATTGCTGCCTTGGCCTCAGAGGGCACCGCACGAGAACTGGGGCTGAGTGTCAAAATGCGGATGGTGTCCTTCGGCTTCGCCGGAGTGGAGCCCGAAGTCATGGGCATTGGGCCCATTCCCTCCACCGAGAAGGCTCTTGCAAAAGCGGGCCTGTCCATTGACGATATCGGGCTCTTTGAGCTCAATGAAGCATTCGCGGTTCAAGTGCTAAGCCTCCTGGACCACTTTGGCATTGCCGATGATGATCCTCGGGTGAACCCGTGGGGCGGAGCGATAGCGCTGGGGCACCCGCTTGCTGCTTCTGGTGTTCGACTGATGATTCAGCTCGCTCGACAGTTTGAGATGCATCCCGAGGTTCGCTATGGCCTGACCGCAATGTGTGTTGGCCTCGGACAGGGTGGCAGCGTCATTTGGGAAAACCCTCACTACCGAGGAGCACGATAATGGCCAAGAGCGCGATTGCACAGTATGACTCTCTCGATGTCGGACCCCTCCTGGCCCATGCGCAGGACGAGGTGGTCACCCACAGCTATGTCCGCTACGTTCCGATGCCCAGAACGCAGGGCACGCTTGCGCTGGTAACTCTGGACAACGGTAAAGACCACACCCGACCCAACACCCTCGGACCCCAGAGCCTCGTGGAACTTCACACGACACTTCTGGGACTCCAAGAGCAGGCGCGAAACAACGACATTGCAGCAGTCGCGATTACGGGAAGCCCTTTCATTTTGGCCGCCGGGGCCGACCTCTCGAAGGTGGGCGATATTCCCGACAAAGCAACCGGCGTCTTAATGGTGAAGCTGGGCCATCAAACCCTCGGCCTCCTGGGCGAAATGGGTGTCCCCTCGTTTTGTTTCATCAACGGACTTGCGCTCGGCGGAGGGCTTGAAATCGCTTTGAACGCTGACTACCGCACCGTATCGGCCAGTGCTGCGGCACTGGCACTTCCCGAGGTTTTCCTGGGTCTCATTCCCGGGTGGGGTGGGGCATGGCTTTTGCCCAACCTGATCGGTATCAAGAACGCCCTGACGGTGATGGTGGAGAACCCTCTCAAGATGAACCGAACGCTCAAGCCAGAGCAAGCCCTCTCCCTGGGAATCGCGGACGCCATGTTCCCGGCAGCCAGGTTCCTCGAGGACTCGCTGAAGTTTGCCGACGAGGTTGTGGCGGGGAAAAGGAAAGTTAAGCGACCCCACGAACCGGGGGTTGTGGAGCGCAACACGGTGTGGCCCATTGCGGTCAACACGGCCCGGAAGATGTGGCGTAATCGCATCGGGACCGTGGCCAAGTCTCCGTATGCAGCGCTCGACCTTCTCGCGAGTGCCAAGTCAAATACGAAGGCACAGGGGTTCGCGGCCGAGGACGAAGTGCTCGCCGAGCTCATCGCCGGTGACCAGTTCCGCGCCAGCGTGTATGCCTTCATGCTTACGCAGAAGCGCGCTAAAACCACGCCCGGCGCCCCCGGCCGGGAGCATGCCCTCCCCATCACCAAGGTGGGGGTCGTGGGGGGCGGTCTGATGGCTCGTCAATTCGCTTTTCAGATCCTGCGGCGCCTCGAGGTTCCCGTCGTCATCAGTGACATTTCGGAGGATCGTGTCGCGGATGCCACCGCCTGGATGGAGGGCGAGATTGACACGCTCCTCGAAAAAAGACGCCTGCACAGCGATTCAGCCAACAAGCTTCGCGGTCTGATTCACGGCACGACAAACATGGCCGATTTTGCCTCCTGTGATCTGGTGATTGAAGCTGTTTTTGAGGAACTTGGCGTGAAGCGAGAGGTTTTCCAGGAACTCGAAAAGCATGTTTCTCCCGAGGCAATTCTCGCGTCCAACACCTCGTCTCTCTCGATTGGCGACATCGCCTCAGTCCTCACGCATCCTGAACGCATGGTGGGAATCCACTTCTTCAACCCGGTCGCGGTGATGCCTCTGGTGGAGGTGGTCCGGGCAGAAAAGTCCTCNGACGCNGCGCTCGCCACCGGGGTATCCCTGGTCAACAAGCTGAGGAAAACCGCCATAGTCACCGCGGACACCACCGGTTTTGTGGTCAACCGGCTGTTAGCAAAGCTTCTCGGTGAAGCCATGAACGCAATCGAAACGGGAACACCGTATGACGTGGTGGACGAGTCTGTCGCGCCCCTGGGATTACCGATGGGACCCTTCGAGCTCCTCGAACTCGTCGGATTGCAAGTCGGCGCCCACGTCCTGGACACCCACCATGCAGCATTCCCCGAGCGTTTCTTTGCCAGTGACGCTCTCCGAGCCCTGGTTGACCACGGGAAAATTTATGACCGGGATGCCAAAAAGAAGATCACGGGGGTGAGTTCTTTTGCCGCCGGTCTGATGGGGTCGGGCCCCGGATTTAGTGCCGCTGAGCTCCGAGACCGCGTTTATGACGGGCTTGCCGATGAAGTCTGGCGGATGCTTGAAGGGGGAGTAGTTGAGGGCCCCGAGGACATCGATGTTGGGATGATTCTTGGTGCGGGCTGGCCCTTCCACATGGGAGGCCTCACCCCGTTCCTCGATCGCGTCGGGGCGAGCGACAAAGCGCGTGGAAAAACTTTCCACACTCCTCCGGTCAAGGGTGTGAGCTAAGCCTTACCGTCAGCGTCCGAGGCTTCCCGAATACTCTCGTCGGAGGCGCCCTCGGCCGGTAGTGGCCTCGCGACAGGGACCTTCATCCCCATGACCTGCGAGACCAAGTTCCGGGCGATGTGCTGCGAGGTGAGTCCGACGTCCTCGAAGATCTCTCCCCGTGTGGCGTGATCGAGGAACGTATCGGGCAAGCCGATTTCATCGACGGCGGTGTCAACACCGGCGGCGCGCAACTCTTGGCGNATCCTGGTTCCCNCACCACCCACTCGGATGCCATCTTCGATACTCACCACGATGCGGTGGTCCCTCGCGAGGTCGATGATGCTGGTCGCAACAGGAATCACCCACCGAGGATCAACCACAGTCGCACCAATCCCCTGCGCGGCAAGGCGCTCTCGAATGTCCATAGCCATGTGAACCATGGGACCTACTGCCACCAGCAGCACGTCCTTGTGAGCTGCCTCCGCCATCACGTCAACGCCGTCAGCAGTGCGCCTGACCGCCTCAATTTCCGCGGAGACGGAACCTTTGGGGAATCGCACAACGGTGGGAGCATCGTCGATAGCGACTGCCTCACCGAGTTCTTCACGCAATCTTTTCGCGTCCCGAGGCGCGGCAATCCGAATATGGGGAACCACCTGCAAGATGGCCAGATCCCACATTCCGTGGTGGCTTGGTCCATCAGGACCGGTAACGCCCGCGCGGTCCAAGACAAAAGTGACTCCCGCGTTATGCAAGGCGACATCCATCAAGACCTGGTCGAATGCCCTGTTGATAAAGGTCGCGTACACGGCAACAACGGGGTGCATGCCCCCATAGGCAAGGCCGGCGGCGCTGGTCACCGCGTGCTGCTCGGCTATTCCCACATCGAGCACACGCTCGGGATACTTCGCGGCCATTGCGTTCAACCCGGTGGGACGCAGCATTGCCGCGGTGATTCCCACGATGCGGGGGTTCTGGTCCGCTAGGTTGACGAGCTCTTGGGAAAAGACTTTCGTCCAAGACACTGTGTCGGATGACTCCCGAGCTTCACCGGTGATCGGGTCAATCTGACCAACAGCGTGGAACTGGTCGGCCTCGTCGTTACGGGCGGGCGCGTAGCCACGCCCCTTCTCCGTAATGACGTGCACAATCACGGGAGCGCTGCGATCTTTGGCCTGTTGGAGAACCCGTTCTACATCCTCGATGTTGTGACCATCGACAGGGCCCAGGTATTTCATGTCCAAGTTGGAGTAGAGAGCCTCGTTGTTGGCAAAACGGGTCAAGAAACCACGAGCGCCACCCCTAATGCCGCGATACAGCGCCTTACCCGGCATGCCGAACAGGGAGAGAAAGCGTTCTGTGCCGGACTTGAAGGCCCGATAGGAGCTGCGAGAGCGAACCCCGGAAAGGAACCTCGCCATTCCTCCAATTGTCGGAGCATACGAGCGACCGTTGTCATTGACCACGATGATCAGGTTGCGCTCGTTGTCGTGAGAGATGTTATTGAGTGCTTCCCACGTCATTCCGCCGGTCAACGAACCATCGCCGACAATAGCCACCACGAAACGATCGTCCTGGTTTTGCATCTGGAATGCGCGAGAAATACCTTCCGCCCAGCTCAGCGAGCTCGAAGCGTGGGAGCTCTCGACGATGTCGTGCTCTGATTCGCTGCGCTGCGGGTATCCCGCCAAGCCACCCTTTTGGCGAAGGGCAGAGAAATCTTTTCGCCCAGTCAGAATTTTGTGCACGTAGGACTGGTGTCCCGTGTCCCAGATGAAGGGGTCACGCGGTGAGTCAAAAACGCGGTGCAAAGCAATGGTCAACTCGACAACGCCGAGGTTCGGACCTAGGTGTCCTCCAGTCCGTGACACCTCCTCGATGAGGAAAGCCCTGATCTCTTCGGCAAGCTCGAGAAGCTGTTCTCCCGAGAGCTTTGTGAGATCCGCGGGTGAGTTAATCTCGTCGAGAAGAGCCATATCTACACTCTATGAGGTGTTCTCTGGTGACACACACCAGAAACCTGGGACCTCGCTTAGAGCAGTGACCTCAGCACATACTGGAGGATTCCACCGTTGCGGTAGTAGTCGGCCTCGGCCGGGGTATCGATGCGGACTGGCGCATCAAAAGTCACGGTTTCTTTGCCAGGAGCAGAGTGATCACTAGGGTGCGCGATCACGCGGACCGACGAGGGAGTGACTCCATTGTTGAGTTCGGTAATGCCCTCAACGCTGAAAATCTCGGTTCCGTCGAGACCTAACGAATGGGCGGTCTGCCCCGCCGGGAACTGGAGTGGCACAACGCCCATGCCGATCAGGTTGGACCGGTGGATGCGCTCAAAGCTCTCGGCAATGACGACTCGAACGCCGAGAAGATTTGTGCCCTTGGCAGCCCAGTCCCTGGAGGAACCAGACCCATACTCTTTGCCCGCCAGAACGACCAG
>JGI10211J34971_10004306_pt1 | contig 11305 bp, 7 predicted proteins | sample Etolagsediment_FD_34971 | JGI IMG/M metagenome (IMG submission 34971)
GCCGAACATGAATTGATTCTGTATATCCAGATAGTCCCGTCCGTATTCGAGGAACAGGGGCCTTACAACTGGCAGCCCCGTGCTATGGGATTCGTGGACCGCCGTATACAGATATGGTAGAAGCTTATACCGCAATTTTATATACTTTCTTATGATGTCGAGGTTCTCCGTAAATACATAAGGTTCCTGAGATTTTGTGCCTATACAGGTATGATCCCTCATGTAAGGAATGAAAACCCCCATTTGAATCCATCGTGTAAATAGCTCATCTGTCGGGCTGTCAATGAATCCTCCAATGTCGGCTCCGACATAGGGAATGCCTGACAGCCCGAGATTCATAGCCATGTAGAGGTTCATTTTAAGATGGTCCCAGTCGGCGGTATTATCTCCCGTCCACAGGAATGCATACCTTTGAATTCCGGAGTAAGCGGCGCGGCTCAGCAGGAAAACCCGTTTTTGCGTTAAGCCCTGAATGCCCTCATGGGATGCTCTGGCCATGCTTATACCATAGGCGTTGTGCACGTATTTTTGATAAGACTCGTCTCCCTCATTGTACATACGTACCATGTCAGGCATTGTTTTGCTTTCCACATTGAATATGCTGGGTTCATTCATGTCATTCCAGTATCCTGCAATGCCCAGGGCCAGTAGATTCGCATATAATCCTCCCCACCATTCCCTCACCGAGTCTTTGGTAAAATCGGGAAAATGGCAGTTGCCGGGCCACACTTCTCCAGTGTAGTAGCTGCCTTCATACCGGCAAAAGACATCGTTTTCAACTCCTGAGTTGTATATGGGATATGCGTTTTCAACCTTTATTCCCGGGTCTACCATGGCAACCGTTTTAATGCCGTTGGCCTTCAGTATGTTGTTCATCTCGCCGGGATTCGGATAGTCATCGCTGTCATAGGTGAAGTCCATATTATTGTTCATAAATCCAATGTCCAGATGGATTGCGTCCAGGGGCAGGTCATAATCCCTGAAATTACCGGCTATTTCCAGAACCTCCTTCTGGCTTTCATATGACCATCTTGACTGGTGGAAGCCGAATCCCCAGATTGGCGGGGAATATGGTCTCCCGGTTAGCTTTGTATAACCTTCGATGATTTCCTTTACGTCCCCGGTGAATATATAAAGATCGAAAGCCCTGTCGTCGATGGAATATGAATAGTCGCTCTTCTTGAAGCTGAACCTGGACCTGGCGGGGCTGTCGAAGAATATTCCGTATTGATTGTTATCGGTTATAGCTATATAGAACGGGATGGCAGCGTAAAGGGGGTCTGAATCATAAGTGTATCCGAAGTTGTCCTGGTTATACATGGTGAACTCTCTGTTTGTGAGTTCAAAATCCCCCGCCTTTTCTCCCAGGCCAAAAAACCTTTCATTGTTGTATGCAGCGGCCAACAGCAGCGCCTCATTCCTGGTGTCTGGATATATCTCACCGGAGTAGGTGAGTTCGTTCGAATCATATAGCTCTATCTTGCATGAGGCTTTGGAAACCCTTAATTCGATGTCGCTGTACCCAACACCTATGTAGCTTTCGTGATCTGTAAAAGAAACGCTGGTGTCCCTGTTTTTCTCTATAACAGCGTATGAATGCATCGGCGGAAAGTCCGGCAGCAGTGTAGTGGTAATTTTTACCACACCATCGTTAATAAACTGTATTGTGGTTTTAATTTTCTGGTATACCAGCGTAAGGACGCCATCTTCGAAACTGTAGCTTTCAAGTGTACCCGAAGTAGGCTGGCCGTTCGAACGCGAACGTCCGGCAGAGAATGAACATGCTATGAGCACAGTGAACAATGATAAGACAATGTTAAAGTATGTTCTTTTCACTGGTTCGAACCTGCAGTATCCTCCAAAATGCAAATGATGGTGTAGACAGCTTTACTTAATGCCTAACGCGCACTCTCTTGTTTACTGCTTATTGCACCTACCAGCCATGTCTATAAGATTACTACTTAGGTAATCCTCGTTACAACCCTATCTCTTGGGTGATGCCCTTTATCGCTTCAAGCCCCGGTTCGATGAACTACTCCAACTCATAGCCAAGGTCACTGCATCTCACGAAGCAATATCTGCCCACTATGTCCGCACCTCAGTTCAGCCTACTGGGGTGCGGGCCATGAAGTCCAGAATGTGCTGGGCGATTTCTTCGCCCTTCTCCTCCTGAAGAAAGTGACCGGCGTCTTTGATTACTATCTCAGGTTGGTCATTCGCGGTGGGGATTAGCTTACGGAAGAATACATCCCCTCCTCTAGTGATGGGGTCGCCGTTGGAGAACATGACCAGCACCGGCTTATCCCATTTGGAGAAAACCTCCCGCGCCCGCTGCATCTCGGCGGCGCCGGGGTCGTCGGGGTGGATTGGGACGAGCAGGGGCCATACTGCGGCGCCAGCCTTGTAAGACGCATCGGGGAAAGGTGCCTCGTAAGCAGCGATGACTTCCGGCGTAATCTTGTCACCGTGGGCCATACCGCCGCGGACTATCTGTCCTACGGGCAGGTCTGGCGTGCTCTCGACGAACTGTCGCCATCGCATAAACCCTTCAGTCACCTGTCCCCCGCCGGTGGGCAATCCGGTGTTCATGATAACTAATCGGGCAAACCGCTGCGGCATCTCAGATGCCAGTCGCAGACCAATCAGTCCACCCCAGTCCTGCACCACTACGGTGATGTGGTCGAGTGATAGTGCATCGACAAAGCCCCTCAATGAATCGGTGTGCATCTGGAATGAGTACTCGTCTCGCTCGGTGAACTTGTCGGAGCGGCCAAAGCCAGCGAAGTCCATGGCTATGACTCGATGCTTGGCCGACAGTATCGGGATCATCTTACGGTACAAGAACGACCAGGTTGGTTCACCGTGCAGGCAGAGAATGATCTCTCCCTTGCCTTCGTCCACATAGTGCACACGCAATCCGTTTATCTCAACATAGTGAGGCTTAAAAGGAAAATCGGGTATATCTTTGAAACGTTCATCTGGTGTACGGATAACCGCCATAGTCTTTCCCCCTTCAACGTGTACTCTGTCTATTGTGCAATTGGCTGAATTGCCCAAGAGGCGATTTTAGCGAAGCGGCAAACACGATATTGTCCAAACTCGTTCTAAAGCCTTTTTTCGATCCAGTTGCCTATTAGTTCCAGTACACTGTGATCTATGTCTTTTTTGAACAGCCTCTTATAATTGAGAATTGAGGGCGGACGGTCATCCAATCTCAGGATGTGTGTCAAGTTTGGAACGACATGGTACTCAACTTCACCTTTGGCAAGCTCAGCTATTCGAACTACGTCTTGCGGGTCAACCTGTAGGTCTTTATCACCGGTAATGGCCAGTATTGGGCAACTGACATTACGCATTGTATCTATTGGGTCGTCATTCAAATGCTGTCGAAACCATTTTGCGTTTATCTTCTGCAACTTATATCGAAAAGATGTTTTACTGGTGCTCCTAATTTTTTTAAATAGAACAGACTGTACTTTTGAAGGATCGCCGATTAACTTCCAGACAAGTTTAATTAGTTGTCTATTAAAGCCGCCACCTTGTTCAATATCGTCTTTAGCCTTACGGGCCTGGTACATTAGTACTTGTTCCATGTTTTGCACTGCTGCGGCAAGCAATATCAGACCAGCGATATCGCGGTACTCCAAAGATACTTTCGGAGCAATAATTGTACCTTCGCTATGTCCTAGTAGAAATATCAATTCATTGTTGATACATTTCTGGGAGGTGAGATCCTCATACATTGCCTTCGCGTCTTTAATCAGGTCGTACAAACCTGCTTTCCCATAATCGCCTGAACTTTTACCGCAGCCTCTTTTATCGTATCTCAGGCTGGCTATGCCCTTTGGCGCCAGATAATGTGCTACAGTATTGAAAACGTTTAGCTTCTGCTTAAACAGCTTCAACTGTCGAGTGTTTTCGTCTCTGTCAAGCGGTCCTGAGCCATGTATCATCAATACGCAGGGGAAACAGCCTTCTTCTGACGGAAGACATAATGTACCAGCCAATCTCACTTCGTCTGAGCTAACTAACACTTCTCGCTCTATCATTCTTTCTTCTCAAATANGATCTATCCCGACGGCAACGTAAATGGATTTCGGGTTTGTCCAATCGGCTTTACAGCCCTATATCTTCGGCGATGCCCTTCATCGCTTCAAGNCCCAGTTCGATGAACTCCTCAAGCTCAAGGCCGAGCTCNCTGCACTTTGCGATCTGCTCCCTGTCCGCTCCGGCGGCAAATCTCTTCTCGTCAAANCGCTTCATCAGCGACTCCGTGGTGAGCCCGGCAAGCTTTTTATCGGGGCGAACCAGGGCTCCGGCGACGATTAGACCGGTCAAGGGGTCGGTGCAGAAGAGGGCTTTATCAAGCAGGGTTTCAGGGGGTATGCCGTGAGTCCAGTTGTGGCACAGGATTGCTTGGGCCATCTCCTCGCTAGCGCCGAGGTCTGTTGCGATGTCAGCTCCTAGCCTGCTGTGAACTTGCATGTCCCCTTCGGTTAGCTCGACATCGATATCATGGAGCAGCCCGGTGAGCCCCCACATATCCTCGTCCTGACCAAACCTCGTTGCCAGCGCCCGCATGATGGCTTCGGTGGCTATCATGTGATTTATGAGGTTCTGGTTCTCCACATTGGCAGCGATGGCGTCCAGGGCTTCATCTCTGGTCAATTGTTCCACCCTTCCACCTCCTCTCTGTCTTTTCGACATTTTATCCGGTTACGCAGAAGCTCGAATTTTGCGATGAAGCTTATTTGCGTGTGAGATTATAGCTTATCAGCGAAGTGTTAGCCAGTTCAGGATACGGCTATTGCCGACACTTTGTCGCCAGCATGCTTAGCCAATTTACCTTTAAGGTATTGCCCGGTGAAGGAGCTTTCTTGTTGGGCTATCTCCTCGGGTGTTCCCTTGGCTATGATGTATCCCCCGCGGTCGCCAGCGCCCGGGCCGAGGTCGATAATATAGTCGGCATTCTTGATAAGGTCAAGATGGTGCTCTATGAGGATCACGGTATTACCGGCATCGACGAGGCGGTGAAGCACCGTGAGCAATGCGGCGGCATCCTGGAACGATAGGCCGGTAGTCGGCTCATCAAGGATATAAAGGGTTCTCCCTGTAGCTCGCTTGGAAAGCTCGGTTGCCAGTTTCACCCGTTGCGCCTCGCCTCCGGAAAGGGTGGTTGCCGGCTGCCCTAGCTTGACATATCCCAGCCCGACATCGTGCAGCGTCTCAAGTTTAGCTCTTATCTTGGGGAAATGCTCGAAGAATGAGAGTGCCTCCTCGACACTCATCTCCAGCACCTCGGCGATATTCTTTCCCTTAAAGCGAATCTCCAGTGCCTCGCGATTGTAGCGTTTCCCCTTGCAAACCTCGCAGGCAACGGTGACATCGGGTAGAAACTGCATCTCGATCCGGATATAACCCTCGCCACGGCAGGCCTCGCACCTGCCACCTTTGACATTGAAGGAGAACCTCCCCGGTGGATAGCCGCGCATACGGGCCTCAGGGACAGTGGCGAAGAGCTGGCGGATTGGGGTAAAGGTTCCGGTATAGGTTGCTGGATTGCTCCTTGGGGTACGCCCGATAGGCGACTGGTCGATATTGACCACCTTGTCGATATGTTCCAGCCCATCGATGGCATCACAATCGCCGGGGCGCTCCCTGGCCCTATAGAATATCTGCGCTAGCTTCTTATAGAGGATGTCACTGATGAGGGTGCTCTTGCCCGATCCGGAGACGCCGGTGATGCAAACAAACATCCCCAGAGGGAGATGAACATCGATATCCTTGAGATTGTTCTGGCGAGCCCCTCTAATGACTAGCTGTTTGCCAGAGCCGGAGCGGCGCTTTTCAGGAAAGGTGATCTGCTTCTTCCCGCTCAAGTACTGACCTGTTATAGAATCGGGACAGCTAATGATATCTTCGATGGTTCCGGTAACTACGATTTCCCCGCCATGTTCTCCGGCGCCTGGTCCCATATCGATGATATGGTCGGCGGCGCGCATCATCGCCTCATCGTGTTCCACGACCAGGATTGTGTTGCCGAGATCCCTTAGCCTTTTCAGGGTTTCGATGAGGCGATAGTCGTCGGCAGGGTGGAGGCCCACCGTTGGTTCATCGCAGATATAGAGCACTCCCATAAGGCCGCTGCCAATCTGGGTGGCGAGGCGAATTCGCTGAGCCTCGCCGCCGGAGAGGGTGCTTGAGGCGCGGTCGAGGGCGAGATAGTCGAGGCCTACATCCTTGAGAAAGCCGAGCCTGGCTCTGATTTCCTTTAGGATCTGGCGGGCGATAGTAAGCTCTCGCTCGCTGAGGACGGGCTTTCTCTTATCGATGCCATCTAGAAGGTCGATCCACGCCCTTGCCTGCTCAGTGAACATTGCGGTCACCTGAGCGATGTTCTTGCCCCCGATAGTTACCGCGAGGGATTCTGGCTTCAATCGCCGCCCTTGGCATGCCGGGCAGGGGCGGGAAGACATATAGCGCTCGATGTGCCAGCGAGTATTGTCGGACTCGGTGTCTCTGTGGAGACGCTCCAGGTATGGGATCACTCCCTCATAGCCGGTGAAATATTGCCGAACCCTACCGAAGCGGTTTCGATGCCTTATGAGTTCACCCTCCTCGCCATTGAGTATGAGGTTAAGATCGTCCTCGCTTATCTCCTTAACAGGCACGCGAAGGGAGAAGCCGTAGTTCCTTGCCAGCTTCTCCAGCTCATATGAGCGCCAGGAAAACCACCATCCAGGATGGATGGCGCCCTCAGTAATAGAAAGCTCCTTGTTGGGAATGATCAGATCGCGGTCGATCTCCATCTTGACCCCGAGCCCACCGCAGTCGGGACAGGCTCCATGAGGGCTATTGAAGCTGAAGGTCCGGGGTTCAATCTCACCTATGCTGATGCCACAGCGTACGCAGGCAAAATGCTCTGAGAAGAGAAGTTCCTCGCCATCGGTCACCGACACCAGTACCACCCCAGTACCCAACTTCAAAGCGGTCTCCACAGAGTCGGCGATTCGACTTTGCTGCTCGCTTCCTTCGATGACCAGACGATCGACCACTGCCTCAATGGTATGTTGTTTGTACTTGTCCAGGTCGAAATCCTCGGAAAGGTCGTGAATGCTTCCATTGACCCTGACCCGTACATAGCCTGCTTTTCTCAGGTCATCAAAAACCCCTTGGTGTTCCCCCTTACGGTCCTTGATTAAGGGGGCCATGACCATGATTCTAGCTCCCTGGGGGAGATTGAGTATGGCATCCACGATCTGCTGCACCGTTTGCTGTGTGATCTCCTGCCCGCAGTGGGGGCAATGGGGGTGGCCAACGCGTGCAAAGAGCAATCTCAGGTAGTCATAGACCTCGGTTACTGTGCCCACAGTGGAGCGGGGATTTCTGCTCGGGCCCTTCTGGTCGATAGAGATCGCTGGGCTTAGCCCCTCGATATAGTCGACGTCTGGCTTTTCCATCTGACCGAGGAACTGGCGAGCGTAGGCGGATAGAGACTCGACATAACGGCGCTGGCCCTCGGCATAGATGGTATCGAAGGCAAGCGAACTTTTACCCGATCCGGAGATGCCGGTGATTACCACCAGTTTGTCTCTGGGGATAGCGACATCGATGTTTTTCAGGTTGTGCTCTCGAGCCCCCCTAACGAAGATCGTGTCCTGAGGCATACACCCGCTTCCTCCCTTGCTTACTCAGCAATTATTAGTGTAGCATGCCACTAGTAAACGAAACAAGAGTTATAAATAATAGTTGCATTTTGTGTAATATTGATATATAATAGCGCACGGTGGACCTGGACTGGCGTTTCAGCATGACGACCTCGCAAAAGCGAGATAGTGGTTTGTTTCGGCACAAGTATGACAAAGAAATCCGACAAACAGGGTCTTAAGCTGTACCGGCAAGGGGCAACCACCAAATAAAGAAGGAGGGCTGGTATGGCCTTGGAGGACAAGGTTCTGGTATGTCGAGATTGCGGCAAAGAATTTATGTTCACTGCTGGTGAACAAGAATTCTATATGTCACGTGGGCTGCAAAGCGAGCCCACTCGGTGCAAGGAGTGCCGTTCGGCGAGGCGGCGCGATCGTTTTGGTGAAGCTCGCCAGATGTATTCTGCAATCTGTGCCTCTTGCGGCATGGAGTGTGAGGTTCCCTTTGAACCCAGGAGTGGGCGACCGGTCTATTGTACTGAGTGCTTTGCCAAGATGAGAAATCGCCCCTAGCGATTGTAATGTCTGAAAAGAGCCGAGACGATCCCGATGCGTAGGGATGTCCCGGCTCTTTTTATCTGGGAGGTGTTATGAATATCGGGGCTTGCAAGGTGAGGCTTCGCCTGCCGGAAAATCAGTCCCTCAAGGGCAAGCGGCAGGTTGTCAAGTCGATCATCCAGCGGGTGAAAAACAAGTATAATGTATCCATAGCTGAGGTCGATGAGCAGGACATTTGGCAAATCATCGTCATAGGGATAAGCTGTGTAAGCGAAAGTGCTCAGCATTGCAACGAGATGTTGTCCAAGGTGATGGATTTCATTGAGAAGACCAGGTTGGACGTGGAGATACTCGATTATGAGTTGGAAATCCTCCACGCTCTTTAGAACAGAATGGATACCTCAGCCTTATTGCACTATCTTAAAACACACCCTTTATTCAAAGACCAGATTGTCCACATTGAGCAAGTGCCCAGCCGCGATGTGAGCTACGGGACGCTTGTGGACTCACTCCATCCCGAACTCCAGAAACGCCTTGATGCTTTGCATCTTCCCGCTCTCTATAGCCATCAGGCCCAGGCGATGAATGCCGCCCGCTCGGGTAAGAACGTCTTTGTAGTTACCCCTGCCGCCAGCGGCAAGACCCTCTGCTACAATTTGCCCGTGCTGGATGTGATGCTCAGGGAGAAGAGGAGTCGTGCCCTCTATATTTTCCCCACCAAGGCGCTTGCTCAGGATCAGCTCAGGGGTCTATTGGAATTGGCCTCGCCTTTTGGGATAGGGTGCGCTACTTTCGATGGCGATACTCCTCCTGAAGAGCGGGGCGAGATAAAGCGGTCTTCTCGAGTGGTGCTCACTAACCCCGATATGCTTCACCTGGGCATTCTGCCTAACCATCAGTCGTGGTTGAGGTTTCTTCGTCAGCTTCGCTACGTTGTGGTGGATGAGGCACATGTTTATCGTGGTGTCTTCGGCTCCCATGTGGCTAATGTGCTTCGCCGACTGAAGCGGGTCTGCACGCTCTATGGGGCAAATCCCCAGTTCATCTGCTCTTCGGCAACTATTGCCAACCCCAGTGAGCATATCGAGAGATTGGTGGGTCTCCCTTTTGAGGTGTTTGATAAGGATGGCTCTGCCTACGGAGGGAAGGATTTCGTATTCTGGAATCCCCCCATTATTGATCAGGCTAAATCCACTAGGCGCAGCGCCAATTCCGAGGCCACCTTTCTGTTTTCCGAGCTAGTGAGGGGGGACTTTCGGACTATTGCCTTTGCCAGGTCGAGGAAGCTGACCGAGCTTATCTATATTTACACCAGAGAGCAGCTAGCTAAGGAAAGCGAGCAGCTTGCCCAGAGGATAAGACCCTACCGCGCTGGTTATCTTCCCGAGGAGCGACGCCAAATCGAGCGGCAGTTGTTTGATGGCGAGCTTTTGGGGGTGGTGGCGACCACTGCTCTTGAGCTCGGAGTTGATATTGGTGATCTTGATGCTACTGTTCTTACTGGCTACCCAGGGAGTATCGCAAGCACATGGCAGCAGGCGGGACGAAGTGGCAGAAGAGGGGCGAGGTCTTTGAGTTTTCTCATCGGCCTGGACAACCCACTCGACCAGTATTTTATGCGTCACCCCGAGGCTTTCTTTGGCAAGAGTTTTGAGCACGTTCTTACCAACCAGGCTAATCCCTATATCCTTAAGTTCCACCTCCTGTGTGCTGCCTATGAGCATCCATTGAATGATAATGATGAAGCGGTATTTGGTGAAAGCTTCAGGAAGGTGAGGGCGGGGTTGGTAGAGGAAGGGCTGCTTAAGGAGCGTGGTGGGCGGTGCTACCTATCGCCTACCATATTCTACCCCGCTGAGGATGTGAATATTCGCTCCACATCCTCCGAGCGCTATGCGATCGTCGATGCCTCGCAAGGCTATCGGGAACTGGAGACAGTGGAGGGGGCGGTCGCCTTCTTTCAGATTCATCCCGGTGCCATTTATCTTCATCAAGGTGAGGCGTATCTTGTTACCAAACTCGATCTGCTATCGCGCACTGCCTACGCTCAGCCCATCGATGCCGATTACTATACGCAAACAAAAGACATCACCGAACTATCGATCCTTCAGGTGAATAGGCGAAGGGAGGTGGGAGGGGTAAGCGTCTATCTGGGAGAGGTGGAGGTGACCACTGAGGTGGTGGGCTTTAAAAAGAAGAGGCAGTTCACCGAGGAGGTTATCGGGGAGGAGCCTCTCGACCTGCCACCCCAGACATTCCCCACCGTAGCTGTCTGGTTCGACATACCGGAGAAAATTGTCCTTGCTCTCGCTCAACAGGGGCTTGATTTCCATGGCGGGCTTCACGCTACGGAGCATGCGGCCATCGCACTATTACCCATTTTCGCCCTATGCGATAGAAATGATGTGGGTGGTATTTCCACGCCACTCCATGCTGATACGGGGAAACCACAGGTATTCATCTATGATGCTTATCCTGGCGGAATTGGCATCGCCGAGAAGGGTTTCGAACTGGTCGAGGAACTCTGGCTTGCTACTCTGAAAGCGATAGCGGAGTGCCCTTGTGAGGCTGGCTGCCCCAGTTGCATCCAATCACCTAAGTGTGGTAACAACAACGAGCCTCTGGACAAGAGGGCAGCAGAGCTCATTCTGGGGGCTCTTCTGGAGCATGGCTGATGTGCTCGTTGAGATACGAGGCTTGTCCCCAACCAGATTCGTCGTTCTGGTAGGGGTGTTCAATTGAACACCCCTACCTCGCAGGTTTCTGGGATATAAAGGATCTGCCCATTTTACAGGGGGTCCGGGGGTGTCCCCCAGATGTAAATCTCAGGGTGTGTGTGGGTCATATGATTTGAACGAGTGCAATTGTTAGTTTTCAGGGCTTATGAGGTATACTATAAGAGGATGGCGACAGAATGACAGGACTGGCCTACCAGTTATGAACGTAGGAAGGGAGTGAGAAATGCCAACAATAGCTGTTATTGGTGCGCAGTGGGGAGATGAGGGGAAAGGGAAGATTGTTGACCTCCTTGCCGAGAAGGTAAATGTGGTGGTGCGGTTCTCAGGGGGGAACAACGCCGGGCATACTGTAATCAATCCCTA
>JGI10211J34971_10004310_pt1 | contig 11296 bp, 7 predicted proteins | sample Etolagsediment_FD_34971 | JGI IMG/M metagenome (IMG submission 34971)
AAGCTTACGACAGACTAAGTGATATTGGTGAGCAGTCCATACTAGGTACAACAGTAAACGGTGTACCTATTCCCGGAGCTATGGAGCTTGCTGAACGTGGACTAGCAGAGTCACAGTTCAAACCATTTACGGTGACGACTCCTACAGGTGCTATGTTTACTACGCGCATGGGTGGTCAGCCTAGCATGGGACAGCCTATGGCACAGCCTGTAGGTCAGCCATCAATGATGTTGCCTCCGGGCATGGATGAAAGAGAAGCGTTTAGACAAGGGCTTACTGGTCAACCTGTAGGCGGTTTGTTGCCAGAAACTTTTAAAAAATTAGAATTTCGTGACACTATGCCTGTTATGCGACTGCCAACAGAAGAAGAAAAACGCGCGGAGCGTGAAATGTTTTTGTCGCTTCCTCCTGAGCAAAAACAAAGACTTTTAAATGAAGGAGGAATTTCTCCTTTTGATTTAGGATTAGCTACAGGCATATCTAATGGGGATGGTCCTTTTGGCCCGCCCCGTATAGAACAACAACAGTTACTTCAGCCCAGACAGCCACCTACTGGCGGTCTTGAAGTAGGCATGACGTTATCACCGCAAGAACAAATGCTACAGCAACAGTTGTTTGGCGGTGCAGGTCAGTTCTTTGGACAAGCTCAGATGCCTACGCAGGCTCGTGAGCAAGCTATCTTTGAGCGTATGCGAGCTGCACAACGTCCTGAAGAACAACGTCAACGTCTAGCACTAGAAGAACGTCTAGCTGCACAGGGTCGATTAGGTACGTCATCAGCAGCATACGGTGGTGCTACTCCTGAGCAACTAGCAATGGCAGCTGCTCAAGAAGAAGCACGTACACGATCAATGCTAGGCGCTATGCANCAGGCTCAGGCAGAGCAAATGCAACAAGCAGGACTAGGNCAACANTTCCTTGGTGCGAGTTACATGCCGCAAGCACAGTTGTTGGCAGCAACACAGCCAGCACAGCGCATGGCAGAGCTACAGCAACAGGCTCAGTTGTACGGTACAGGTCTGTTTGGCGAGACTGCAATGTCTGGTCTGGAGTCTAGACTGTTGGCAGAGCAAGCACGTGCTAACCTGCTAGGCGGTATTGGGTCTAACGTACTTGCTGGTTTGTTTACACCGCAGGTTACTAAGTCTGGTACTGTTATTGATCCGGGTGGCTTTGGTGATCTAGGCGGTATGTTTGGAGAGATTGGCAATGTTCTTGGTGGCATTTTTAGACGCGGAGGTTAATCATGGCTAAGTTTTCACAAACATTTTTACAGGGTTTGTTACAGCCTTCTTATCAGGAGGGTTTGTTTACTGCTGCGCGTGGCATAGGTCAAGCTCCTGCTCTTCGTATGCAACAACAGCAACAACAAGCAGAGCAACAACAGCTTGCTGCTATGGACCCTACACAGAGATTTAACTTTGCTATTGATAAGTTAAATAAAGCTGGTAAATACGACGAAGCTGCTAGATTAACAGCCAGTAGAGACCAGTATACTTTTAATCAGGCTGAAAGAGCAGCTAAAATACAAGTAAGAGACGATAAAAAAATAATTGATTTTGTTTCTAATGGTATGTTAGCTAATCAACAAACAGAAGTGCCTACTACTTTAAAAGTAGGAGAAGAAGAAATAACTATTCCTCCAAGGTTACGTGACGATATTTTAAAAGAAGCTAATCTAAAAAGAGAACAACAAGAGAGCGCAGCAGCTTCTAGAAGTGCAATGGAATTAACAGGATTCTATTCAAACTATGTTAATAACAATCCTGATTTATTAGAAAAAGTCCCTTCGCTCCAGCAACACATCGACACACTTAACTCAAAGGAACCTAAATCTACTTTTGAAAGAAAGGCTGCTGTGTCTGCTATCATTAAAGCTGTTGATGCTGATCAAAAACAAAAAACAGACGCTATGTATTCTGACGAAGAGTATAACAGGCAAGCAAGGCTAGTTACAGAAGAGCTTATAAATGCAGGTTCTAATACGTATTTCTGGCAAGACTGGATGGGCAAACGTGACATTCACGATTTCTTAACGGGTAGCGGTACAGAAGATGAAGTAGAAGTTTTTCAAGAACAGATGGCATTAGGTATTAAACAAGGAATTAAAAATAAAAAAGAGTTAGTTGACTTTGCTATGTCTGGTATGCGTCGTAAAATAAAAGGTCAAGAACAATCAGAAGCTATTGATGCGTTTGAAAACGAACGAGCGGCTTTAGAAGAACAGGCTATACAAAGTTTAATGAAAGACTTTAATATTTCTAAAGAAGAAGCGACAGCTATGCGAGAGCAAATAAGAGCAGAGTCTACTCGTCAGAATAGAATGAATAACTTTAGGTGAGGTTTTCATGGCTAGAGCAACCGTTAGTAAACAACCTGAAAGTTCTAATGTAGATGATAGGGAAGATTTTAAGAACCCTAAAGAAGCTATACCTAGACTGGCGCGTCAAGCAGTAGATGCTGGCGCTACTTTAAAAGAGGTAGCAGCTGTATTGAAAACAGACGAAGCTTCTGTTGGTAAGATATTAAACATTACCCCGCAAGTTGCTAGACAAATAGAGTTTTTTGTTAAGCCCGGTGATGAGTTTGATACGGACTTTGATAAAACTCCTAGTATGTTTAAACAAATTGTTGACCGTGCTAGATATGCTTTAGAGTCTAGAGAGCTACCTAGCGTTGATAAACCTGACGTTACTCTTACTGACTTAATGGCTCAATCAAAACCTTCGTTGCCTTCTGTTTCAGTGCCTGAAAGACCTAGCGTTGATAAACCTGACGTTACTCTTACTGACTTAATGGCTCAATCAAAACCTTCGTTGCCTTCTGTTGATATAGCAAGTGTTGCTAAAAATTTAGGGATAACTTTATCCAAGTCTACTGCTAAGGCGCTTGAATCTTCTTACAATTTTGAAGAACGTCTTGCTGAATACAGAGCAGTTTCTAGTGTAGAAAGAGAAATTTTACCTGTCGGCGTTTCGGATGAAACACGAAAAATATTTGACCAGCTTATAAAAATAGAGTCCGCTGAATCTTTGGGTGTTGCTCGTGAAGTATTTGGTGGTTTATCTTTACAAGCCGCAGATGAACTAGAAGCCTTGTATGCGTCTAAGGTAAACAACACATCCTACTCTGTTGAGAAAGACAGGATTAACAAGGAAAGGGAAGAGTTTTCTTATCTTAATCCCGGCGCTGCTGTAGCTGCGGAAACTGTTGGTGTTATTCCTTCAGCCTTTTTAAGCACGGCGGCATTAGCTAGAGCAGGTATTGTTAGCTTGCCTAAACAAGGCGCGATAGAGGCAGGTACATACGGGTTTGCTTCAGGAGAGTCTGTAGAGGAACGGTTAATTTTAGGCAGCACTAGCGCATTAGTAGGTGGTAGTGTAGGTAAAATAATTGATTCTGTTTTTAATCCTAATCTTGTAAAAACATCTACAAATCCAGACACGTTACACACGCAACAAGTTGATGCGTTACAGACTGCCGTGTCTGGACAAAAAATAACCAGACCAACTGCAGAATTAACGGACGATGACCTTGTTGATCAGTTAATTATTAGAGAGACTGAGTTTCTTGCTGACGCAGTAGGCCGACAAGGCACTGACCCTAACGCATTAGGTAACACAATGCTTCGTTTGATGCGTTATGCAGAAGAGATGGGTGTTAGCGGCAACCAAGCGTCCAAAGTTGTAAACAAGAACAAAAGAATTAAACAATTAATTAAAGACTCTAACAGAGGTTTTGATGATGTTACGCAGCTAAACGCTTTTAGAGAAGATTTATTAGATGTTACCGCTGGTCGTTTGGCAATTGACAAAGGTAAAACAATCCCAGAAGCACAAAGTTTTATTGTTAAGTTTCGTCGCTTTGCTTCTCCACTAGCTACTCTAGCAGAAACAGTCGTCGGCCCAGCATTTTCTTCTCGTATTATACGTGGTATGAATCGTGTAGTTCGTGGGCAGTCTGAGCTAGATGAAATGTGGAAAGGCATGGAGGGTCTTAGAAACTTAGCAGATGATGTTAGGTTCAATGATCTACTTCTTGATGCTGTTAACGAAACAAACATTGGAGCAAAGGCTGCTGGCAAGGCGTTACAAGCCGCTAAGAAATACGCTGACGCTAAGATAGGTAAAGGCGCTGGTGAAAGATTGCAAAAGTTCTTTGATGATAACGTAGAGTTTAACGGTCGTTATCGTCAAGAAGTAACTGCAGGTGTTTTGTCTGACGTATGGTTACACTCTGCTTTAAAGTATGTAGATGAAGATGTTAGTTTACGTATCAACAGAGCCAGAGCTGCTGGTAAAGCAGAGGATGTAGCTAGTAAGAAACGTAGTCGTAGAACTATGGAAGAGGAACGTGCAAAGCCAGACGGAGATGAGCTAGAGTATGCTAACATCTTTGATTCTCATTGGCGTTGGCAGAGAGAAACTCTTACACGTATGGAGCTAGGTAAACAGCTAGGCTTCCGAACATCTGGCAAGCCTACTGTAGCATTAGATGTTGAAAAGCTACCAAAGCGTCTTAGGAAAAAAGTCAAGAAAGGTGAGATGACTGCCTTAGAAGCAACAGCTAAACTTGAAAGTGATTCCTTTAAGTTGTTTGATGAGAAGATTATACGTGAGGCAATGGAGCGTGAAGGTCTTTCTGATTTACAAATCAAAAACGCTATAGAAATTCTAGATGACTTAGGTGTTAATGCTAACAGAGGCATGTCTCAAGAGCTGGAAATTGTTAGAAGCTTAGGGTATGTAGGAACCATTGCTAACCCGTATGGCGCTTTGATGAACGTACACGATTTGTTTAATGCTGCGTTTGAATTGGGTGTTGGTAACGTACTAAAAGCAGTGTTTAGCAAAAACAACATTGGTCTTTCTGCCGATGATGTTGGTCTGGCTAGACAAGTCTTTGGTGAATTTATTAGAACAGCCAACAAAGGCGACAGTTCTATAACAGGTATACGCTTCTTAGAAAATATGGCTAAGAAAAGCGAAGACTTACTTCAATGGTCTATGAAAGCATCAGGCTTTTCTGGTTTAGATAAGTTCGGTAAAACTAAGATCATGTCAGCATCCTTTAGAAAAGCAAGAAAGGATATGGCTAACGGATCTTTTGATAACAAGTGGAAAGATACTTTTAGCAGGGCTGAGTTAGATCAATTAAAAAGAGATATAGCTGCCGGTGATGCTAACAGTGAACTTGTTCGTGATCTAGTTATGTTTGATCTGTTTAGATTACAACCGATAAACCCAGCTGCTCAAACTTCTGCAGGTTTAAAAAGCCCTAACGCAAGAATCTTTTACATGCTCAAAGGTTTTGCTGTCAAGCAACTTGATCTAATGGAACGTCGTATCTTTAGAGAGTGGCAACAGGGTAACAAAAAAGAAGCACTCACTAACGCAATGAAGTACCTAGTTATTTCTGGTGGTGGTTTCGGTGTTGTCAACGAAGGCCGTCAAGTGTTGAAAGGAGAAGTACCAAACCCTGAAGAAGCTGCTGTTGGTGCTTTGTATCAGATAGGTTCAGTACTTACCTTGGGTGCTATGGGTGCTAACGATTACGGCTACAGCAAGTTTATGCAAGATCCTGCAAACGCAATGTTAGCTAATATCTTTCCTCCGTTAAGTGCTACGCTTCCAGCCGCTGTTTTAAGAGATATGGGTGAAGCAGCAACTAAAGGAGACCCACTACCAGATGAAACAATATATGCTCTTCCAGTAGTGGGTAAGACCCTTAAAGGGGTGTTTGACTAAATCTCGCAGTTGTTACCCGTACAGGCTAACGTCTGTGATCCTTCAGTGTTGTCAGCGTTCTCAGAGATGTTCCAATCGATTGTCTCTGGGAATGCTTCCTTCAACTTCTCATAAGTCTCAATGTCAACAGGCTCATAAGGTGCTTGCTGGTATGTGTGTTCGCTATAGGGTAGGAAACTAATACCACTGATCTTATCGAACTTGTTGTACAACCACTGACCCACCTCAAGAAACTCATCGTCTCTATAATAACAAGTCATTGATGGTTTGTGTTCACACCAGTAGTCTTGGTAAATCTCCCATAGTTCTAACTGCTCCATAGCACCCATTTCAGACGCCACCACAGCCCCGTCAGGAGACTTTATAGGGAAGCTGAATACCTTGGTAGTGGGTGACATTACATCGTCCTCTACAGGCACTCCTGCAGCCTCTAGGACAGCACACAGTGGATCACGTGCGTCTGCTCTTACTCGTCTAATGTACTGATCTGAGTATCGAGGATGGATACCACTAGCAGAATCAACCAACTGACTAACAGTGCCGGAAGGTTTAACAGCAGTAATAGCAGTGCTAACATTAATACCAAGCTTTGCAGCCCACTGCTTATTAGTTGCAATCGCTTCTTCTTTGATAGCAGTAAGCCACTCTTTAAGTTCTTCACGGTCTTGTCTCCCTGACAACATGGGATGATCCATGATGCCTGTTAAGCTAACACCCAGCAAAGCTTCCTCTTCAGTGTTGCGTTGCCATATCTTACGTAAGTAACGAAAGTCTGTTAGGGTAGCCTGTAAAGTTCCAAGGATAGCCGCAACACGAACTTTTCGTTTAAGGTCTGAGAGCGTATCGGTTGACCTGACAACAACTTCCGATAGATTGCAGAATTGGTAAGGCCGTAAGATGATTTCGCTACATGGATTAGTTCCAAAATCATAGGTAGCATCTCGTCGCTCGTTCTTTGCAGCTTGTCTTTGACTTGCGACTCTAGAGAACATACCTCGCTCTCCTGAACGGGACTCGTATAAACTTTTCCACTCATTTAAAAATGCCTCAAAGTCGGGTTTCTCTGTATAACATGCGCTGTTGTTTGCTAGTCCTCGTTGTGGATTGTCTTGCCACCATTGTCCTGACTTGCAGCGTCTAAGTCTATCGTCGGTAAGATTAGAGAGACTGATGAGAGCGGACCTTCTAACTCCCCCGACGACGACGATCTGTGCAATCTTACAGCAGATATCGTGACACTCGATGGAGGAAAGCTTACGTCCAGCAGCCTCCCTAAAGATTTCTGTGGTAAATTTAAACAGGTCAACAAGAGGATCCGGACCAGACGCTCTACCTCCGAAGGTTTTAAGGGATGACCCTGCAGGTCGTACTCCACTGATGTCCCACTTTGGAAGCTGACCCGAATACAACAGGCTGATAAGTTCTCGATATGCTTTAGCCCATCCAATCTTTGAGTCAGCGACGTGTATAACTGTATCTGTGGCATGAAAATCCTCCGCAACTTCTGGTAGTTTAGATACGTATTGTCGTTCAACAGAGAATCCTACGCCTGTACCGCACATAAGAACGTACATCATCTCATCAAACGCTTTAGGGTGATCGATAGGTAGGTAGCTACAGTTAAAGCCAGCTACGTTGTCACGGTCAAGAGCCTCGCCAGCAGTCATTAACGCTCTCATGCTAGGCATAACACTCAGGTCGTGAATGTCTGCAAAGATACCGTTAGCTTCTTCGAGAGTGAGCTTACCTTTCTCAATCCAGAAGTTTAAGTATCTGTCGATTGTTTCTTCCCACGTCTCACGTCGTTGTTCCTCTGGTAGGTAACGTGCGTAGCGGGACTTGTGAATGTATTGTTGATATGCGTCCATTAATTTAGTTCCTTGATTAAACGTTCGATGTACCAGCGACACTTACGTAAGTCTTCAACAGGCTTACCCTTGTAGTCGTAGCGCCATAGGTACTTCAGTGCGTTGCCTTTGAGATAACCACGAAACTCATGCTCAGGCATTGATGCTTTGATTGCTTCGATAGCTTCAACTGCACCTTTGTTGTAATGGTCAGGTTTATCTACAGGGTCTGCTTTCTTCCGTATTGAAAGATTGTTTAGTGCAGTGACTGTATCCCAATCTTCAGGGCTTGCGTTGTCAATACTCATCCGTACTTCCTCTTTAGATATTGCATACTCACAGGTAGCTCATCAAAGGAACCGTTGTTTACTTCGTTGAGCATCCAAATCCCAGACCAGCTACCGTTCGTTTGTGGGTTTAAGTAGTCTTCATCGTGGTTGTAATAGATACCAGCAAACAATCCAGTGATGTTACTACCGTCAGCTTTACGTGCGTATGCTATGTCTCTGTCTTGGACGTGTCCCATGATGCACGACATGAACTTCTTTTGTAACATGAGTTTTGCACAGGTGACTGGTCTGCCCATGACTCCGCTCGTGAAGTAGTGGCAGTACGCGATGCCATCGATGATGATTGGTTGTAGAAAAGGGATAACTTCCCATCCGGCTTCTTCCAATAAGAAATGATCATAACTCATTAGTCCTTCTAGTTTAGCGTCAGCTTCAATAGCCCGTTCAATACGCTGTTCATGGTTGCCTATCAAGAAGACCATGCGAGGTGTCCACATCTTCTTCTTGTTACTACGCAGCCGCTCTTGTTCATTGCGGATAGGTAACATGAATTGATTCATAGCTTCAATGCCAGCTTCAATGTCACGTGTATACCGCCGTCCCTCGAACGACTTTTTCCCAACGTCATAGCTACTGAGACTTGGCATGTCCCAGTGATCCCCCAGATGAATGATAACGTCAGGCTTTGTTACTGAAGCGTAGCGACCAGCCCAGTACAGTGATCAATAGGCGTATCAGGTTTGACTTGCGTGTCAGGTATTACAAGGTGTCTCGTCATTGCTTTTTACTCCATCCGACAGGACAGGTTTCAGCGGTGTACCATGTGAATCCCTGCTTCTCTGCCCACTCTTGCATGGTGTATCTTGTCCCGTCACCTCTACGTCTTGCGCCGGGCATTGCAGTTCTTGGGTTTTGGAAAACAAATACCAGCTCCTCCTTCTCCCCAAGACCATTGCTGATGTCAACATACTTCCTCGCTTCTGCGCGGTCACGAAACCTCCCTTTAGCTTCAATATATATAGTGTAATCACCACTGTAATATACAAAGTCAGGCTCATACGTCTTGACTTGGGTGTATGTTAACTTGCCAACATGGTACTCGCAACGTTTGAACTTCTGATGAAGATCATACTCGAACCAGCTATCGTACCCTTTAGGTATGTTACGCTTCGTTCTCTTCACTTGGTCTTTCCCATAGTTGATTAGGTTCACGACGTAGCCAGAGCAGTCTAGCGTTCTCAATGACACGCTCTTCAGACTCTAACAACTCAACGCACTTGTTAAACATCTCTATCTCTGTCAGTCCTTCGAGCAGCTTCTGAGATTTCTTATCACCAATACCATACACACCGACAATGTTATCAGCTTTGTCGCCCATGATGATTTGACGATAGAAGAATAACAGGCCTTCCTCTTCAGTAACAGATGTTAGTTCACGCTTGTTGAAGTTGTAGTGCCTGCACGGTACTTGTTGAAAGTCCTTATCAAGACTGACGATGATGCTGTCAGGGTTGGCGGTAGCGTCAATAGCAATCAAGTCATCAGCTTCCTCACCCTCAGTAACAACAGCGTTCCAATCATTGATAAGGTACTCACGTATAGCTTCCAAGTGTACAGGCTTTTCTTTGTCCTTACGGTTACCCTTGTAAGGCGCAGTAACAGCTATGTCGTTACGAAAGTTACCCTTACCTGTCAGGTAGACACGGTAGTCTGGTTCGCTTTCTATCTGTATGTATAGATCGCTAACAAGATCAGACAAGAAACTGCCCGTAGTATAACAGGCAGTCTTGACTGACTCATCGTTGCACTTGAATGCACAACGATAAGCTACGATGTCACCGTCGATCAGGATCACAACGCTTCCGCTTCAGACACAGCGTTTTCGTTGTACTCGATCAGATTAGTAACCTTCATCTTAATCATCGATGGCGACCGTCCAGTACCAACAGACCAGTCGTAGTAACCTACAACAGCGACAGCTTCAGATCCGTTAGCAATGAGTACGTCTTCAGGAATCTCAGTGCCAGACTCGTCAGTGATACGCATAGGGTTGTTGCTCTTCATGGTGATAAAGAAACCACGGTCGTCACCTTTGTTGCTTGGTGCAATACCCATCTCTTCAATGGCTTCAATAGCTTTATCGCTAAGGTTTCCAAGCTGTACTTGGTACTTGTTGCTGTACTTGTTGAGCTTGTTACGCTCACACCAGTAGACGGTTCCGCGTACAGTGATGGGTGGTAGTTTGTTTGCAGACATAAGAATCTCCTTAATGTGTTTCTGCCCAATTGTTGCCTACTCTATACTCGCCGTCTAAGGGACATCGTAGGCTTAATGCCTCACCGGCGATTCTGATAGCACGTACACCCATACGTCCAACCGTATCAGCGTAGTGTGCTGGTGTTTCTATTTGCCATTCGTCATGGACGTTAGCAACAAATCTATGTGGTATGTTTCGTAGCTTATCTGCCAAGTGTACCAAAGCTTCCTTCATAACAATAGCCCCAGCACCTTGTAATAACGTATTCAGCGCGGCGTGTTCTGATCTGACTCTGAGCTTTCGTCCGTCAAGTGCAGTAAGGATGCCTGATGCAGCCTCCCTGTGAGTATCTCTTCTAACTCTTTCAAGAGACGGCGTGTTAGATAGAAATGTTTCTTTAAGTCTTCGTCCAGTAACGCTATTTCCTCCAACGATAGCTCCGATCTTAGCATCTCCGGCTCCATACAGAAACGCATAAATGAATGTTTTTGCAAGAGGACGTGTCTCAAGTCCAGCTGCTCGTTGATTAGCCGTATGAATATCGCCATTGAGGATTTCATTAGTGTAATCTTCGTCGTCCATGTAGTGAGCTAACATACGTAGCTCTAGTCCGCTGGCATCGATACCAACTAATTTGTTACCTTCGTCCACTGTCCAGCATGACCGACACTCTGTACCAAACGGTGCAGATACTGCTGGTACCTGAGCCATGTTAGGTGATAGGTGTGTCATACGTCCAGTGACTGCTCCGTTAGTGATGACTCTACCATGTACTCTACCATCGTCCTTGACAGCTTTCAACCATGAATCGATCTGAGCTACTCGCTTTTGCAACATCATGTAACGTGCAACTGCTTTGGCTTCGGGTCTGTCAATGCCTTCAAGTACCTTCTCATCAACAATGATATTACCCTTCTCAGTCTTCTTGTCAAACTTAACACCAAGACCTTGTAGTCGCTCAGCTATCTGCTTACGTGAACCGGGATTGAACACTGTTACCTTATCCTTCAGTCGCTTACCTGTCTTCTCAGACCAACGCTCTTCAACGATGGGTGGGAAGATAGCCTGTAACTCTGACTCTATGTTGTTCATCTCAAACATAAGATCCATCATCAACTTCTCAGCATACGGTACGTCAAGCTTGAAACCGTTCTG
>JGI10211J34971_10004311_pt1 | contig 11295 bp, 16 predicted proteins | sample Etolagsediment_FD_34971 | JGI IMG/M metagenome (IMG submission 34971)
GTCCAAATGATCCTGTACCTTTTCTGAATTCTTCAAAGGGTTTCACATCTTTACAAACACCACATCTCTTATGTCCCTCATCAAGACCTTCATGCAAAATCTTACTCCTTGTATGCTGCGTTGAGCATGACAGAGAACAATACTTTGCACTCGTTCTCTTGTGAGATATATCCTTGTTACAGTTTAAACACTTTCTCATTAAATCGCCATTAATATGAATGGGATTAAAAGCCAAAACTTACAGCTCCAGTAACGACTTTTCCAGCGGGGGCCTGGACTCTGACAATTATGCCGAGCCCTAAATGACTTTCTACGAGCAGGGTCACTCTTCTTAATGGTCATATTTTTGTCTCCAAAATTAACCTTAACAACATTACCCTTATCGTTCTTAACATAAACACTTCTTTTCTTTGGGCCGTCTGGAGTCAAAAATGGTTTATTTAATGTTACTTTTCTACCCTGATATTCTGCCCCAAGAGCATTTCCGTCTTCATCATATATCATTTCTGCAACAACTTCCCATGTCCACTCATCATATTCGTCATCCCAAGTGGCTTGAGAGGTCAATAGTTCGTCGTGTACATCCTGCATTAAAGATGATTTGGCTCCTTCACGAGCTTCTTTAACGCAGTATGCTACTCTCTGTTTAGTGTCTGGAAATTCTTTTTTAGCAACAGAATCGCTCATGCAACGATTTACGAATTTGTTTCTGTCTTCACCAGATTTGTGTTTAGGTAGAGGCATCAAACATCTCCCTTGTAATTATAGAGGCTGTATTGTCCCAGGTATATTTTTTAGCAGTTTCTAAACCATTTGGATTAGTCTTGATATTTTCTTTATACACCCTTCTTAAATACTCTACAGTTTGCTCCATTTGTTTTTCTTCAAGATCGGCCCACTTTCCTTCTCCATTGAAGAATTTACCATCTTCAGCAATAGTTAATTCATCAATATCTATTAAAAATGCATTGTCTTTAGTACAGTATTCTGTATGTGCAGAATAATTTGTAGTAATTATTGGCTTGTTCAATGCCATTACTTCCAAAATTTCGTTGTTCCAACCCTCCGCCCTAGCTGGAAAAAATCCACAATCCATACCTCTTATGAAATTGGCAAGCTCAAAATGAGTTGATATTCTTGCGATTGGAGTTATTTTGCTTCCTAATTCACTAGTTTTGTACATATCTACCCAAATTTGATTTTCTTGCTGACTGAGAAAAGGGTTGTGGTTTATCATATATAGTTCTACCTTATCTTCTGTGGTAAAAGCATTATTAAATGCTTCTAACAAGAAATCGTGTCCTTTTCTTATTTCCCATTTACCTATGTTCACAAATTTATATGTATCTTTATCTATAGCTTTTTCTTGCTCACGATCCTGAAATATTTCTGTATCTACGGCTAATGGAGAAACAACTATTTTGGTACTAATACCATTGTTTTCAAGAACCTTTTTGCCCCATTGACTCGCTACAAATACAACATCAAGATTATTAATATGTATTTTTTCAATATCTTTTAAGGTATCTAGTTCAAAAAATATTAAAGCACCATACTTTCCTTTGCCTACGCTAAGAGCTAGGTCGTGTGGATGCCAAACCTTTAAGCATGGGGCTTTCGTATCAAAACCATTTTTGAATTTAGATATTATGTTTTCTATCAATTTCTTCTCATCAGGACCATCTACAGTAACACCACCCATAGGAAAAAGGTATGGCAAGATGTTATTTTTTTTATATATAGCCTTTAATATATTTGTTGAAGTAATACCGTATCCTGTAGTATTGTTGATAGGGGCCAGATAGTTTAGAGTATTCATCTATTCTCCTGCATAATATTTGATTTGTGGAATATTAGTAGATTGTATTTTTGGATTGTTGAATTGACACAATATTCTTTTATTGTAGTTAAGCAAGGCTATTGTGTCCATACCTAAGCATATCAGGCCATATTTTTTGTATTCTAGCCATTCTGACATTTCTGATTCCCATAAATCCCACTTTTCTATATCTTTGGGAATATGAATAGCCATTCTTTCATTTGGTATAGAAGACCTTAATTGCTTAATTGCTTCTTGAAATTTGATATTTTTAAAATCACCAGGAATATCAAGACTTAAAGATAAGTCGTAAGGACCAATGAGATAATAATCAAAACCATAAGCTTTTATCTTTTCAATATTATCTATTCCAGTTTTTGATTCTATTTGTGGGACTATAATGGGCATTTTATTAGTAAAAGACTGTTTTTCTCCCCATAGGTTTTCTCTAACTAAGCCAAGTCCTCTTTGTCCTTTTGGTGGATAATAACATGATTTGACTATGTGTTGACACTGTTGTTCTGTTTCTATGGTGGAAAAAATAAGTCCATCGCACCCAGCGTCAAGACAGTTTCTGATTAGAGTGTCTGAAATTTCAGTTAATCTGACAAAAGCCTTTAGGTTTTTTAGTTTTATTATTTGTATTGAGTTATAAATACTTTCGTTATTAAAGCAACCATGCTCTGTATCTAACACAACACCATCAAAACCTTTACACATTATTTCTGTAATTATATTTGAAGGAATTTGTTGCCAGGATAATTTCATAATTTAGTCCTTTTGGAATGTGCAGTTAGATTGAATTAATGAAAAGCCATTAGATAATAAAAATGGTATAGCCGTAACACCCTTGCCTCTTTTGCTGTCTATAACATCATCTATTACAATAATAGACCTTGATGGCATTTTGTCAATAACGTTTTGAACACACTCAAGATGCATTTGGTGGCATAATTTATCGTCTGGAGTAATATCACACCCTAAATTTTTTTTATAGCTTGCTTTTCTTTTTTGGCTATGGTTACCATGATAAAAATCAAAAGCATCTAAATATAAATAGTCTATAGTGCCAGAATATTTCTTTAGAAAATCTTCGCCTTTAGAGCATATTGCATTAATGTCTGGATATCTAGACTTAATGTTCTTAGTGTTTTCTGGATCCATATCCACAGTAATAAAATTAAATTGCTTCTTTTTAGACAATAAATAAAATTTTGAAGAACTATCTTGTTTATCTGTGACTTCTCTGGTAGTTCCTATTTCTATGATGTTTTTATTTTTAATTTTTTTGTCTTTATTAATATAGCTTATTAAGATGTTATGACTAGCCATTTGTTATCCCCCATCATTGCTTTTTATATTTGTAATCAATCTCCAGTCATCTTCTGTATCAATATCCAGATTATAAGGAAATTCTATCTCAAAAAGATATGGATTTGTACCTATTCTGTTATTATTATCCAAGACATGAGGTTTAAATGCATACAGGTAAGAATTTTCGTAATAATATTTTGGTAAGTCTTGAGTTTGTTCTAGTTTCATGGGATTGTGGTTTATTGGACAGTATCCGTAGGACTCTTTTCTCCATAATCTTTGTCGAATCTCGTTAACCCCAAATACAGAATCATAACCTTCTTGCAATTTGTCTTTAGCAACTTGAATATGTTTTAAATCCAAGAAGGGAGATGTTACATGGATTTGACAAATATAATCTTTTATCTGATATCGCTCTTTGAAATTTTTTAGCAAAGAGATGACTGATGTTTTATCTCCCAATAAAGATTCATGTCTTTCATATACTATAACATTAGCTAGACTATTACACTCATTAATAATTTCTTTAGAATCGGTATCTATATATACTGTGTGTTTTTCAGAAATCTTATCTACTGTATGTTTCCATAGAGGTTTACCATGAAACAACCTGAAGTTTTTTCTAGGAACTCTTTGAGAGTTGTGTTTGATGGGTATAAATATTTTCATTTTTTTATTCGATACAACTACGATTTTCCTTAAAGACAGAATGTTTTATGTTAAAGTAATTATTTAATTCTATATCGTTAATACCTGTAAATTTCTGTGGAGTAGAAACACTAGCTCTATGTTGCATAATAAACTTAAACTCATTATGTGTTGTTTTTTGTGGCAGCAGCGGACCAAATGCCTGAGATATATATTGATGCATAGCTTGCATATTCCCGCCCTGACTTCTGGGTTCACTAATAATTCCTTTACATTGTACGTTGAATGTACATATAATTGAATCTAAAAATGGAATTTCTAAAACATTAAAAAAATGACAACAATCATGGATACCACCAAATTGTGTTGGCATAGGGAAAAACCAATCCAATAAATCTTTATGTACAATTTTCATATGGTTATTAGACATAGCTATATTTTTATATTTGTCTCCAGTGTTTCTAATTCCACCACTATTATCATGTACTCTACTAGGACAGTCGCATACCATGACAGATGGTTTCATAAGTTCTAAATCTTTAACAATCTGATCTTTGATGCGACCTTCTTTAACCATATACTTTACGTCATAGTCAGTAAACCAATAGTAGTCGTAATTTCTAGGGACATTAGCAGCAAGATAGTTCCTGTTCTCTGCCCAACACCTGCCTTTATTAAATGACAAAGCGCCGTCTACTTCTTCATCGTGTGTGACATAAAAATAGTCATCACCAAAATCTTCTATTATTTCGCTTCTAATTTCTTTGAGTGGCCCTTTAGGGCCAACTTCTAGTAGACATATCTTCATCTATTAACCTCTTGATTAGATTTATATAAAGCAGAGCCTATTATCTGATCCATATTATAATATTTGTAACTTCCCAATCGGCCAGCAAATATTGTTCTTGTTTCTGTTGTCAAATCTCTATACTTTTGATAAAGCTTGTTATTCTTTTCGTCATTAACAGGATAGAAAGATTCTTTCGTCTTATCCCATGTTTGTGGGTATTCTTTAGTAATAACGGTCTGGTCAGATATGTCATTGTTAAAGTGTTTATGTTCTACAATTCTTGTAAACGGAATTTTGTCATCTGTATAATTTATTGCAGCAACGCCCTGATAATCTTTGGTATCTTTTACTATATGTTTAAAATGTAAACTTCTCCACTCCAACTCACCCAATCTGTAATCATGGAACTCATCTATTTTTCCTGTGTATACTATTGTTTTGGCTAGCTTATTGTATGTGTGTTTGTCGCTCAAAAAATCAACTCCGGTATCATGTGGAATACCATCTAGTAACTTTTCTACAACCTCTGTATATCCATTAACCGGAATACCTTGATATCTGTCATTAAAATAATTATCATCAAATGTAAGTCTAATAGGTATTCTCTTAATAATTGATGCAGGAAGCTGGCGGGGTTCTCTGCCCCATTGTTTCTTTGTATATCCATAGAAAAACTTCTCATATATTTCTGTGCCTATTTGAGACAGTGCATATTCTTCAAGATTTTGTGGATTATCGATTTTTACTTTACAATTATTTAGCCTGATTTCAGCTTCTCTCGGACTAGTAACACCCCATAGTTGATAAAGTGTCATCATGTTAATAGGGAATGAATATAGCTTACCGCCATTCCACACTTTCGGTCTGTATGTGAAATTATTAAACTCTGTATATTTATTTATATATTCCCATACTTTAGAGTTATTTGTATGGAAGATATGAGGACCATATTTATGAACATGTATATTGTTAATTTTTTCCGAAAAACAATTACCAGCAATGTGTTTGCGACGATCTATAACATAACACTTAGCGCCAGCGTCAGTTATTTGTCTAGCGAAAACAGCACCAAATAATCCAGCCCCAACAATTAGGTAGTCGTACATTCTGCTATAGCTTCTTCTAGTGGTATTTTCTCATAACAATCTAGTTTTGACGCACTGCTAGAATTGATGATCCTGACTCCATTTTCTTTAGCGATACTACTAAATGCACACCATGTAGGTTTCATAAACTGATCACCCCTTGGAATATTGTATTCGTCTCCTTTTTGCTGATAATCATCAAACCAATAGTTGGGGTTTTTAGATGGGGTTTTAGCCATTTTTAATCCAGTTTTGTGTGGAACAGCACCCTCTACATAATTTTTGTAGTTGCAGTCTACTCCTACAAGAACAATCTTTTTATATCCTAAACACATACCTACTGAACAAGCGTTGACTCCGCTATTTCCATTGTCTGTAAAAAATTTAAAGTCTTCTGGAGTTTTATTTACATGATTAGTTCTACCGTACAACTGCATATTAATATGTGTAAAATTAGGTTTATCAGACATGTTGTTGATATAAAAATGTCTTTGTATTTTTCCTGTATTTATTAGTTTAATAAAATTTTCTTGATGACAATCTGTTACTATCTGATCAAAACAACCATGATATGTAGGATACCAATTCATTTTTTCATATATTCTATAAGCCCCATTTAAGCCGAAAGTATCACAACCTTCTAGAGAATCCCAGTTCAAATCTTTCAACGAAGGGCCATTGCCCATTATAACTAATACATCTTTCATATTATTTATGTATAAAATATACATCCTTCCTGTCTGTTTGGTATTTCTTAAATTCGCTTGTAAAAGGTTCTCCTAGCATTATGTTTTTATCTTTTAATAAATGTCTGAAAACATATTGCCCAACCCACATATCTGCATTAAAATTAGGGCTGGCCATTTTAGTTCTTGTTTCGCAGAACACTTCTAGGAATTGACATATGTTAGAGTAAGTACCCCCGATGACACCCATATTGATAAGATCTAATTTTCTTTGTAAACACTGCATTGCGAACCAAGAATAGTTTTCCCAGCCAGCCTGTTGATGAACAGCTAAATATCCAAAATCCGCTAATTTAATACTATCTTTACAGATAAAGAAATCTATATCAGGATGTTCTGTAATAATTTTAGCAGGGTCTTGCGATATTATTACATCAGAACCGTCTGTTAAAAATACAGAATCATAAAGTTTATCTTTTAAGAAATCCCTATAAACAAAAAATCTCCAATCGTTATTGGAATACTCTGAGTTTTCAACTTTATGAAAAGTAACATTATTATTTTGATATTTATTTATAAATTCTTTTGTGAGATTGTCATAAAAAACTAATCCTTTAATACCAAGACTATTTATAGAATTATACCATGGTTCTATATATTTTATGTTATTTTGTAAAACTCTACCATCGCTATCTTTTCCTACAACCCATCTGTCATTGGGATTATTTGGATGTATTTTTTTAGAAAAATATGTTGTACAAACTAGTGTTTTATCCATTGAGAAAATACCATCTTTTAAGTGTGTTTATTTTTGGACTATTGTTTATGTGGCACAAGTATTCTATAATCTGATCCCAATCACTAAAAAATAATTCATGAGGTATCGCCCCAAATAGCCAGTCTGGACAATTATGCTTTTCCTGTTCTATATGTACTATGATTGGTTTTTTTTGTCTATTAGCAAGAAAAATTTCTTCCAATGTTCCACAGGGATGGGTATCAGTATCTAAGTGTACAATTAAAAAATCACTTATGTCAACAAGCCTTAAATCAACTGATCTAATAGCTTTCATGATTTCTGCTAGTTGATCATATTTGCGTTCAGCTTTCAGTTGTTTTTTAACTTTATGTGTTTCTTCATCTTCTAATCCAATATTTCCGGGTTTTTTCAATGGGTCAAAAACAATAATATTTAATTCTTCTAGAAATGGTGTTATTTTTTCTCTCCAAGAAGAACCTCTGTCTGGAACCCTATCCATAGCACCAGCAAGATAAACACGCTGGCCTTTAAGTCTATTCACTATCTCCATAATACCATCCGTTTAAAAGTCCTACTAAAAGAGCGAAAATCATAAAATAATAAAACATCAGTCATTCCTATAGATAAAAGTAGGTATTCCTTGATCAACCCAACAATCCTCAATTAAGTCTGCAACTGTACTCCATCTGCCTCCAACAGAAGCAATACTCTTAGGTAGGTGTATTTCAACCCTTCTTTCTTCCGTTGTATGTTTTCTAAAACAAAAATACCTTAAATTAAGCATAGCTTTACATAAAAATATATAATCAATACTTCTAGAAGAATTTGATTGCTGTTTTTCAGAATAAAGTTGACAAAAGTAAACGTTGTTATGTTGTGATTTAAAAATTTCTGTTGTTGAAATTTCTCCAGGCCTTTTTTTCTGAATATCCAAAGATTTTGATAAAATAGGAAATTTATCAGCAGTCTTTCTAAAAAAAACTCCAGATCCCATATTTGGGATGACTATACTAGTTTCTACTGGGCTATTATTGGTTGAGCTTATTACACTATCTATCAAATCAGATGTATAGTAAAATAAACTGTTATATCTTTTTTTTAGTCTCATTTCACCATTTTCCTTCAGGGCATTTCTGGTCTTTCCAAGCCAACTTATTCATAAAAATTTTCTTTTTAGACAAAGCACACCCGCAAACATTGCAAGTGGTAATTACTTCATTATTTTCTATATTTACCTGAAAAAATTCACAACCTTCACATATCCCATATCTATAGTCTATTGTCTCATAAGAAGATTTCTGCATTCCTGTTACAATATGATTGTATAAACTTTTTGTAAAGTTGTATATTTTAGTAATTATACTTGGAGTATTGATCTTCTTCTTCATAATCTTGTTCCTTTATATTTCTTTTCCTTCTCTTAAAGTCTTTTCTTCTTCTGTTTTCTTCGTCAAAGTCAAGCCTTCTCTTGTTATTTGTTTTTTTTCTATTTCGTTTATTTATACGCTCTTGCATCAACTAAACCTTTCTACTTGATTATATCAAAACTTATGTTTATGTCAAGACTTGACACACATTGCTGTACAGCTAATATTAAGCATGGGTTGTTATCTAAGATTTGGAGTTATGATTCCCCTTGACTTATATTTTTTAAATAAATACTCCGGCTTTAAGCTTGTTCTGCTAAAGTGTTCTATATAATCAAACTTTGTTAATCTTCTTTTCTTATATGACATCAACAGCGCTGCACATCCGGCGGCAAATGGGTTTGCCATGCTAGTACCACTCATGTTTGCGTAACTATCATCTGGTACACAACTTATTACATTTTCTCCAGGTGCTAGGAAATCTAGTTCGCTACCCGTACTGCAACTAAAATTAGATATCTTAAGATTATTAGATATTGATCCTATAGAAATAGTATCTGTATATTTTGCTGGATACATTAGTTCGCTTTTTTTGCCACTGTTCCCTGCTGCGCAGAAAATAACACAACCCTTATCTACTGCATAATTAATGCACTGCCTCATATACATTGATCCATTTTGTGTGCCTAATGACATTGCGATTATATCGGCTCCATTATCGGCTGCAAATAGTATTCCTTCGCATATGCTACTTAGATCACCTGTACCATCTTTTCCTAAGCTTTTTATTGGCATTATTTTTGCTTTAGGAGCAACGCCAACTATTCCTTTTTTATTGTTTTCTGCTGCTATTGTACCAGCAACATGACTACCATGACCATTATCATCAACAGGAGCCTTGTTGCGTCCTATAAAATTATAGCCATCCACTAGACTATGTTTTAAATCAGGATGATCTAAGTCGCATCCAGTGTCTATTACGGCTACTGTGACACCTTCTCCCTGCGCTTTCGACCACTGCTGTTGAACATTGAAATGAGATATTGACCAAGGAATAACTTGTTGATTATTATAATCAAGACCATAAATATTTTGTCTGATATGTGGAAGCAGTGAACATTTATTTTTTCTGAACATATTTTTTAATCCAGTCTAGGTAGGGATATATTTGTACAAAAGCTCCTTCATCTCCGTAATTTGAATCAGCAATTTTATCTTTACTAAGTATCAACGATGTTATTCCTGCAAGTTTACCTCTAATAAACAATCCACCACCACTGTCTCCTACATTTGGTAAAAATTCTAATTGTGTTTTTGTATTATCTTTTGATCCACTAATAATTACCATATCTTTTTTAAAATAAGAATCGATTATATTAGTTCCACCCCTAATTTTTCCATCATATTTTTTTGCTCCAACTAACATATTGCCATATCTACCATATCCAGCAAAACTACAATAATCGTTTATCTTTATTTTTGTTTCGTACAGTTCAGGCTCAGCTATATTACCAAACCCCTTTTTACAAAAACCAATAGCAATGTCTGCTTGCATTTTTTCACTACTATAATCTTTATTTACAATAAATTTATCTATAATATATTCTTGACCCTCTATTTCTATGTAAATATAATCTATTTTTTCTTCAACCAGATGTGCGCACGTAATAACCCAATTACTATTAAGTATAACACACGATCCTATAGAATACGTTTTATTGTTGTTCTCTTCTGTAACCCCTATTATTTTTTTTACACAATAAAATTTATTACCAAATTCTATATATTTATTTTCTGGAACATCATGCCTCATTGTTCCAGCAAAACATAAATTACAAAAAGATAAAAATAATACAGCTAATATTTTATTCATGGTCTTGATTTGATTTTCTCATAATATTTAGCTGAATCTATTACAACATCAGGATTCCAGCTTTGAAAGTATTTTAAATGTCCAAAATACAGATGACAAGATTTATTACATAAAGTTATAAGATTTGTTGGTTCTAATTCAAGTTCTGGAAATTCATGAAAAGGCTTTATATGATGAACCTCAAGACCTTTTTCTGTTCCACACGCAGCGCATTTAGGGTATTTTTTTAAATGTTCTGCTCTTACTTTAGACCATCCTATAGCCCTTTTGGTAAATCTTAATGGTATAAAATTAAATATATTGAATTTCATAAGACACCTTCTGAGTAAATGTCTTATCTTAATACACCAACTATTAATACTTTCCAATAATACGACCCTTGCTTGTTCTTACTACATATCCCATCCTTACCAAATATGGCTCAATACTATTTTCAATAGTATCCATAGAAATTCCTGTCATACCAGAAATATTTTTAATACCTAAAGGATTACCTAGATTATTTTGTAGAACATTTAAATACTTTCTATCATTTTCATCCAAGCCTTTTGAATCAATACCTTGTTCTAAAAACACTTGATTTACATCAATATCTTGATCCGAAAAACAAGCCTTATAGTTTGTGTACCATTCCAGTCTAGCGTTTAAAATTCTAGGAGTACCTTTACTTCTACCCGCAATTTCATTTGCAACATCTTCTGTAATAGACAATCCAGACTTGTCAGCGTTCAACCTTGCTAGTTTAGCTAGTTCATCTTGGCTATAAAATTTAAGATGTTCTTTGATTGTAAATCTGTCATAAAAAGGCTGACTCAAACTACCTCCACTAGTTGTTGCTCCAACTAAAGTAAATCTAGGAATGTCTATTTCTTCTGGTTCTCCACCCGACATAATAGTGGCCTTAAAGTCTTCCATTACTGGATACAAAAATTCTTCGACTAATTTTGGCAAAC
>JGI10211J34971_10004312_pt1 | contig 11295 bp, 9 predicted proteins | sample Etolagsediment_FD_34971 | JGI IMG/M metagenome (IMG submission 34971)
GCGCACTCCCCGCCCGGGGAGGCCCTTCCGCTCCACGGACGCTCTCTGCGCCCAGGCGGCCCCACTTCGTGGTCACCGTAAGCAGGATTGCCTCGCCGCGACTCTCCGCTTCCAGGCCAAGGCGGACGAGTGCCGCGGTCTTCCCGCCGCCACCGACAAACGCGACGGGCGTTCGGTGGCGCGATATCGCGTCGGATTCCTTCTCACGCGACGGACTTCCCCGAGACGGGAGTTCAGGGTTTTCAGGCCAGACAAGATCCCATAGATTCATGCTCTCTGGAGTATATCAATGCGTCGAGGGATTGTTCTTGTAAAACGTGCGCATGTTCTTGTTGATCTGTCGCCACTTGTCGCGCTCCTGCCGGGCGGCGAGATGGTCGGTGCGACGCTCCAGGTACTTGAGTTCCTTCCGCAGATTCAGGTAATGATCGTAGCGGGAAGCGTCCAGAGTCCCCTCTTCGAGCGCGGCGCGGACGGCGCACCCCGGCTCGTTTTCGTGGCTGCAATCACGGAAGCGGCACTCGGTGGCAAGGGCATCGATTTCGGGAAACGCTGAACCAAGCGAGGACTCGTCGCCCCAGAGCTGGAGTTCGCGCAACCCGGGAAGGTCCGCGATTACCGCNCCGCCGGGAAGGCGNTAGAGGCGCTTGCTGGTGGTGGTGTGGCGCCCCTGGAGGTCGTTCCGCTGAACGCCCGTTGCGGCGGTTTCGCCCAGGGCGGCGGTCCCGCCCGGGACGGCGGCGATTTTTCCCCTGGTGTCGGTTGGCGATCCCCCAAGCGCGTTGGTCAGCGCCGATTTGCCCACGCCGCTTTTTCCGATCAGTCCGATCGTGCGCCCCGGTTTCAGATACGGCTCCAGTTCATCAAGTCCTTCACCGGTAATGGCGCTTACCAGGTGCACCGGCGAACCGGCTGCTACCTCTTCGGCCGCTATCTGGTACCCGATCCGCTCTTCCGGCGAAGTGGTATCGACCTTGTTCAGCACTATCACCGGCTGCGCACCCGAGTTCCACGCCGCGGTAAGCGATCGCTCAACCAGCGACACGACGAAATTCCGCCCGCCGTCGAGGCCGAATACGATGAATACGTAGTCGATGTTGGCAACGATTACCTGCTCGACGGTCTGTTCACCGGCGACTTTCCGGGTGAACGCCGACGTCCTCGGCAGGAGGTACTCGATGCGGCGCGCTTTTTGATCAACAACGACCCAGTCGCCGGCGGTCGGGTAGTCGGATGGAACAGCCGCACGATGCTGAAAACGGCCGGAAACGGTCAACCGCTCAAATGTCGAGCCGGCGCGTTCATCGGTAACACAATCGTAGAAATGGTGCGCATGATGAACGACGCGTGCCGGGATCAGGCGCGTTCGGTCCCCGCCTTCTTCGAGTATCTCATTCCATCCCTGGTGTAGTCTGGTATTCCATCCCCATCCGTCGAGGGATTCAAAATTCTGCATGGACATTCCTCTCAGTAAAAAAACGTAGCCCGCTTTGCCGGTTCTGGTTGAATACTACGTCCTGTTCTTTGAGGGGCCGGCGAACTGCCGGTCTAAGCGGGGGAACCCGGGCAAAAAACGAACAGGAGTGTGCCGTGAGCAATTGTAGACATGTACGACCTCCTCGTTCCTGCGGGTTGAGTTCAGTTTATCACAATCGACGTATCAAGGACAATTACCACGGACCAGCAATTCTCAGTATGGAAAATGTTTCACATTTTCCATACTGAGAATGCCTCCAACCGATGAGCAATGGCCATATTTTCTAAGATTTTGAGGCAAATTCTCATTTTAGAAGTCTCACAGACTTCTAAAATGAGAATTGCTGACCACGGACACCGTTGCGCCCGGCCCGCTCGATACGCTCACCGAGCCGTTCAACTGCTCGGCAAGAGATTGAACCAACCGCATTCCCAGCGACAGACTCTCCCGGGGATCATACGCATTCGGGAAACCCTCGCCTTCGTCTGAAACCGTCAGAATCAGGCGGCTATCCTCCCGGTCAAGCTTCACCTGTCCATGAGCTGTCCCGTCGGCGGAGCGCCCGTACTTGGTGGCGTTATTGNTGAGCTCTGCGGCAATCAACGCAAGGGGAATCGCGTATTCGAGGCGTAACGAAATGTCACACACGTCGGCTTTGAAGTCGGTCCGTGCGGACGACTGCGACGCGCTGCGGATCAGTTGCGGAAGGAAATCCCGCATATTGATCGTCGACAGGTCCGGAGATTCATAAAGCATCTCATGGACACCGGCCATCGCACTGATTCGTGTTTCCAGGTCATCGCAAAAATCGTTGAGGTCCGTGGTAAACTCCGCTGCAGGTGAACGATGCTGAGAATCAACTGCATGTTGTTTTTTACCCGATGATGGATCTCCTTCAGTAGCGTCTCTTTCTCTATCAGCGATCGGGCGATCCTTTCCCGCTCTTTGGCTCGTTCCCGTGCCTGCGTTTCTAACGCGCATGCCATATCGTCAATCGCACCCGCCAGTCGCGAGATCTCCGTTTTTCCTTTGGGAATGGTTGTTCTGGCTTCGAGGTTTCCGTTACTGATCGCAAATGCCGTAGCCGCAAGCTGCTCGAACCCTCGTCCGAACACCGCGCTCCCCAGCATGAGCGCGACGATTACCGCCGCGACAATAACAACGACCATGTACAGAAGGTTGCGGAGCAGCGCGTTCCGGGCCGGTTCGATCGCTACCTTTTCGGGGAAGCCGACAACGATATACAGATACGGATCACCACCAGGATCGATATACATGCGGCGATACGCATAGTACCGTCGCATTCCGTCCGAGCCGGCAAGAAGCAGTGTCCCGACATCTTCCCCGGATGACATCGCTTCCCAAACTTCCGCCTTGATCGGCGAACCGATCGTGTTCGTATCCTTCTGCGGACGGAAAAACAACCTCGTACCGTTGCGGTCGGTCATCCCCATGATGGTCTCTTCGGGTAATTCCAGCCGGTCAAAAAACTCCGCGTATATGGGAAGCGGGTAAACTACCGAAAGCGTGCCAATAAGATTCCCGCTGCGATCGTGTAATGCGAACGAATACGGTATTGCGGGCTGATTGTTCACCAGCGCAAAGATGAACTCTCCGGCGACGAATCCGCCGGTTTGCAGCGCATCACGAACATGTACCCTCTGCGACAGATCCGTCCCGGTCGCAAGGCCAGGGGAAACCGTCACAACTCCATTCGAGTCCGTTGCAGTAACATTCAGAAGCTGGGCGTTTTTTTCGAGAACGGACGCAAGGACATCTTCCTGGTGCCCGTAATCGGAATCGAGGAATCCGGGGAGATTCGCAAGCGTTTCCAGCGTGTTACGAACCGAGCTCACCGTCTGGTTCTGAATCTGGGCTACCGCTTCAACCTGACGCAACGCCTCGGCACGAACACTCGCTGCCTGAGCGCGCGTGTGTTCCAGTCCTGTCAGTAGAATAATCAGAAATGCCGGTATGAGGGAAACGAGCGTAGTAACAAGAAATGCCGTTCGAAGAGACAAAATGACCTGTCGCTTCACCTACCCCCCTCTATCGCAATTCGCGTAGAATTAAGGTTCCTCTATTAGATCATGATTTTCCGGACCTTACCAGTATGGATATCCGTTCGAATCATCCGGCATCTTTCAGTTTTCATCAATTCTTACACTCGATATTGACATTTTCCGAATCCGTCTTATGCTGAAACGGAAATGATCAAACTTGATGAACTGAATAAAGGAATTCTTACCCACCTGCGGGACGGTCGAAAATCGTATAAAAAAATCGCCGACGACCTTGGAGTTTCGGAAAACACCATCAAAGCGCGCGTTCGCAAGCTTGAAGCAGAGGATGTTCTGAACGTTTCCGGTTTCGTGAACCCCGCTGCGATTGAAGGCCACCAGGTCATCTATGTGGGAATCAAGCTCGACGACCTTGACTACGTCGAGAAAGGACGCCAGATCAGCAAGCTCAGGCGCGTGGTTTCCGTTGGCGTCGTAACCGGCCACTACGACATGATTGTCACCGTTCATCTGGACAGCAGCTTCGGGCTGCTCGAGTTTCTGAGTGAGGAACTGGGCAGCATCAAGGGCATTCAGACCACCGAGACGTTCGTTGTATACAAGGCGTTCAATATTACCGTTCCCTACAATGTAGAAAATCCTACGTCGTAGAAAAGGAGTATCGCAATGATCCTGATCAAAAACTGCTTCTATATTCATTCTCCGGAAGTCACCGACGGCGGGCGGGGGTGGGATATTCTCCTGCGGGGGCCGCAAATCCAGAAAATCGCCCCGGAAATTCCAGCGGCAGAAGCACAAGGCGATGGCCGTGTGGACATTATCGACGGTTCGCGACACGTGGTGGTGCCGGGTTTCATCAATACACACCACCACTTCTATCAGACGCTCACCCGCAATATACCGGCTGCACAGGACGCCAAACTGTTCGACTGGCTTGTGTATCATTACGAAGTGTGGAAATACGTGAACGAAGAATCGGTGCGCGTCTCTACGATGCTCGCGACCGGTGAACTGCTGAAAACCGGCTGCACCACCACAACCGACCACCACTACCTCTACCCGCGCGGCTTTGAAGGCGACCTCATGGCGCTCCAGTTCGAGAGCGCCCGTCGGCTGGGAATCCGCTTTTCACCGTCGCGGGGGTCCATGTCCCTCTCGGTCAAAGACGGAGGACTCCCGCCGGACTCGGTCGTCCAGACCGAGGAGGCGATCCTTGCGGACAGCGAACGCGTCATCGGCGCGTTCCACGACACTGCCGACTTTTCCATGAGCAAAGTGACGCTGGCGCCGTGCAGTCCCTTCTCGGTGACGCCGCAACTCATGAAAGACACCGTCGCCCTCGCCCGCCGCAACGGGGTGAAGCTCCACACCCACCTGGCCGAAACGATCGACGAGGAGGATTACACCCTCAAACACTTTGGCAAGCGGCCTCTGGCAGTCATGGAGGACTGGGGGTTCATTGGCCCCGACGTGTACTACGCCCATGGCATCCATTTCAACGACGAAGAGCTCAAGCGTCTGGCCGATACCAGAACCGGCGTCAGCCATTGTCCCAGCTCCAATATGCGCCTGGGAAGCGGCATCGCGCGCGTCGCGGAGATGCGCAAAGCCGGAGTCCCGCTCTCCATCGGCGTGGACGGCTCCGCTTCCAACGACACCTCCGACTATCTGGGAGAGATGAGAAACGCGCTCCTCCTGCAGCGGGTACGCTACGGCTCCGACTCCATCGGCGCGCGCGACATTGTGGACATGGCGACTCTCGGCGGCGCGCATATTCTTGGATTCGAGCGGGTAGGCAGCCTCCAGACGGGCTGGGCGGCAGACCTCGCGATGTTCGATGTATTCCGGTTTGACTACGCCGGAGCGCTGGCCGACCCATTAGCCGCACTCCTGTTCGCCGGTTACAGCCACCAGACGGCGTACACGATCGTCAACGGGAAAGTCGTCGTCCGAAAGGGCGAACTCGTTGGATACGACGAAGAGGAGCTCTTTACCGAAGGAAACGCCGCCGCACAACGGCTGTTGAAGCTGGCCGGCGAGGAGTAATCTGCCGACCTGACATCGGGCCGGCAGGTGTACTATACTGGTCCTGGAGAAAACCGATGGAACAACCAAAAGAAAAGGATGGAACCTTCACCTACGCCGACTACCTGACCTGGCCCGAGGGCGAACGGTGGGAGCTGATCGACGGTGTGGCGTATAATATGAGCCCGGCACCGGTTCCGGGGCATCAGCTCTTGTTACTTAATCTTGTCCGAAGAATAGCTGACATCACCGACGATCAACCCTGCGAACCGTACCTCGCCCCGTTCGACGTACGCCTGTCCGAACGGAATGCCGATGACGAGGAAACCACAACCATCGTACAGCCGGACATCTCCGTATTCTGCAACCCTGAACTGATCGACGAGCGCGGAGCTCACGGCGCACCGGATCTGGTNGTGGAGATCCTCTCTCCCTCCACGGGGTACCGGGACCAGACGGAAAAGCTCGCCCTCTACGAGCGATTCGGTGTCCGCGAGTANTGGATCGTGAACGGAGACGCCCGATGGGTCATGGTCTACCGAATGGGCCCCGACGATCGGTTTACCAAACCCGACTACTACCGCGAGGATGAGGCGGTGCACAGCGGCGTGCTGAACGCCGATATCCCGCTGGCTGATTTTCTGGCGAAGAACGCGAAGAAATAGCGTCTACTCCAGTTCCACCGCGCAGAGGCTCGTGTCCAGGAACGGCAGAACCGTCCGGAGGAAGGTAACCACCGAGTCGGCGCCGCGCCGGGCACGGTTGCGCTCGGTGATCTGTCGGTCCACCAGAAAATCGGCGATACTTCGGGCTATCTCCTCCGATGCCTCTTCGGCGCCGTCGGTGGCAATCCCCAGTATTTTCACCCTGGCACGGAAGCGATCACCCGTCTCCCGCTGCTCACCGGTAATGACGATGATCGTCGCCGTGCCATCGTAGACGGCAAGAAGCCACGTATCGATAAGGGGCACCTTGTGCGCCGAGATCACTTCGCCGCGAAGGCGCAGCTCGTCACCCACGTATTCACGCGGACTCCCGGCAATATCCTTGATCGACGTCGCCGATACCGGCGCGGTTGCGAAAAGAAGTCCGAAGAAACACGGAAAGAAAACCGCCACAACGGCACGCGTCGCTGTTTTTCCCGTCAAATGATGGTTCATTGGTCCTCCACGAAGCGCTGGACGATCTTCCCGCCGGCCATCGCTCCTTCACCGAATCTTTCAACTCGTTCATTCGACTCAGTGTAGCCTATTCTACCGTGATTATTCCCGCGCCTTTGCCGGTTACCTCTCCGATGATCCTGGCATCGGTGACACCGGCCCGATGCAATGCGTCCAGGAGCGCGGGAGCGCTCCCATCCACCAGGAGCGCGGGAGCGTTCCCGACCAGGCGAGCGCCGCCCGCCGCCCTGCGCCGCGTCCCCGCCGCCGGCAACCGCGATGAGCAACCCTCCGCTGGTCTGCGCATCGCACAGCAGCGTCCGCTGCAGCGGNGTAACCGCGTCACCCCACACCACCGTGTCGGCNACGAACGCCTCGTTGTCCTTTGTGCCCCCGGGAATAATCCCCGATGCGGCAAAACCCCACGCTTCGGCGATATACGGAACCGCGTCCGGCCGGAGCGTTACCGTCACCGCGGCGGCGCGGCTCATCTCCCGCAAGTGGCCCAGTAGTCCGAACCCGGTCACGTCGGTAACCGCGCTCACGTCGTAGTCGGGCAGAAGCCCGGCGGCATCGCGATTGAGGGTGCTCATGATGGTTATCACTTTTTCCGCCGTCGCCTCGTCAACCAGACCGCGCTTGAGGGCAGTGGTGATGATTCCCGTGCCGATCGGTTTGGTAAGAATCAACACGTCGCCGACTCGCGCCCCGCCATTCGTGTAGATCCGGTCCGCTTCGACGGTGCCGGTTACGGCCATCCCGTACTTCGGCTCGGTATCGTCAACCGTATGCCCGCCGATAATCGGGATTCCCGCTTCGGCCGCCTTATCGGAAGCGCCGCGGAGTATCTGTTCAAGCACCGAAACCGGAAGCCGATTCGACGGGAAACCGACGATATTGAGCGCGAACAGCGGTGTGCCGCCCATCGCGTAGATATCACTCAGGGCATTCGTGGCGGCAATGGCACCGAAGTGATAGGGGTCATCCACGATGGGAGTGAAGAAATCCACCGTCTGGACGATGGCGGGACCGCCCGGAAGCTGAAAGACCGCTGCATCGTCGCTGGTACCGGTTCCCACAAGGACCCGCGGATCGGAAACCGCCGGCATCGTCTGCAGGACGCTCTCCAGAACCTGAGGCCGGAGCTTGCACGCGCATCCCAGACCGTGAGTAAAGTGAGTCAGTTTGACCGGTCCGGCGAATCCGTCGGCCGGCGCCATTTCGCCGTTGGAGTCTCCCGCTTCGCGGGCACCCGAATCAACAGTCGGGCGCAACCGCATGACTGCGGCAACCACCTGTTCCGCGGCGCTCTCGATATCGTGGCGGCTCAGGAATTTCCCGGTAGAAAAGCGTACCGTACCCATCGCAAACTCCGCCGGCAGCTTCATCGCGGCGATAACCGTGGATACCTCCACCGTCTCTGCATGGCACGCGGCACCGGCAGAGGCGGCTACTCCTTCGAGTTCGCTCAAGAGCGTATTCGCCTCGACCCGGGGAAAACTCACGTTGAGGGTATTCGGCAGGCGGTTTTCCGGGTGGCCGTTGAGTCTGGTATCGGGCAGCTGTCCGCGCAACCGCTCCCACAGTACATCCCGAAGCTCCTGCGTGTGCGCCGCGGTCCGCTTCATCTGCTCGGTCGCAAGGTGGGCTGCGGCTCCCAGTCCGACAATCTCCAGAACGTTTTCCGTGCCCGCACGCAGGTTCTGCTCGTGGTTGGCGCCGTGAATGAACTTCTCCAGCCGGATGCCGCTCCTGATATACAGTGCGCCGATCCCCTTGGGCGCGTAGAACTTGTGCCCCGCGACCGAAAGAAGATCCACGCCAAGATCGTCCACACGAACGGGGATCTTTCCCGTAGACTGCGCGGCATCGGAATGCACCAGAATATCGTGGCGATGAGCGATCTCCGCAATTTCGAAAACCGGTTGGATCGATCCGGTCTCGTTATTGGCGTGCATGATCGAAACGAGGATCGTCTGCGGTGTGATCATCCGGGCAAAATCGGCCGGATTCACTACACCGTACTCATCCACCGGAAGGTACGAAACCGAAAAACCCTGCTTCTCCAGCCAGGAGCACACCTCCAGAACGGCCGGGTGCTCAATCACCGACGTGATGATATGCGTCCCGCGCGCGCGGAGCGCAAACGCCGCTCCCTTGATAGCCATGTTGTTTGCCTCGCTGCCGCCGCTGGTGAAGACGATTTCACTCGGCATCGCGCCAAGAAGCGAAGCAACCTGCGCCCGCGCCCGGTCTACCGCCTTGTGCGTCTGCACGCCGTACCAGTGGCTCGACGAGGGATTCCCGAAGAACTCACCCAGAAACGGCCGCATCGCATCGGCCACGGAGGGATCGATAGGGGTGGTGGCGTTGTAGTCGAGGTAGATTGGTTTGGGAGCAGATGATTCCATGGGGGTATCCTACCCGGTGTCGCACAGCTTGTGTATGAGTACTGGATCAATTCATTCCGGTCCGAATAATGGGTTGCGACGGACCAACGCGTATGGCCGTGGTTTTACCCTGAAGTCAAAGATACTTGTCTGTATTTTTGACTCGATTACAGAATACCGGTATCTGGTACGGTTGGTGCAGGTTGCCCAACACGTACCACCCTTATCCGAAGCGTCGGGCAAGCGACGGGAATAAACCCCGCAGTGTCCCGGTATCACGGTAGTGATGGATGATCATGACGCCAAGAAGCATAAGACCATAGAGAAAATTCCTGAAAAATGGCGTGAAGCCCAGAAATGTTGAACCGGTAGCAAGTACCTGAAGCGTGAGAATTGCCAGAAAAACACCCATCACCGTACTGAACCCACCGTCCGGGTTCGTACCGCCAAGAATCGACAGGAGAACCGCCAGCAGCAGATAATCTTGCCCGTAGTTGGGACGCATCGTCGCAACCTTTGAAGTCAAAAGAATTGCCGAGACACCGGCCAGCATTGAAATGATAACGAAAGACTTCAATAACACCACCCGATTGTTGATACCGGAAAAACGGGCGGCAACCGGGCTCGAACCGAGCATTTTCATCTGGAATCCAAGCGAGGTCCGCTCCAGGAGCAGCCATAACAACACGCTGATACCGACAAAGATGTAAAATGGGATCGGAATCCCCAGAAAATCGCCGTTTGCGATGCGGATGTACTGGATCGGAAAACCCCCAAGATGACTCCCCTGGGTAAGGCCCATAGCAATACCGTAAAAAAGGCCATTTGTTCCCAGCGTGGCAATAATCGCGGGTACACCGGCAAGAGAGATAATAAGCCCGTTTACAAGGCCGCACAGAGCAGCCGTAGCAATTGCGGCACCCATCGCTAAAAGAATCACAACAGCCGGAGGCAAGCCCATCTCTTCGTGGTGGGAAAGAATCATCGCAGCAACAACTCCCGACAGACTGAGAACGGAGACTCCGGAAAGATCGATGCCGCCGATCGTCATGGCAATCATGATTCCGAACGCCAGAAGTGCGTATTCGGGCAGGTTCCTCATCATGTTCTGCAGATTTCCCAACCGGAGAAACTGATCCGGCATCGCAATCGTCATTGCCATAATCACAACAACAAATGCAATCAGAAGTGTTACGTTATTCGCTCTTTTTACCGTCACGGATTTTTCCTCCTCAAACCATTCTCCGCGCTCAATGTGCGCGCTCGACGACTAATTCGCCCTGACGCTTTCGCTGAGCCTTCAGGCGAATATGCGTCGCCAGGACCCCGAGCACAATAACCAACCCCACAAAGAAATCGGTCCACGTCGGCGGCACGCCGAGCATGATCAGATGGCGATCGATCAGGACAATTAGTATCAAGCCAAGCATCGTACCGGTGATGGTTCCCCTTCCCCCTGTGATGCTCGTTCCGCCAAGAATGACTGCTGCAATTACTCGCAGGAGAACAGAATCAACAATATTGTTGGGATTCGCATATTGAATCATGGAGACGTGAATGATACCCATGATGCCGGAGAGCAACCCGACGTACGCGTAGACGAAATATCGAATCCGGGTGACGTTGAATCCTGCCCTCTTTGCACCTTCTTCGTCACCGCCCATCGCGTAGATGCCGCGCCCCAGCATCGTGTGATTCATAATGAACCACGTGAGGATAACCGCAAAAACCAGGATCACAACAAAGAACGAAAGCCCCATGAATCCCTGGGCGGTGCTAAACTTGAACACCGTAAGTTTTCCGAATTTTCCGAAAGCGCTTGGAAGCCCACCTACATTCACCGACTCTGAACCGAGAAACTGCAGCAAACCTCCGTGGTAGAGGTTCGACGTTCCGAGGGTAACAATAAGAGCCGGCAACTTGAACTTCGTGATAAGAAATGCGTTGAAGAGCCCGTACACGATACCGATAGAAATGGCGATGAAAAAGGCGAAGAAGATGCTATCGATATTCAACGCGAGCAATGTTTTTACGGCGATGTACTGGCCGGAAATCGCAATCGCAGGAAAAGAAATATCCATTCCTCCTGCAACAAGTGCGACAAAAAAAGCGAGTGATAACAAACCTATTCCCGCACCACCCCGAAGAACGCTCAGCAGGTTTCCGGTGGTGAGAAACGCCGGAGCAATCTGCGCCGTCACGACCGAAAAGAGGAGAATGAT
>JGI10211J34971_10004313_pt1 | contig 11294 bp, 14 predicted proteins | sample Etolagsediment_FD_34971 | JGI IMG/M metagenome (IMG submission 34971)
AGAAGCAGAAGAAAAAGAAATGTCTTATGCTGTATTTTTAGATTATGTAATCAATCATGCTTTTTGTGAAAATGATAGATTAGGGAGAGTTAGATATGAAATAACACAAAATGTTTCTAGAAGTAATCCTTATTACATAAAAGATTTAGATAAAAAATTAAAAAGTAAAAAAGGCAAAAAAAGAATATGAAAAATAAACTAAAACCTGTTGTCTTTGTCCAAGGAGAATACGCATATAATGCACAAGACACATCTAAACAAATAATGTTGTTAAAAGCTCTTAAGGTTACACAAGACCCTAATAAATTAAGGGAACTTATTGGTGTAAGAGCTGTTGCAGATGTTTATAGAACTCTAGATAAAATAGCCATGAGAAAAGAATACCATTCTGCACTAGCTAGATTAGGTATTTCTTTTGATTATATTGTTAAAAATATAAAATCTGAAATTGATGGTGGTGAAAAAGCATCAGATAGATTAACAGCACTAAAAATGTTGTTACAATCATTAGGAATGGATAAGTATGACGAAACAGCTATTGGTGGTGGTGGTTGGGAAGATGTTCTTCAGGAACTTAGAGAAAAAAAGGAGAAAAATGGAAAAGAAGATCAACCATCTTTAAAAGAATATAAAGTCGAAGTACCAGAAATGCCTGAAAGTGTAAAGAAAGCAAAAGAAGAAGCTAATAAAGACTCAAAAGAATTATATGACTAATGAGAAACCAAATGTAGAATTATTAGAAGATCCTAGATTTTATTTAGAGAACTTCTGTAAAATAAAAGGTAAAGAAGGGAAAGGATTAGTTCCATTTATTCTTAAACCTGCCCAGTTAGATATTTTTAATACAATGAGAAAACATAATCGAGTCATAATTATGAAAGCTCGACAAATTGGGTTCTCCACTTGCGTTACAGGATTTTTATATCATCAAACAATTACAACCGCTGGAGTTTCAACTGCTATTGTTGGTTATAACAATGACCTTACAGCTGAACTTTTAGATAAAATCAAAACATTCTATAGGACAACACCTGATTCTCTTAAACCAACAATTCACTATAACTCTAAATATGAAATATCATTCCCAAAGGTGGACTCAAAAATTCTAGTGCTTCCATCTACAGAAAACGTAGGTAGAGGTTATACGATTAATTATGCACTTTTAACAGAGGTGCCTTTTTGGGAAAAAGCAGAAGAAAAACTAGTAACTCTAGAAGCTTCAGTTCCTGTTAATGGAAAAATAATTATCGAATCATCACCTGGTGCTGTTGGTGACTACTTCCACAGAATGTGGGTATCTGATAATGATTATGTAAAGAAGGAATATGGTTGGTGGTGGAATTATTCAGAAGAAGAAATAGAAACTATTAGGAGGAGGATGAATAATCCTAGGAAATTTAATAACAACTACGCTCTTGAATTCCTCCTATCAGGTAGGTCTGTATTTACGAAAGAAACAATTGCTTTGCAAAGGAAAAATGTTCTAAAAGTTGGTGATAGTGTTAAGTTAGATAACGGATCAGAACACATAGTTAGAGAAGAAGAAGGGTTTAGAATATATAAACCACCAGAAGAGGGACATTTTTATGTAGCTGGAGCAGACTGTTCTGAAGGCGTTACAGGTGGTGACTATGCTGTTTGTTCAATCTTAGATAGAACTTCTGGAGAAGAAGTCGGTTTCTGGAGGGGTCATATTGCTCCAGATCGATTTGCTAAAGTTTTAAATAAATGGGGAAGACATTACAATAACGCATTACTTGTTGTTGAGGCAGAAGCTCATGGAAATGTTGTTTTGAATATCTTAAAAAATCTATTATATCCATCTTTATACTTTAGGCCTGCGAACTTTGATACAATGGGAAGCAAATGGTCAGATAAACTTGGTTGGAAGACTACAAAAGTAACAAGACCAATTCTTATTGACGAATTTGAACAAATGACAAGGGAAAATAATATTAAAATAAGGAGTAAGGAAACTGTTGATGAGATGACTGTTTTTATTTTCAATAATGCAAATAATATGGTAGCAATGGACAGTTATCACGACGACGCAATTTTTGCTACAGCAATTGCATGTCAAGGATTTAAGGTGATGTCCGATAAACCAATGACTCAAATTAATTATAATCAACATCTACCAGTTTCTGGTGGTTATTAACAAGGACTGTGTTAAAATAATATTATTATCATGAAACAAAAAACTAAAATAAGTAAACATCAGATATATAACCCATCAGATTTCGGTAAAGACGAAGTTGATTTGCTAAATAACTTTAATTTACAGATGGATGATGCAAGAAAATATTTCTTGAATGTTATAAAACCAAGACTTGATAGGTCTTATAAATTGTATATTGCTTATACAGGAGATAGACAATTAGAAATTAAAAAATGGCAGTCGAATATATTTGTTCCCTACACACAGGCGGTTGTAGAAACACTTATGCCTAGAGTTTTAGATGCCCGCCCAGAATTTAGTGTCCAAGGAAGGACATCAGAAGACCAAGCAAAGTCAGAAAAACAACAACAGTTAGGTGATTACTTATGGGAAATTTCTAGAATGGACAGTACAACAGAGGATGTTGTTAGATCATCACTTGTTTATGGTACTGGATTTTTACAAGCTTTCTGGAAGAAAGATGTACGAAAACAAAAATTCTTAACAACTAAAGATATTACAAAGAAACCATCATGGAAGGAGGAAGAAAGGACGTTTTATGATGCTCCTTGTGCTGAATGGGTAGATAATTATTCGTTGTGGTATGACTGGCATAATACGAAAAGAGAAAATAAACAATACTGGTTCAAGAGATTAGTAATGACAGCACCAGAAATTAGAAGAAAATATCCAGGAGCTGATCCAGAAAGGTTAGAACTAGCTTTAAATTCACAAGGTGGTGATTTGAATGATTATGCTTCTATAAGAAATCAAGTAAAAGAGAGTCGATCATCTATTGTTAAAGGTTCCCAATCGTTCAGTGTTTCATCTTTAGGTGTTGGTGACGATAAATATAATAGTTATGGAGATCCAAATCTTCAAATGTATGAGGTATTTGAACACACACAACCATTTGCTGATAAATATGCAGTCCATGTTGGTTCATCATATACACCTATTTTTGAAGGAGGTTCTATGCCTATTCCTTATGATTTTAAAGAGGCTGCTTTTATTGATTTTCCTTATCTTAAAGTTCCAGGTGAATTTGAAGGATACAGTTTGCCTATGATTCTTGAAAATCCACAGATAATGATGAATATGATTAAGAATCAAAGACTTGATGCGACAACATTGTCGATTCATAAGATGTGGATTGTTAATCCATTAGCTAATATCAACAAAGACGAATTAGTAACAAGACCATTCGGTATTATTTATTCTGTAGATCCTAATGGAGTTAGAGAGGTTCAGTTTAGTGATATTAAAGCTAGTGCTTATAAAGAAGAAGACCTTCTTAAAGCAGATATGAGATATGCTTCAGGTATTGATGACTTCTCAATGGGAGTTGGTGGTGGAGCTGGTTCAGCTACAGAAGTAAGACACTTAAGAGAATCGACATTAGAAAGAGTTAGGTTATTTGTTAATCACTTAGGTGAGGGTTATGCAACTTTGATGAGATACTGGATGGATATGTCTCGACAATTCTTTACTAAAGATATGGTAATTCGAATTGTTGGTGATGATGGAAAGGAAGTATTCCCATTGATTGAAAAAGATGACTTACAAGGACAGTTTGATTATAAAGCTCTTGTTCTTCCTTCAATTGCTGGACAGCAGGATATCAAAAAGAAACAGGATATGGATCTATTCCAATTGTTGATAAATCTACCATTCGTTGATCCACAGAAACTAACACAGAAGATATTAACAGACTGGAACTGGGCTTTAGATACGATAACTAAAGATGAAGCAGAAGTACCGCAAGAAATGGGACCAGACGGACAACCTTTAAGTCCAGAAGAAGCAGCAATGCAAGGTATGGGAGAAGAAGCTCTTCCACCATCACCAGCAAATGTAGCCCCTTCAACAGCAACTAGAAATATTTCACCAGAAATAGCAAATCAGGCGTTAGCAATGTTAAGAGGAGAAAAAGATCAAGCTTCACCATTTGCTCAGGCAGGATCACCAATTAATTTATTAAATATGAAAGGGGCGCCACCAACAGCACAGAGGTTACAATTACCAACTTCAAACCCTCGTGGTTTTAATAGAGGTGGTAAGGTAAATACTAATATTTCATCAGGAAATAATAGTAATCCAGAAAGTGCTTTGATGAATCGAGCTTCTTCATTGCAGGGATAATTATTAATTATTAAATATAAATATATGAAAAAAGAAACAACAAATGATATACAAAATTATTTCACAGATGAGATAAGAGAACAGATAAATGGTATGAGTTCTGCAGATATGAAAGATATTCTTAAAGGATTAGAAGGAACACCTATATGGATTGCAATACTAAAATATACGCAAGAAAGAATAGGTACAGTACAAGGTTCATTTTTGTCACTAGATCCAGTTAAAGAACCAACAAAGATTGCAAGATATCAAGGAGCTATTACAGGAATGTTAGATTTACAAGACGCGGTTTTAAACTTAAAATTTGGTGCAGAAAAATCAATTAATAAAGAAAAATTAGACGAAGAAAATAAAAATGATTTGGGAGGCGCCTACGGAATGGTATAAAAATAAGGAACTTGTGTTATTATTATTAATATTATTACTTTCAAAAATAAAAAATATGGCAAATAAATTAAAAACTTTTTTAGGAAATATGGGAGACATGTTATCACCATCAACTAAAAATGAAAGAATAGGTTACGAAAAAAAGACTGAGAAGACGCAGAGAGAAATTGATAGACTTGTTAAAAGAAATCTAGAAAAGAAAAAGAGGAGAGAGGAACTAAAGAAGAGGAAACAGAAAGCAAAGGAATATTTCAATAATAATCCATCAAAAAATGGAGATCCAGTTCTTAGTGCTATTGAATTAGAAAAGAAAATTAATAAGTAATTTAAAAAAATATGATTAAAGTAACACAATTTTCAGGTCCAAATACGACAGCTACAGCAATTACAGAAGGAAGAATGAAGGTTGATGCAAAGGATGTGGTTAAAAGATTAAAAAAACGATGGAAAAATTCATTTAAAAAAAATAGGTCGATAAAAAATGGAAAAGGTGGCAAGAAAGCTTGCTAATAAATAAAAAAAAATTATGAATAAAAATTATGAGAACATAGACAAAGAAATAGGTGTTGAAAGTAACACAATCTCAAAGGTTATTTCTAAGATGAATCAAGATCAAAAGAAAGATCGAAAAGAGGGTGTTAGTCTTGAAGACATCACAAAAAAACTTTCCGATAAAAAATTTGGAAAGAAGAAGTAGTCGTTTAAGCTTAAACAATTAACAATTAATTATGAAAAAAAATATGAGTGAAGATAAATTTGAAGGATCCGATAATTCGGGGAGTCCTATAAGTACAGGTGTTCCTAATTTAAATGACATCGGTGATGTAGTTAAAAAGGGGGAGGCACCAGAAGATGCAAAAGAAGTTAAGAGTGAAGGTAAAGATCAAGTTAAAGAATTAGAAAGCCTCATCGGTAAACAAGGAGAGGAGCTAGGTCAGTTTAGAAAATTCTTTTCTGACATAGAACCATTGCTAGATAATCTAGACAAAAATCCTGATATCGTTCGAGCCATCCTAGATGGAAAAGTCGACTCAGATTTAGCGAAAGCTGCTCTAGAAGGAAAGGTTTCCATTAGTGATGCAGAAATCGTTAGTAAAGCTCATGAAGAGGTTAAAAAGGATTTAGGAAAGAAGGGATATGAAGGAACTTCTGCAGAAGAAGTTAATAAGTTGGTTGAAGAAAGGGCGAAAGCGTTAAAAGAAGACTTTAATAAAGAACTCAAACAACGTGACGAATTAAGAACTTTTGAAACAAACACGAAAGATTTCATATCTAGAACACCAGATTTTGAAAAATATGCTACTGAAATAGACAAATGGTTAGACGACCATGACGAAATAACAGATGTATCTGTTGCTTATCATGCCGTCAAAGGAGAATTGTCTGAGAAAGCAGCAAAGAAACAGGCTGAGATTGAATTAGCTGAGGCTAATAAAAAAATGGCTTTAAATACTGGAGGGGGATCTAGTATTGCTACACACATAAGTGGTGACGAAAAAGTCGTTGACAGTCTAATCGCTTCAAAATCGAATCCTAATGTCTTCTAATGAGAATTATTTAAAAAAAATTGTTTTTAACACATTAGTAGTTTATTAGAATTATCAAACATTATTATGTCATCATACCCTTATTACGATGAACCTACCCACCAAACAGGTCAGGTTATCGACACAGCCGCTACAGGCTACCAGAGAACAACAACAACTGCTTCAACTGAAGAGAGATTGATTGTTGATGCTGTAGATAAAATCTTTTTACTAGAACCCAACAAACACCCATTGGTAACACTTCTTACAAATGTAGGAAAAGTTTTTGATGGTAAATCTTGGAAAGGCTCAGGCCTTATGAAAGCAGCTACAGGAAACCCAGAATTCAAATGGTTTGAAGATGTCTACGGAGGTAGATATGCTAGAGTTTCAGGTACAGTTTCAGCAGCAGCTAGTCAAACTGTTACAGTTACAGGTGCTGGTTCAAGTTCAGGTAGTATCTTCACACTAGGAGACGTTGTTAAAAACGCTCGAACAGGTGAATGTGTTACTGTTGGTACAGTTACAACAACAAATTTTGTTGCTGTAGCTAGAGGTTTTGGTTCAACTGCAGCTGCCGCAATGGCAGACGGTGATGGACTTTTCATTATCGGTAATGTCAACGAAGAGAATAGTGGAGCAAGAAATGTTAACTCAACACTAGTAGCTCCTGAATCCAACTATACACAAATCTTCAAGACAACAATTGCTCTATCAAACACAGAGAAAGAAGCTAATCTTTACGGAGGTAAAGACCTTCCATTCCAAAGAGCAAAGAAAGGTACAGAACATGCTCTAGATATTGAAAGAGCTTTCTGGTGGGGACAAAAATATGCAGACACAGGTTTGTATGGTCACCCAAGAAGAAGTACAGGAGGTATTCATGAATTCATGAGTGCTGGTAACTCATATGTTCAGAATCAAGGAGGTCCTTTGACAGCTCCAGATATGAACACATTCCTAAGAGAAGCTTTCACTTACGGAAACGAAACCAAAGTTATGTTCGCTGGTGGAATCGTTCTACAAGCAATTAACGAGATTGCAAGAGGACAAATCCAAACAAAACCATTAGACACAACTTATGGTATGAAGATTAGTAATTGGGTAACAGCATTTGGTTCAATCAATATTGTTCACAACCCAATGTTTGTTCAAGATTACGCAGGTTACGCATTCTTACTAGATTTGGAATCATTTAGATATCGATATATGAACAATCGAGATACTAAACTTTCAACTAACATCCAAGCTCCTGATGCTGATGGTGAAGTAGATCAATACATCACAGAAGCTGGTCTAGAAAGAAAACAAGCATCAAAGCATGCTCTATTGTTAGGAGTTACATCCTAATCTTAGGTCAAGTTAGATGTTAAGGTCCTACTCGTTCTTGGGACCAAATAATCAAGAGCGAGCGTAGGCTGGGGGTGTCGAACCCCCTAAAGACTTACGCCCCGACTTAGTCACGGGTCATTGACAACTAATAATTAATAATATGTCCAGTTTAGATTCATTACAAACAAGAGCTTTAGCAGCTCAAACAACAGCAATCAGATATGTAGATGATGGTCCTATCGCTTTAAGAATTATACATAAAGGTGACGCAGCAGTTACATCAGTAACTGTTACAACAGGCACAAATATCGTTCTTATTGACGCTGATGGAACAACTACATCAACTTTTGCTACAGATACAACTCTTGGAAAAGTTGCTGATAGAATTAATGCAGCAGCAAATTGGGAATGTAAAATTCTCGATGGTTTGAGAGCTACACTATCAACAAGTACACTTGAAGATGGTGCTATTACAGCAGACGTCGTTGAAGGCGAAATGGGATACTCAATCGGACTAGTTACTGCAGGTGCAGATGACTATATCATCCGATGTACTTATGACCGAACAGCTGGTAATTTGTTACCTTCAGCAGGTCACAGAGTAAAACTTATTAAATTCGAATACAATCTTGATGTCAGCGCAGCTGAAGCAGGAGCTGTTCGTGTTTATGAATGGGATCCAGTCTTAAGAACAGAAACACTTATTTGGTCGGCTGCTTCTGTTGACGCAACTTTAACTACTCATGACTTCTCTAACGGTCCAATAACCGCTAAAGATGGAAATGACCTTGTAATCTTAATTACAGATGGAACATCTATTACAGATTCATCTGATAATTACATGCAAGCTATCTACATGAGAGAGTAATTTTAAACTTACTAATTAATTCAAGAAAATATTATGTCAAGTTTAAAATCATTACAGACTAAACAACTACTTGCGCAAACAATGTCAGGAATTACTACTGATGATAAGAGTTTAGCTCTTGAAATCGTACACATTTCAGACAGTGATAACCCAGTAGTGACACTTGCATCTGCAACAGGACTTACCTTAGCGGATGATGACACAACTACAGGTTCATTAGCTTTCACAACATATACAAACCTAGGTTTGCTCGTTGATGTTATCAACGAAGACCATGGTAATTCTTGGAAAGCTAGAATTATAGATGGTTTAAGGTCAACTTCGACAGCGTCGAGTGCTCTTATCCCAGATAGTGCTGTAACTGCTGTCACAAGAAATGGAGAATCTATTTATGAGATCTTCATGGACCAAAGCGTTAATGACTCAATGTTCTATAGAGTTTCATCTGATAGAGGCGTGTTAAGAGATGATCACGGTGTTCTTAAGACAGAAATTCCACAGAATGGTCATAGAGTTAAAATTAACGGGATTAAGTATAAAGTTAACATTAGTAGTGCTACCGCTAATGGTTTGAGAGTTTACGAATACGATCCAATCGGAGACGTAGAAACTCAAATTTATCAATGGACAACAGTAGATAATACTGAAACAGAAATTGATCTTTCTGATTTCCCAATTACATCGGGATATGGAAATGATTTGATTGTTATGTTTGTTGATTCAGCAATCTCTGACGCAACAACCAACTTCTTGCAAGTTGATTATGTTAGAGAGTAGTACAGTGCTTTTAAGCCTTTTTTTGGCTTTATTGGGGAGAGAAAGGTTCTCTCTCTAATTAAGGCCAAAAAAAATTAATAATTATGAATAAAAAATATTATGTCAACAAAATTCATTAGCAAGAACTCAAATTATATGATAGTTCTAAAACCAGGGGTAGAGGGTAATAGAGCGTTAGGAACACATTCAATACCAGGTTTATATATTAAGTTTCAAGATGGTGTAGTCGATATTAAAGACGATGCTCATAAGGAATTATTAAGAGCACATCCAGCTTTCGGAACAGACTTCGTTGAAGTAAAGGAAGCAGAAGTAGATCCTTTTTTAGATACAAGGACAGATATAGAACCACAGCACGTTACAACAGAGATTGTATATGGCCACGCAGGTAAAAAAGAAGGTACTCCTAAAATGAAGATGACTCCTCAGTTAAAAAAGATTATACAAGATGAGGCAGTTAAAATGATTCCTGAGTTTTTAAAAGCTAATCCATTAGTACTTAAAGAGATACTTTCTGACCTAGTAAAACCAGCTAAAGAGGAAAAAGAAGAAAAAGAAGAAGATCTAGATATACCAGTTACAGACGAATTACCTGATTTAGAAGAAACCACTAGAGAGTTAGAAAAGGAAGTAGATACTCAAAAAAAGACAGTAAAAAAGAGAAATACAAAAAAAGGAAAAAAGGCTTAAATAACAAAGATAGAGAAAAGGACTGTGCTATAATTAAGTAATTAAAAGTAGTCATTAATAAACATCATGTCATACACATATACAAACCTATACTACGACCCAGTAAGAGAAGGGTACTCCACAACAACATGGAGAACTTTATGGGGCTTACCAGTCGTAAGTGGATCAACACTAAGTCTTTCTGATTCATCCATGATTCATTATGGAGACATTTTGCGTGGTGACGCGGTGTTCAACCTTAATTTATCTGCACCAGCGCTTGGAGACGACAAAAGATTTGGTTTTAGACAATATAACAAAGATTCTTATGCTTATTTTGATATATCAGATAATGTTATATCAGCAAAAGTATCAGATGGGGTAAATTCAGGTTCAACAACAATAACCTGGCAATCAGCATGGACATCAGCAGACGTAAAATTTAGAGTAAAGTGGGAAGCAGGAACAGTTAAGTTCTATATAAATGGGAATCTCCAAGCAGATATGAATGAAACATATGTAACTGGATTTCCAATGAGTCTTTATGTAGAAAACCTTTCAACATCATCAACTTTGTTGAATTCGATTAACGTAACAGGTATTCAATCATATAGATTAGCTGTAGGAACAAATTCTGACTTCTCAGCATTTACAGGTAAGGTAGGAGAAGCAATTATGATATCAGAGAACGTAACTATTGATAAAACAGGAGCAAGTCCTTCTGCATCATTAAGTCCTTCTGCATCATACAGTCCATCATCTTCTGTATCAGCATCATTAAGTCCATCAGCATCAGCTTCAGCTTCGGTTAGCCCGTCATCATCAACTTCAGCATCATACAGTCCTTCTGCATCATATAGTCCATCAGCATCTGTAAGCCCATCAGCATCAGAATCAGCCTCTGTAAGTCCATCAGCATCATATAGTCCATCAGCTTCTGTAAGTCCATCAGCATCAGAATCAGCTTCTGTAAGTCCATCAGCATCATACAGTCCATCAGCATCAGAATCAGCTTCTGTAAGTCCATCAGCATCAAGAAGTCCTTCTGCTTCAGCTTCAGCTTCTGTAAGTCCATCATCTTCATACAGTCCATCCTCTTCAGTCTCACCATCACCTCAACAATAATAATATAAATTAAATTTTATGGAAAAAGACATTAATAATTTACAAATTTGCATGACGGGAATGAAAAAAGACATCGAATTCATTAAAGATGCATTAATTGATAATAAAGGAGAACACAAAGCTATCTTACTAAAAATAGAAAGTTGGATAAATTCATCAGAAGAAAGATTTGCTCCTATGTGGACAGCTACAGCAATAAAAGTAGTTATGGGAACACTTTTAGCGGGAGTTGTGACAGCCGTATTGTCATTAATACTAAAATAAAAAATGTAAATAAAATCACTTTTTAAAAAAAAATTCAGGCCTTCTT
>JGI10211J34971_10004314_pt1 | contig 11293 bp, 8 predicted proteins | sample Etolagsediment_FD_34971 | JGI IMG/M metagenome (IMG submission 34971)
CATTGCCCGGCGGCACCACCAGGATGCGTCCGGCTTCGGCCGCCGCAATCGCCGCCGGCAGCGCGCCGGCCACCGGCCGCAGTTCACCGGTCAGGCCAAGCTCGCCCAGGAATTCGTACTGCAGCAGCGACTGCGGATCGACCTGGCCGCTGGCCGCCAGAATGCCCAGCGCGATGGCTAGGTCGTAGCGGCCGCCTTCCTTGGGCAAGTCGGCGGGTGCGAGGTTCAGCGTGATGCGCCGCTGTGGAAAGTCGAAGCGCGCGCAGAGCAGGGCGGCGCGCACGCGCTCGCGGGACTCACGCACGCTGGTCTCGGCCAGTCCCACGATCTGCGTGACAGGCAGGCCGCCAGAGAGATGCACCTCCACCCGCACCAGCGGGGCATCGACCCCGGCGCGGGCACGGCTGTAGACCAGCGCCAGGCCCATGTGTGGTTTCCCGTTTAAAGACATTGAATAGTGCAACAGCAATCGGCGGTCAGCCATCGGGGACTGCATCAGACGCGGCTAGGAAATGCCCTAACGTTGAATGAAAGTTGTGATGGGCAACGCAGCGACGCCCGTCACTTTGGACATTGAAGTAGGCGTTGATCGAGATGTGGGAAGTTGGAGTCAGTAGTCGGGTCCCGGGCAAGCCCGAATCATCGTGTACGAACGCACAGGCGAATCTTCTTTGGTTGATGGAACATCATGGATTCGGGGAATTCCAAGTTCCGGCTCCAAAGCGTTGCCTCATAGAAACGGGTCCACGTGACCAAAAGGCGAGTAGCGCTAATCGTCAACAGTTGTTCCCGCCAAAGTGACGCATATGGCTGAAAATGAGATGTCCCAATGCGCGGCTGATGGGTGAATATGAAATTCAAGATCTGACCAAAGCCCTTTACATCACGGTGTTTGCAAGTCTGCGAGAAAGGAATGGAGCGCCGATAGGAAGAATCAATTGTCATTTCATTGATGTCGGTGACAGAAGAGTATCCAACACTGAGTCCATCGTGATCCGGAGAAGAACGGTAGAAATCCAAAAGTTCGATGCCTTGTTCTTATCTGCCTATCAGGGAGATTGCGACAGTAATGTCGGTGCGGCGTCTGGCAATTGGATGCCGCTGGTATGCAGTATCTCTGGCGGGCCGAAAGTAAGTCGCTCGTTCAACATGTTGAGAAATCGGTTCTCAGCCTGTGAGTCTCTAAGGATCAGTTTCCGGTTCTGGTGAGTACATGTGGAGCAATGATGTGTGCTGCCATTCCCTGCCGTTGGCGGTGCACGATGAAAATTATGAGAGGAATTTCTATGGCGAAGAAGTGATGGAGTGAGTTCAGAGGCTCAATTGCCCCATCTCCTGGGATCAGGAACATTTCTCCCCGGGGTGGTCTTATCCATCCTTCTCCGCGTACCAATCTGCGCGTCTGATCATTCAGATGCGCAGTGTGCCGCCGATTACCCAACCTTTGGCTGGGGTTGATCGGAAATTCGTAGTCAACCAAGGAGGAATGTCATGAATCGTGTACTGAATCTGCAGCGTTTGGCCTTCGATACCAATGTCAGCCTGATGGGCAATAGCTGCAGCAGCTCCACACACAGCTGCTGTGATGGCAACGTAGAGGATCCGCGGCTGTAATAGCTGTCGCTGCATGACGTGTCGCCGCCGGCTTCCTAGGTGTCCCGGCTACACCACATGTATTGCCACACCAATCTGATCGATCTACCGCAAGGGATTCATCATCGACGCTATCGACCCAGCGACATGGCCGAGAGTGACTCATCGGCGAATCTCCTATCAGAAAGAGGATCCTTCATTGAATCGAGTTCTCAACTTGCAGAGACTGCTTGTGGAAAGCACCGTGTCTGCGCTTGCCAACAGCTGTACCAGCTCCCAGCACAGCTGCTGCGCCACGCCTGTGGAAGGAGAGCGTTAACACAAGAGTCGTCAGCTGATCGTGTGATCCGCCAGCTGTCGTGAGTAAGTGCCAACTCAGGGGGCGCGCTCATCCAGGGACGATGAGCCAAGGAGAGTGACGCTACCTTGAGTCACTAAGGAGAGAAAGAATGAATCGTGTACTGAATCTGCAGCGCCTGTCTCTGGATACCTCGTTAAGCCTGATGGGCAACAGCTCTACCAGTTCGACCCATTCATGCTGCGGCCCCACGGAGGAGCAGAAACTGCAGTAGTTGACCTAGAGGAGGGCGCCGGATATCTGGCGCCCTCCCATGACAATGCCGGCTGCCAGTGCTCGGTTGGAGACTGCGGGCCGATCATCTCCAAGGATAGCGCGTGATGTCTTCCAGAAAACCTACGCTGCGCGAGCTGCGGCATGTTGACAAGGTCAACTTCATCAGCAGCGACGAGCGCTTCTACGAGCCGAACTACGAGCATTACAGGCCGAGCGATGAGCTAGTGTCGATTGTTGATCAGCTTCTAGTGGCGCATGGGCAAGGCTGGGGCATTCGCCGGATCGGAGTGTGGTCCCATGTCTTGCCACTCGCGAGGTCTGGCTCGCGGTCGCTTCCAGCTCAGGGTTGGAAGATCCATTTGTCAGCAATCGAAGATAACTGCAAGCAGATTCTTCAGCGTGTTGCTGAGCTTCTGCTTCAGCGTGATGTGGAGTTTAAGTTCGCCAACGACTGCCGCACGATGAGGATGATGACATCCAAGCGTTGGCCCCGAGGTGGATCTGGGAAGTTCATTACGGTCTACCCACATACGGAGACTGAGTTCAAAGAACTCATCGAGCTGATGTACCAAGAGGTGGGGGCGAATGTCGGATCTTACATCCTGTCCGACAAGCGCTACAAAGACAGCCGCTGTATCTACTACCGGTACGGCGGCATCATCCAAGTGAACCGTCTGGACTTCATGGGAAGAATGATCCCGATGCTTGTTTCACCGTCAGGAGACCATGTCCCTGATCATCGGACCCCGTACTTCGAGACTCCTGAGTGGGCTCAGGATCCCTTCCCTGCCGAGGAAGAGGAAACAGTGGAGATGGTCTTGAACAACGGTCGCTACTTGATCGAGAGCGCGCTGGGCTTCTCGAACACTGGTGGAGTGTACCTGTCAAAGGACACTCTCACCGGTCGCCAAGTCGTCATCAAGGAGGCCAGGCCCCATGTGGAGCTCTATGAAAATGGCGGAGATGCAACCACCCGCCTGAAAAGAGAGATGTCGAATCTGAGCATCCTCAGTCCGCTGGGAGTCGCCCCTGCAGTCTTGGACTCGTTCTGGGATTGGGAGAATTTCTACCTCGTTGAGGAGCATTTCGATGCTCTCGACATGCGGCAGGTCATGCTCCAGTTCTCGCCGCTGATGACGGTGCGCCCAACGGTGGCAGACAGTGAGAAGTTCTATGGGATGTATCGAACGATCTTCATTAATCTCTTCAGAGTCGTTGATCTGGCGCATAGGGCAGGAATGGTTATTGGCGATCTGTCACCCCCAAATATTCTGGTTAAGAAGGAATCCCTGGAGGTGCGGTTGATTGACCTGGAAGCTGCATTCCGACCGTCTCATGGAGAATCCGACGACATCCATACACCTGGATTCAGAAGCAAGATGAAGAGCAGGACAAAGGTAAGCAGCATCGAGGATGACCTGTACGCAGTTTCGGCGATCATGATGTACTCCATGTTTCCGATCGTGGCGATGGCGTATGTCAGAGACGACCTCTTCGACAACGTCCTTCCCATTCTCGTCCAGGATATCGGCTGGGAAGGGACCCCGGTGCTCGATGTGATTCGTGGTCTCGCGCAGGGACGGATCGATCTTCGCGAGGCCGAAGAATGGCTACAGGTAGGAGCCTCAATAGATGAGCCGTACGGTATGCGCGAGGCTTCTTCTGAGCCAGTGGAGCACTTGATAGAACGGTTGTCTAGGTTCGTTCTGATGAACTATCGACTGAATTCGAAGTACACGCTGTTTCCTTGTGACCCCTTTGCTCTCTCCACAAATGCAACTAGCTTGGGATTTGGTTCGTCCGGCGTAATCTACGCACTCACACGCGCCGGTGCCGAGGTGGCCAATGAAGTACTCGAGCGGCACTTTTCGGATGCAGGACGTCTTCATGAGGCGAACACAGCGCCCGGTGTGCTGACGGGGCTGGCGGGAATCGGATGGGCCCATTTGGCCATGGGCTACGATTCTGTCGGGCTTGGCTTCATTGACATGGCCAACAGAAGTTCAGTTCCGAAGGGCCAGATCTCGTTCTACTACGGAGCAGCCGGCATCGGAATGGCGAATCTGGCAGCCTTTCTTGCCTCGCAAGGCACGAACTATCTGGAAACTGCCTTAGAGCTCGGTCTGCAGCTGAAATCATCTGCGGTTCGTACGGAGAACGGAATCTATTGGGAGGACGACGGCGTCATTCGAGTAGGACTCGGCTATGGTCAATCCGGAGTGGCGCTTTTCTTCCTCCGGCTGTCTCAAGTGACCGGCGATTCTAAGTGGAGGGCGATAGGAGAGTTGGCACTGGCCTACGACCTGTCGAAGGGAAACGAGCTGGAGGCAGGTATCACCACGTTTGCCGCCGCACCTACTGGCCTAACCACCTACGAACCCTACGTGGAGCAGGGTACCGCAGGCATTATAAAAGTCGCCATCAGGTACGGTCTCTGGGATGTAGTTGAATCTCTGGCCTTGGATCTCTACCGCAAGTATTCCGGATTTCCGGGTCTTATTTACGGCCTTGCCGGATTGATAGACACTCTGGTAGATGCCTATGTGTATTCAGGAGATGCAAAGTACCTGAATCTGGCCAATCGCCCTTATGAGGGGCTGACCGACATCTATGTTTTTGGCGACGATGACACAGCGGCGATACCGGGAGAGAACCTGTTTCGCATTTCCTGTGACTACGCCACAGGTGTTGCTGGGGCTATCCGGGCCTTGCATCGACTGAGTTCGCCGTATCCCGATGAATTCTGTCTGGACATCTTGGACGCCCCCTTCTTGAAGGTGCAGGCAGGCCATCAGCTGGGCCCTACCCTCATGGAAGGGCCTGAGTGGGGAATAGGACAAGAATGAGTACGCCGAGCGGCAGCACTGCGGTGGATCCTGGCCGCGGCCACACACCATGGCGTGACTTCTCGCGTTTGCTAGGCGAGAACCGGAATGAGTACGTGGCGGTGACGATCACCTCCTGTGCAATTGGTGCATTTGAAGGTCTGATACACCCCCTCCTGATCAAGGCGATTCTTGATGAGGCGTCGTTGAGGGGCGATTTTTCGCGTTTGATGTACCTGATCCTTGGCTATCTTGCGCTAGGTGTGTCGCTCAACGTGGGTGCCTACGTGACTTCGCTTTGGCAGCAGCGATTGGACAATCGCATTGTGAGGCGAGTCAGTGAGGAACTTCTGCGCGTCTTCTACAGTGAACGCTACGAAGACTTCCTGCGAAACGGAGTGGGATACTACATTTCGCGGATCAGATCTGACGTAAAGGATGGTCTGGTACCAATGCTTGCCTTGGTCAGAGGAGTTGCAGTCAAGATCTCCATGCTTGTGGCCTTGGTCATAGCACTGCTCTACATCTCATGGAAGGCCTTCGCAGTTCTTGCCGCGATCATCCCAATTGCCACGATTGTCAGCTTGGTGGTCGGCAAACGCATCAGTGCTTTGACATCTACGGAGCGGGAAAAGGAAGCCCAGGTTCTGGTTGTCCTTGCCAGAGCTGTTGGAAGCCTGAAGATGGTGGGGACGTTCGGATTGACAAGCAAGACGTTGAGTTCGTTCGATAGAGGCATGCACGGCCTCTTGGATGCAGGCTACAGTCGATTCAAGGTGGTGCGCACACTTCAAGGCGCAAGTGATCTGACGATGGTTCTGTCGGATGTCTGCTCGATATTCGTTGGTGCGATATTTGTCTTTCAGAAGAAGATGACATTTGGTTCGTTCATTGCATTCATGAACGCATTCTGGCGTGCGGCTACAACCCTAATTGCCATCTTCAAGAACTGGGCAGATCTGAAGAGCTACGGCGCCACGGTTCATCGAGTTTCAGGGTTTCTTGAGTTGCGAAAATCGTCTGAATTTAGGTATTCAGAAAGTGTCATAGCCGATCGCTTGTCCTTTAGCTTCGGCCAAACCAGCGTTCTTCGAAATGTATCCACAGTCATTGATCGGGGGCAGAGGGTTCTCGTCACTGGTGACAACGGCTCTGGAAAGACCACACTTGCCAACATCCTCGCGAGGCACCTGCTGCCCACAGCAGGCAGTCTTTCACTGCCTGCACGAATCAGCTCATCCACTCTGCCGCTCGCATTTCCTCCTCTCGCCATAAAGGACCTTGGGGTTGACGTAGAGCTTCTGAAGACACTGGCTGTATTTTCTTCAGAGATTCTTGAGGCCTATCCTGACCAGCTGTCTGCGGGTCAGCAACAGAAGGTTGCCTTGGCCATGGCACTTAGCAAGAGGGCCGATCTCTATGTATTGGACGAGCCACTTGCGAACCTGGACGCCGGCATCCAACGTATCGCCATGGATATGATCATGACGATCACGAAAGGCAAAATACTGATAATGATCATGCACGGCGGAATCGAGTACCGAAATCTGTTTGATACAACTCTTGCGCTTGAGTCAGAGAGTGCTGGGACTATGGATGAGAACGCAGTCCAGCAGGCTTAGTCGGACCCCATGGGCCGGCGCAGAACAGGTGGGACAGCACAGGAGGGTTGCTTAGATGTTTGGCTATTACGTGAAAGTTGCGCTGCATAACGCCGCAAGGAACAAGGTCATCACTGGATTGGTGATTCTGGCGATATCGGTTGGCATCGGAGCGAGCATGACAACCCTCACAGTCATGCACATCCTGTCTGGAGACCCTCTTCCAGGCAAGAGCGGGCACATCTATTACCCTCAAGTTGATGTGAACCCAGAGTCCAAAGGACGTGAGCCCTATGATGTAATGGATTACCGCACCGCATTTGATCTATGGTCGGCCAAGCAGGCGGACAGCCAGGCGATGGTGGTATCCAATCCCGTCAAGGTTAGGTCAGAGTTTTCTGGCGGAGTACCGCTGATGATCTCTTCGATCTCAACAACTTCAGAATTCTTTGCGATGTTCGACGTGCCGCTACAGTACGGGCGCGCTTGGGGTGCTGAGGATGACGCGCGTCGCAGCCGTGTCGCAGTGATCTCAGATCGACTCAACCAGCAGTTGTTCGGCGGCCGCAACAGTGTCGGTCAGAGCTTAAGAGTCAAAGATACGAATCTTCAGATCATCGGTGTTCTAGGCCCATGGCGTCCTTCCCCACTGTTCTACAAGATCAGAGGTGGGCGCTTCTCTGGTGGTGAGACATCCGGCTTCTACGGTGTAGCGGACGATGTGTTTCTTCCTCTCTCAGCTAGCCTCGAGATCAACGAGGGCGACTTCCAACCGTTTACCTGTTGGGCTACCCCAGATCGTCCTGGTGTTCTCGAGAGCTCGCCCTGTGTCGCGGTCGCGCTATGGGTAAAGTTGAGTGGTCCGGAGCGCGTTCAGGGATACGATCGCTTCCTCCGTAACTATGCAGCTGAGCAGAAGCGCCTTGGACGTATCAAGCACGACGACAACACCCGGTTGAGGTCTCTGATGGAATGGCTGGACTTCAATCAGGTAGTTCCCAGCGACGTAAAAGTGCATACGGTTTTGGCCTTCGCGTTCCTTCTGATCTGCCTCGCAAACGTAGTCGGCTTGCTGCTTGCGAAGTTCATGAGACACGGCGGAGAGATCGGCCTGCGTCGCGCGTTGGGAGCGAGCAGAGTCGCTATCTTCACGCAGTGTCTGGTCGAGGCCGGTCTAATCGGTGCTTTGGGCGGCGTGCTTGGCTTGTTCCTAACGTTACTTGGCTTGTGGATGATACGCATCCAGCCAGTAGCATACGCAGATCTGGTGCACCTGGACATCGCAATGTTTCTGGTCACAGTCATTCTATCTTTGCTCACAAGCCTCTTGGCGGGTGCGATTCCCGCGTATCGAGCGAGTTTTATCCAGCCGGTTACCCAGCTGAAGCTGCTTTGAAGGAGTGTGCCATGCAAGTTGGAATCATCGTGGCGGCGCTGAAGAAGCACAAATTGGCCACATTCTTGATCACCATTGAGATAGCCTTAGCGTGTGCAGTTCTATGCAACGCAATCTTCATGTTCATGGAGAAGAGTCGAGCGCTCAACCTTGATAGTGGCGTTCAGGAGTCGTCACTTGGGATCGTCCAGCTCTCCGGATTCAGCGCAGAAGACGCACATGACATCAACGCCCGTGTGATGAACGCTATCCGGGCTATTCCAGGTGTGGAGGCTGTGGGCGCCATTAGTGCTGTTCCCTTTGGCGATCCTGGAGTCCGTGCCGGTGTGAACACTGACGAAGCGCTTGAGCGCTCTGGCGGTGTTCTGGATTTCTACCTTGGGGATGCTGTGGCGCTGAAGTTGCTCGGTTTGAATGTGGTGTCTGGTCGTATGCCGGAGCCGGCCGAGTATGCGCCCATCGAGCAGTACGTCCCATCCAACGCCCCGGTGCTGGTGACTCGGCAGTTGGCCGATCGCTATTGGCCGGAGCAAAGCGCAATCGGCCAAAGCATTTGGGCCATGGATACCCGATTCACGGTAATAGGTACCGTCGACCACCTTGCTGTCTCTCAACCGGGATTGGGAGAGGCATTGGGCAATGACTGGTCGCTCATCGTTCCAGCATTGGCCGGGCCTCGGCTCGCTGGCAGATACCTGGTGCGAGCCAATCCGGAAGATCTTCCGCAGATCTTTGGCCAAGTAGGGAGGGCTATATCGGCGGCTGCACCTGATGTGGTTTTTGACCATTCTGCCAGTCGCCCGGTCTCTGAACTCAGGTCAGACCACTTTCGCGGTGCCAAGGTCATGATGGGGTTGCTTGCCGCAGTGATCATTGCCCTTCTTGGGGCCACTGCATTGGGAATTGTGGGCTTGGCCAGCTATTGGGTAGAGCAGCGCCGGAAGCAGATCGGCATTCGTCGTGCTTTAGGGGCCACGCGATCGGATATTCTGCGTTACTTCCAGATCGAGAATTTTCTGATCGTCAGTCTCGGCATTGCGGTTGGACTGGTCCTTTCCTACGCGATGAATATTGGCCTAATGCGGTTCTACGAGTTGCCAAGGCTACCGGCAGCCTACTTGCCGGTGAGTGCTATAGCATTGTGGTTGCTAGGCCAAGCAGCGGTCCTGGTTCCGGCACTGAAGGCCTCAGCAATCACGCCCCTAGAGGCGATCCGCTCGCTCTGACCCATTTTAGGTGAAGCCGAGCCCGCAGCCCGACGACGCCAAGGTGCGACATGCTCGAGGCGCGATGTTCAACGTGATGCGCCGCTGCGGAAAGTCGAAGCGCGCGCAGAGCAGGGCGGCTCGCACGCGCTCGCGTGATTCGCGCACACTGGTCTCGGCCAAGCCCACGATCTGCGTGACAGGCAGGCCGCCAGAGAGATGCACTTCGACCCGCACCAGCGGGGCGTCGACCCCGGCGCGGGCACGGCTGTGGACCAGCGCCAGGCTCATGTGTGGCTTCCTGCGGAGGGATGTTTGATGGTGTGGCAGGCGCTCTGCGCAGGGATATCGGGGTTTGTTGGCGACGCAGCTAGGAGGATTCCGACGGGTGCCCGGAGCGTGCCTTGTTCCTATGCGGCGACCAGTCTCTGCAATGTGAGCGCCGGAACTCGCCCGGTATCAAGTGGATCGACGTTGATCAGCCAGAACCGCTGCCATCAGCCCATCCGTGGCCCCTGCCGGCTCTCTTCCTGCTGCCGCTCCTGCGCTTGCGCCAGCTGCTGCGACTGCTCCCGATCCTGAGCGTCGAGGCTCCGGTTGGCCACTGCATACTGCTGCTCCGGTGCGATCGCCAGGGCGTCCTGTGTTGGCATCTGCACCCGGTTGGCGGCGGGGTCCGAGGACGCGCCCGGCCCGGAGCGCGTCACGAACAGCGTGGTACCCGCAGCACGGGTTTCGGTGGCTTCACTCAATGCCATGTCTACTTTGTCGCCGGGCTTGAACCCGGCGTCTGCCGCAAGCCTGTAGGCGCTGGCCAGCAGGCGGTCGCTGCTCTGGTCCCACGGCTTGTTGTTCTTTTCATCCAGCACGGCTACCGACGAGCGCAACTGCTCCAGCAGCCTGCTGCCATCCGGACGTAGGACCGAGCTTTGGTCTCGGTCTACGTCAGCGTCGTGCTGCGTGGCAGGCCTGGAGGCGTGTGGCGAAGGTGCGTCCGGTGCGACGCCCGCAGGTTGCTGCTCTTGTTCTGAGGTCGTGCGCCGCACGTGTGCCTGAGCAATCTCCTCTGGCGTGGTGACGGAAACGATCTGCATGCGCTCGTCATCTTTCCCAGCCAGTGTGGCCAGCGAGCCATCCTTCTGTACCTGCAGCGTGAACGTGCCGAAGTCGGGCACGGCGCGTGCGTGATCCTGGGCAACGGCGGCTACGGCGTCATCAATCTCTTCGGCACTGCGCACAATGCCGGCACTACGGTAGGCGTCCACCACCTGGCTGCGCAGGCCGTACTCGGTCGGCGTGGGGTTGGCCCGGGCGATGTCGGCCATGGACGTCAGCTCCTGTACGCCGGCCTGCTGGCTCTGGCGCGTACGATTGAGCTCCTCGATGATGCTGCCCTCGGCCGGGTTGGTGCCATACACCAAACCCGGCGTTTGCCACTGCCCGTTGGCGTCCTGTGTGTACTTCTCGCCGTTGGAGGCGCGCAGGGGCTGCGTCTGGGTCAGCGCGTTGGTGATCACCTCCGGTACCGGCTCAATGGTGGCGAACTCGTGCCAGTTGTACTGGTTGAACGCGACCTGGTAACGGGCGGCGAGCGCCTCGGGCGTGTTTGCCGCGTTCTGGGCAATGATGCGCTGCGATTCCCGTTCCAGTTGGCCGGACTTTTCCGGGCCGACGGGCACGCTGTAGTCAAAGGGAACGCGTCCATCAATCATTGAGTGGATGGAGAGGTTCCATTCGCCGTTGTGCGGATTGCGCACGTAGTGGCGGTTGGTTTCAAACGGCTCGCGCGGCGGCGTGCTCTCGCCGCCTGCATTGAGCTTGAAGGGGTTCTGCGGCCTGGGCAGGTTGGCCATGCCCAGTGAATATGAGTCGTTGGCGGCTTTGTAGTTCAGCTCGTCCACCAGCCGGCCACCGGCGACCATCGTGATCTCGCGGTAGCTTCCGTCGGGCTGCGGTGTGCGCACGCTGCGGCTCCAGGTGCTCTCTGAATCCTCCGGGTCGCGGCTCCATTCGTTGCCACTGCGGTCCACCTGGGTGTAAACGGCTTTCTTGTCCTGGTACTGGGCCCAGTACTCACCGGCGAAGCCGCCGGCCACGCC
>JGI10211J34971_10004315_pt1 | contig 11292 bp, 7 predicted proteins | sample Etolagsediment_FD_34971 | JGI IMG/M metagenome (IMG submission 34971)
GGGGGGTACGTGGGCGCAGGTGGCCCGGGGTTCACATCGAACGTAGACACGGTGGGCGGCGCGGCATATTCGGCCGCCGCTGCCGTGTCGGAGTAACGATAGCTCATACGTCGCCGACACAGGACAGGCAGCAAGCTGGAAACTCGGTGGTATGCCCAAGAGAAGAGAATTGCGAAATAGCGCCATTCTCTGAAAAGGGGTGCAGCGCACCCCCGCGAGCTTAGGAATGGCGAAGCCAGGCGCAGCGAGCGTCTCTGTTTTATGTTGCTTGCTTTGAGTTACTTGTAACATAAGGCGCAGCGGAGGAAAATCAACTGCAACCGCGAATCTAATACGTTCGCTGACAACGTGTTGGGAGTATCGCCAAACCCACGTCAGTTTCGAGAAAGGAGAAGACAGCGATGGATGGGACGGCAAACAAACGGGCCGCGGCGGCGAGCATGAAGCCTCCCGGTTATCTGCCCGAGCACCGCTGGGTAGTCGAGGAGCAGGCGATCGGCGTGCGGCCCGAGGACGTGGGCGAACCGGCCGGCGTGCCGGTGTCCAACAGCGGCCTGGCATTCGCAGCCAACGGCGATCTCTTGATGGCGGTCAATGTGGTGGATCGCAGCCGGGCGCACGGACCGGCGCCGGTGGGCTCGCCGCGCATGGTGCTGCTGCGGTCCGCGGACCGCAGCCGGACCTGGTCCCGGCAGGGCGTGCTCGACCTGAAGGCGGCCGTGGCCGGGCAGGAGGCGTTTGAGACCTTCGACTGCCCGACCTTCGTCGGGCTGCTGCGGACTCAGTCCGGGCGTCTGGTCGGGTTCCTGAACGCGATAGACCACCAATATCACGTGGAGAAGTATCCACGAGCGGATGACCCGTTCTACATTGACGGCGGTCACAATGTCCGGTACGACGCGCACCGCTCGGCCCAGTGCGCCGTGTACTCCGACGACGAGGGCAAGACCTGGAAGCTTGCGCCTATGGATATCTCGCCGTTCCATTCGATCATCATGACCGACATGCTCGGCAACATTTTCCAGGCGTCCGATGGGACCCTCGTGGCGCCGATCATGGGCAACCTCAACCAGGCCGAGCTCGATTCGTGCACCCTGTCCACGGGCGTGGTCCGGTCGCACGATGACGGGTTGACCTGGGGTGACGCGAGCGTGGTGGTCCGGGCGCAGCCGGGCAGCGGCCTGTGGCACAACGAGACCGCGATCCGGGAGCTGCCGAACGGGCGCTGGCTCGCCCTGATGCGGATCAATGACCTTAACATCGAGAACCTTCCCTTGTGGGGCGCGCGCAGCACGAGCGAGGATCAGGGACGCACGTGGAGCTATCCCGTGCGCAACCGGTTCACGATCGCCGAGCCGGGCGTGGCCCTGCTCTCGGATGGCGCGGTCATCGTTCTGGGCGGGACAGCCGGTGGCGGCGTCAAGGCGCACGTGACATCGGAAGGCATCCTGAAGCTGCAGACCGTCCGGCCCGAGGATAACGAGGAGAGCGGCCGCTCCAGGACCCAGCCCTATCACGTCAGCTATGACGACGGCTTCACGTGGTCGTACTGGGGCGTGTTCTACCGGACGGACGCCGGCTCCCCGGAGCACATCGGGTCCTTCAATATCCTCCCCCTGGACGACGAGGCGGCCGTGGCGGTGTACCATTGCGGTATCGACACGGAAACGGCCCGCAAGCAGGGCGGGTACGGGCCCATGGTCATCGGCGCGAGCTGGTTTCGGAAGGTGCCGGCCGACGACCCGAAGACCGTCGGGCTGGGGTATCCGGATTGGTTGGAGGAGCTGCTTCTGGACAGGACCATCGCGGAGGCGGAAAAGATCGTCACCTTCCCCGATGCGTGGCACTTCCGGTTCGACGCGGACGATCAGGGCCTGGAGGAAGGCTGGCAGAAACAGACGTCCTTTGAGGGCTGGGACAGGATGCGGATCGATAGCTGCGGCTTAGGGACCAAACACCCTACCCAGCACTTCCCCTCGCGCGATCAGGCGCCGGAACCGCGTCTGCAGCATCTCGACATCCCCTGGTATGCGACGAGTTTTGAGATGCCGGAGACAGGCGGCATTCCGCTCCTGATCCTGTTTTGCGGGGTGGATGGGTTCTGCGACGTGTTCGTGGACGGGCGCAGGGCGGGCGGTCAGGATCTGTCGCAGTTCATCACTAAACAGCGTCCCTTTGTCATCCTGTTGGCTGACGGCTTGTCCGCCGGGCGTCACACGCTGATCGTCAGGCTGCGAAAGGAGTACCCTCTGAGCGCGGGGATCTTCAAGCCCGTTTACATCGTGGCGAAGGCCGATGTGCCGCTTCCGCCAAACGCAATCGGGAGCGCTGGGGGGAGCGTTCGGTAGAGTCCGCTATTCTGTCGGTTGACAAGCTCCGGAGTGACCTCCGGGCGAAGACTCGGTTCGAAGGAGGCGTCAGATGCGAAGAGTGACAAGAAGAGTGACAATCGGACTGACGGTGGTCATGGCAATGACGACCTGGGTTGCGTGGGCGGCGGAGGAAGCCCCCTGGTGGAAACAGGGCAGGATCAACTTCATGTGGGGCGGTTGGGGAAGCTCCAGCCGGGACCTGAGCAACCGTCAGGCGATCACCCATCCCCAGGTGCGTCCGGTCCCGCGCGAGACCTTCCGCAACGCGGCCATGGCGGGCGCCACGGTCTTCTGCGACATCTGGACGTACAGGCCCGAGAACGCGCGGATCGCCCACGAATACGGCATGAAATACTTCTCCAATGTGCACCTTCACCATATGACATGGAAGAAGGGCGGACGCACCTGGATCAATGAAGAAGGCGTGGAGGTCGAGCACAAGACGTCGGGAGGCCTGTACCGCTGTCCCCTGGACGAGTTCGTGTACGAGCGCTGGCTCGCCGACGCGCGCGAGCAGGAGGGAATCCGCGAGGGGATCGTGGACGGCATTCACGTGGACTGGGAATCGTCCGAAGCCGGCATCTGCTATTGCGACGACTGTTTCAAGAAGTTTCTCGAGGTCGCGAACATCAAGGCCGAACTGCCCGAAAAGTCGAAGCGCTTCGAGCTCATCAAGAGCCGTCATCTGGAAAAGGCCTACGAGGACAACTTCCACAAGCGGCGGGTGCAGATGTTCACGCGCATCCGCGAGAAACTGCGGACGATGAATCCCAACCTGCTCTTCTCCTCCTACGGCCTGGCGAGAGGGGGAACAGGAAGCATGGATTTCCTCCGCGCCATGCACACGCCCGAGAAGCCCTTCCTGGTTCTCGACGCCGGGCACTATCAGAACGACGACCGCCAGCCGTGGTGGGAGTCGTACAGCAACCGCATGAAGAAGGACGGGTACCTGTACGTCCCCGGGGGCTGGACCAACGCCCTGTTCGGCGCGCAGGCGTCGCAGGTGAGCGCCGCGCGCTGGTTGTACGAAGCCATGATCAACGAGGACGGAGTCTGGCTGTGGTTCGAGCCGAAACTGCCCGATGAGGTATGGATGGCCTACGCGACCGCGGACCGGCAGGTCAGGGCGGTGGAGGGTGTCGTGGGCGACTACCTACTCAATGGAATGCGCGATCCCAACTTCACCACCGCAGTGGAGTGGACGGGCAACCCGCAAGTGGAGCAGGCCGCGGTCATTCGCACCTACCACCTCGAGGGCGAGCACCTGGTGCACGTGAACAACGTGAACGCGGACTACCCGTTGCGCGTGCGCCTGAGATTGCCCCGGCTGGAGGGCGGCGCGTGGACCGCGCAGGACCCCATGGGCGGCGCCTTTTATACGCGCGACGGCATCTCGGCTCTCTGGAGCGCCGACCAGCTTCGCGCCGGCGTCGCCGTGACGTTGGACACCCGCAGCGACCTCTTCGTGCTCCTCTCCCCTGCCGTCGACGATCCCGCCGCGTCCGGCGCCCGATTGATTCACTCACGCGAGTTCGACGCTCTGTTCAGCCATGAAGAGGCGGCGGCGGAGGTCAAGGCCGAGACGCCCAAGACCCTTCCGAAGACGGGCTGGCTGTTCCGGATGGACCCCGACGACATCGGCATCGACCAGAAGTGGCCGCTGCGGACCGCCTCGCTTGACGGCTGGACGCCGATCGACATCGAGGACTTCTGGGGCGAGCGTGGCGGCGTCGGCCCCGGCTGGTATCGGCGCAATGTCGATATCCCGGAACTGCCCGAAGGCAAGCGCATCTACCTGCACTTCGGCGCCGTCGACGAAGAGCTGATGCTCTGGATCGACGGGAAGTTCGCCGGCGAATACGATCGCGGGCCGGAAGGCTGGGACAAGCCCTTCGCCATGGACGTCACGGGAAAGCTCGTCGCCGGCAGGCGCCACCTGGCGCTGCGCGTCTACAACTCGGCGGCGAACGGCGGCGTGTGGAAGCCGGTGAGCATCCTGGCGGTGTCCCCGGCCGACGTGTCGGCGGACGGCGATATCCTCTACGGCGAAGCGCTCGACGCCATGCTCGCGAAGGCGGAGACAATCCCCCTTCCTACAAACCCCGAGCCGGGGGAGCGCCTGCTCTACACCGCCACCGAGCTGCTGTTGTTGCCGGAACAGGACCGGGCCCGGGTCGGCCGCTATGTCAGCAACGCCATCGGCTCGGTAGGGGCCGACGGAGAGGGGGCTCAGCGGCTGCGGCATCTGCACGGACACCTGTGGTCGGCCTCTTACTCGCCTGACGGCAAACGCATCGCCCTTGTCCACGACGCGGGCGGACGCGGACAGATCTTCGTTATGAACCAGGATGGTTCCGATGCCGTCAACATCAGCAACAACGCCTTCTGCGACCGCTTTCCCGCCTGGTCCCCCGACGGCACGCGCATCGCCTTCGTTTCCGACCGGGAGGCGGATTGGGACATCTACGTCATGAACGCCGACGGCAGCGACCAGCGCCGCCTCGCCGGCAACCCGGGCCTCGACCGCGCCCCCGCCTGGTCTCCCGACGGCGCGCGCATCGCCTGGGAAAGTCATACGAGCGGCGTGCCCAACATCTGGGTCTGTGACGCGGATGGTGGAGATGCGCGGGCGCTCATCGATCCGGAGACGCCCATAAGGTTCCAGTCGGTGTTCCAGAGCAAGGACGGGGTGTTCCTGCTTCAGGAAGACGCGGGGACACGGCCGGTGTTTGCGGACAACACAATGTATCTGTGGGACCCGGTGTGGTCGCCGGACGGCAAGCGCATCGCGGCAGGGGCGCTGCACAGCGCGGCCGGGGAGACGGTGGCGCTGCTGGACGGGGATGGATCGCGCGTCGTGCAACTCATCTACGGGATTGTGGGCGTGGATCATGTCACCTGGTCGCCGGACGGCTCGCAACTGGCCGGCACACTGCGCACCGCCCCCCAGGAAACCGATCGTTCCGGCGTCTTCGTCGTCCGAGCCGACGGCAGCGAGAAGTACCGCTGGCTCGTGGACGTCCAGCCGACGGGCGCGCGTCCCGGGAGAGCCGTCCGCGTCGGAGGCGGCCCTTCATGGTACTCTTTGGGCAGCGCACAGCCCAGGAGACTGCTCAAGACCTTCACGTCGGTGGCCTGGTCCCCTGACGGCAAGACGCTCGCCTTTTCCTCCGACATGGACGATGGCGCATTCTACGTGTACACGATCCCCGTCGAAGGAGGAAAGCCTGTCCGACTGGGCGCTACCGAGAGCGTCTGGCCCAACGACGTCAGTTGGCGACCGCAATAGCGCCGACGACCATCTCCACCTTGTTGTGCGTTGCGGAGGACATGACCGATTTCACTGGGCTGAATGAGTGTGATGGAGAAAACAATCATGGTGCAGGATAGAACGCTGAACCTGGGCGTGATCGGATGGGGCGGACGCGGCGGCAACGTCTATCGAGACGGATACGAAGCCACCGGCGGGCTGGTCGCAGCCGTTGCCTGCGTCGAACCCTCGGACGAGAAATACGTCCTCGGCTGCCAGCGTTGGAAGGCGTCACCCAAGCGCTACCGAACGGTTCCCGAGATGATCGCGCGTGAAGAGAACCTCGATGCCGTGATCGTCGCCAGTCCCAACGAATATCACCTGGAGAATCTGCAAGACCTGGAGGGCTCCGCCTTGCCGGTCCTTCTCGAGAAGCCGCTGGACAGCACGTTTGAGAAAATCTGCGACGTGGTCCGGTTCGCCCGGCGGTACAAGGCGCCGATCCTGGTGGGGCATTGCATGCGCTATGCGCCCGTCCTTCAGGAAGCCGGACGGCTTCTCAAGAGCGGCGCGATCGGCCGGATCTGCTCAGTCCGATTCGTGCAGCATTGCCATTACGGAAACGCCGGGTATCACAACTGGCGGCGCAACAAGCGCAAAAGCGGGACGTGGTTGATCGAGAAAGCCACGCACGATTTCGATGTCATGAACGCCCTGCTCGAGGACCGGCCGCGCGCGGTGTCCGCCATCCAGAAGCTCCAGGCCTTCGGCGGCGATAAGCCCGACGACCTGCGCTGCCGCAATTGTCCTGACGCGCTCGCGTGTCCCGAGAGCATGGCCAACGTGTCCTACCGCTGGGGCGCCTGCCGGGTCGAGGAACTCAAGGAGGAAAACGACTTCTGCGTTTTTGCACGGGAAGTCGATACCCCCGACAACGACGCCTGCCTTATCGATTTCGACGGCGGTGTGTTCGGCACGTACCAGCAGTGGTTCTTCTCTCCGCGAAGCTTTCACCACCGCGTCTACGAGCTTCATGGAACCGAAGGCGCCATGGAAATCGATCTGGGCGCAGAGTTCGGGGGCAAGATCACGATCTGCCACCGCTACGCACAGGCCGTGAACAACGACCGATTCACATACCGGTTCGATTACCTCGGACGAAACCACTACAACGGGGACGGCCCCATGATGCATCATTTCTACCGGGTGGTTAAAGAGGGCGAACAGCCGCTCTCCACGGTCGAACAGGCGTTTGTGGCGGAACTGGTCGGGTATGGCGCTATCCGCGCCGCTGAGGAGGGGCGCGTCGTGGCCCTGCGCGATCTGCTTCCGCCCGATTTGAAGGAGGTCTATCCTCCGTCCGGTTGCAACTGAATCGGGATCGATATCCTCTGGGGCAACCCCGTTTGTCAAAGGCTGTTTGTTCATGGCATGGTTCATGGAGTAGTGAGAATATGGAGGATCTGATGATTTCGCGAGATATCGTGAGAAAGGCGATTCACTTCGACCATCCCTCAAGGCTGCCGTTCACCGGCAGCATGGCGGAGACGGATTTCTCCGGCGATACGGTGGCGTTGTTTCCGGAGTTCCNCTGCAAGTGGTGGCTGGGGGGCGGCGGCCNGGACGAATGGGGTTGCCAGTGGGAAGTGGTTNCCGGGACGAAGGACTGCGGACAGGTCAAGAACNTCNTCNTNCCNNTCCTNGCGGAGTACGAACAGATCGTCGTGCCTGACGCGTCGAACCCGGGGCGNTATGCGACGTGGGAGCCGATCCTGGATCGCTGCGAACGCGAAGGCAAATACGTCGTCCTGTGCAACGGCTCTTTNCTCTTCGAGCGCGCNCATTTCCTTCACGGTTTNACCCGCACGCTGATTGACATCGCCGAGGAANCCCAAATCATGCGNCGCTTTCTCGGACACCTGGCCAGATACCATTTCGACACGATCCGGTACGTGCGCGAACACTTCCCCGGCCGCATTCACGGNTACCGCGGCACCGACGACTGGGGCATGCAGGCTGCACCCTTCATCTCTCCAAGCGCGTTCGGCGACGTATTTCAGCCCGTGTACGAGGAAATCTTCTCCGCCGTTCACGACGCGGGCATGGATGTCTGGATGCACTCCTGCGGACACAACCTGGAACTCATCGACGGCCTGATCGACGCCGGGCTCGATGTAATCAACCTGCTCCAACCGGCGATATTCCCCATTCCAAAGCTGAGGGAATTCCGTGGGCGCATCTGCTTCGAGATGGTGGGCGACATACAGAGCACCCTCCTCAAGGCAGACCGCGACGCGATCCGCCGGGAGATCGAAGCGATCCTCGACGCCTGCTGCACGGAGTCGGGAGGACTTGTTGTGGTCAGGATGGACCGGACGTTCTTTGATGCGGATGGGATTTCACCGGAGATCGGAACGTTCTGCGAAGAGGAATACCGCAGACTGGATCCCTGGAAAGACCAACAACAAGCATCGGAGCGAAGATGAAAACTCTCTGCGCCGTTGCCACCGACGTGAACCGCGTTGAAGTCGGCGCGTATGACATCCGCGACCCGTTGCCCGGCGAACTGCTCATCGAAACGTTCTTCAGCGCCGTTTCGCCGGGGACGGAACTGCGTTGTCTTGCGGGCAAGGAACCCAATGCCGGGCCGTTTCCCATGATTACCGGCTATTCCCTTGTCGGGAAGGTGTTGCGCGGCGACGGGGCCATTGGTTCGGGTGATCTCGTTTTCGCGCCGGGCGCCGCTGTTGTCCCCGAAGGCGTTTCGCGATCTTGGGGAGGGCATATCGGCCACGCCATTGTTCCGGCGGCCTCGGCACTCAGACTTGCAGCAGGGGTGGATGTGCTGTCGGCATCGGCCCTGGCCATGCTTTCCATCGCTCTCCACGGCGTCTCACGAAGCAGGCCGTCGGCCGGTGATCGCGTGATGGTTGCTGGTTTGGGTCTGATCGGTCAAATGGCGACGATGCTTTTCAAGCATTCGGGCTGCCAGGTGGCCGTTTGCGACCCGCTGGCTGATCGGCGGGCGATCGCCTCGCCGACGGGGAAGAACGCCTATGCTCACGCTCCGCACTGGCATACGCGCGTCCGATGCGACTTTCCAGATGGATTCGACGTGTTGGTGGATACGACAGGGAAAGCGGCCGTGGTCGCAGAGAATCTCCCGCTGCTTCGCACCAAGAGCTGGGATAACCCTTACGATCCTTCGCCCAGGCTGGTCTTGCTGGCAAGCTATCCCGGAAGTCTGAGCCTGGATTACCAGGACACGCTTTTCAACAAGGAAACGGAAATCGTGACGTGCCGAAACTATCTGCCGCACGAACTTCGCCGAGCGCTGCGCTTGCTGGAAACGCGGTCGATCGACCTTCGGAATATCCTGACAACCGTCCTTCCGGCAACGAAAGCGTCGGATGCTTTCCTTCAGTTGCGTGAACATCCTGAAGAGCAGTTGACGGTGGTATTCGACTGGCAATAACGGCGTCCAACCGTTCGACACCGGGACATAACGTGTCGATTGGGGAGTGTGAAATGAAAGTCTATATTCAAACGGATATCGAGGGAGTCGCCGGCGTGACGTTCTTCGAGAATCGCGATGACGCCTCTCCCGAAAACCTGCTGCACCGGCAGCGAATGTGCCGGCTGCTCACCGGGGAAGTGAACGCCGCCGTCCTAGGGGCGTTTGCCGCGGGCGCAACGGAAGTCGTCGTAAACGACAGCCATGGCAGCGGCTATAACATCCTCTTCGAGGAACTCGATCCCCGCTGCGAGATCATACACGGTCGCAACTGCTCAGGACCGCACTGGTTGCCGGAACTCGACGACTCCTTTCATGCCCTCCTGCTCGTCGGGATGCACGCGATGGGGGGGACACACAACGCCATCCTGCCCCACAGCCGATGGGAGGTGAACGACGGCGAAGTGTGCCTCAGCGAGGCGAGCATGGCTGCCGCCCTGGCCGGGCACCGGTGCGTCCCTACGCTCTTCGTCAGCGGAGACGACAACATCATCGCGGAACTGCGCGAGAAAATACCGGCCATACGGAGCGCCCAGGTGAAGAAGGCGCTGGGCGCGTTTCAGGCGCGAACCCTCATCCCTGCACGATCCCGTGAACTGATCGCTCAGAACGTGAAAGAAGCGCTTTCCCACAGGGATGAAATCCCCCCATACCAAGTCCCCGGCCCTCTGCGTCTTAACCTGGTCGATTCTCCGAATCACGCGCCCCCGTTCAAGCCGGTGTTTGACAGGCCCATCGAGGCGCATAATATCGAAGATGCCTTTATGCAGGCGGTGAGACGGATGCCCTGGAACAATTTCAACGTTGAATTGCCCGACGGCTTCAAATATCCATGAAGGTCTCGTTCGCATGGATTAGGAGATTCAAACCTTGGACCGAACATTCAACATCGCCGTTGTCGGCTGCGGCGCCATGGCGCAGGGGATGCACCTGCCGAACGTCGCGCGACACCCAGGTATCCATCTGCGATGGTGCTGCGACGTGGATCCGGGAACGCTCTCCCATGTGTCCCGTGCGTATCATCCGGAAAGAAGCACAACGGATATCGCGGAAGTGGCTGCGGACGAGGAGTGCGACGCGGCCATTGTGGCTACCCACCCGGAGGGCCGCCTCGAACTCGTCCGTATCCTGGCCGATGCCGGGAAACATATTTATGCGGAAAAACCCGTCGCCGACAACATGAAGGATATTCTCAGGATCCAGGAGATCGTCAAACAAACCGGCATCGTTTTCACCGTCGGCCATAACCGGCGGATGGCGCCGGCCCTTCGCGAAGCTCGGGAGATTCTGCGCAATCACCGCGCGAGCCCGCAGTCGGAGCCTTGGCGATGGGACCGAATCGGTCCGAAGCGGCCTGAGTTGACGGAGCAACATCAAACCTGCATGCTGATTCGAGTAAACGACGATTACCTGTCTTGGAAAGAATGGGTCTTTGCCGACAAGGCGGGAATCCTTCTCCTGGAGTTGAACCACTTCACCGACCTGGCGTGTTATTTCATCGAGAAGGAGCCCGTGCAGGTGAGCGCCATCGGGAGCCCGGTGATGAATGTCGTGGTGAACATCACATTCAAAGACGGCTCGCTGTGTACTGTTTTCGATGCTTGCACCGGAACATTCGGCTATCCCAAGGAGCTTTACGAGATATACCACGAGGGAGCGGCCCTCGTCGTCGATCATTGCATGGAGATCCGCACGGCCGGCATCCCGGGGCAACCGTTCAGGCGCGTCTACCCTTGTGCGTCCGATCAAAACGTCGCTGGAATCGAATCATGGTACGACCGCACGATTAAAGCGATGCGCCAACCGGTTGACCCGCGGATTCCCCTGGCGGCTCCGTCTCCAAACAAGGGGCATTTCGAAATCCTTGATGCGTTCGTTCTCGCGTGCAGAGGCGAGGGTAAAAACCCTTGCGACGTTTTGGAAGGGGCGCGCGCCGCGGTCATCGTGTTAAAGGCGCGGGAAAGTCTGCATCACGGCGGCGTGCCGCAGCAAATCAGCAGGACCGATTACGTTGGCGAATAATACGACGATCGAGATGTCGGCGAAAACACGAGACGCATCGATGCTGGCGCACATTGGGGTCAGAGTTTCTTAGAGAAGTCAAGCGCTTTCTGACGGATTTTGGGCAAAAAAGTCCCCCTGCGCCTCGGAAACGG
>JGI10211J34971_10004316_pt1 | contig 11291 bp, 9 predicted proteins | sample Etolagsediment_FD_34971 | JGI IMG/M metagenome (IMG submission 34971)
TTCGGTTGCCATAAGTTTCTGGCTGGACGGAGACGCGGGCGAACCACCCGAAGCGCTTCTTTCGGCTGCCGGCGCGTATTCCTCGGTTCCGAATGACGGGACTTCGCGTTCGGCCCAGGAGCCGGCCGCGCATCCGGTAATCAAAAAACCGGGAATCAACAATAGCGTGCCAAAGAGAATCCAGCGGGGAATCCGACGGGAAACCTCCGGATGATTCGTGAGCGGTCGTCGTTTCATTCCGTCAAATGTACCGTAACATCCGTGAAACTTCTGTACTGCACGTGCGGTTTATGGTAGAACTCGATCAGATTATGCGGGAGCGGACAGAACAGTTTGACCTGTACCGGGTTTCATCTTTCCAGAATTGAATCGGCCCTCAAAGCCTTTCAAGCGGACTTTTCCCTGGTGAACGATCAGCTCGAGATGCGCCGCGAAGATTTCAGCGATGCGATCATCGAGAACATCCTCGAAGGATATGCGTTTCTGAATCATCTGAGTTCGAACGATATCGATCTCTTTTCGCTTTCCGGACTGTACAATATGCTGGAGTTGAACCATATCGTCCTGTGCGGTACCGCTGCGGACGTGCGGATGGAGTACTACCGGCATCTGCAGGAAACGAGGAAAGTTTTTTCCGAACGGATCAAACCGATTCTGAAATGGTTCCGGAAGCGCGGTTCTCTCCTTGACCCGTACGAAACGGCGGCCGAATATTATGGACAGGCGTTGAGCTTCCCGCAGCTCTTTTTTGAAGGAAACCATCGCACGGAAAACATGGTGGTAAACTACTTTCTGCTGAACAAGGGGTTACCCCCGTACATCGTCGCCGCCGACAATGCGGTGGAATACCTGAACGTTTCCGGGCGAATCAAATTCAGTACTTCTTCCGGCAGGGGCGAGCGCAAGCGGATACGACATTCGAAGGACTTTCGGGAGTTCTTGAAAACGAACGGAAATGCGGCTTGTCTGTCGCGCGAGGAGGAGAAGCCGTGTTGATGATACTGAACCTTGCCGGAGGGCTGGGCCTCTTTCTTTTTGGAATGAAGACGATGAGCGACGGGATCAGGAAGACCGCCGGCGAGCGGTTTCACCGATTGTTGAATGCGGTTACGGGAACCCCCGTATCGGCGATCGTTACCGGACTGCTTACAACCGCGCTCATACAGTCGTCTTCGGCGACAACGGTAATGCTGGTAAGTCTGGTGAATGCCCAGCTCGTCGGGCTCTCCCAGGCGATCGGTGTTATCATGGGTGCCAACATCGGTACGACGCTCACCTCGTGGATCGTGAGTTTTTTCGGGTTCAGCGTGAAGATTTCCGTTGTCGCGCTTCCGGCGATTGCGGTGAGCCTCCCGCTGCACTTCAGCAAGCGTGACAGATTACGCGATATTTCCGCGATCCTTTTTGGCTTCGGTCTCCTTTTTCTGGGCCTCTACGAGATGAAAGAGGCGGTTGGCTCGGTGCAGGAAAGCGCCGCGGCGCTCCAGTTTCTGCGCCACCTCACGGGATTCGGATTTTTCTCGCTGCTGCTCTTTGTGATCATCGGTACGCTGCTGACTATTGCCGTACAGTCATCGAGCGCCGCAATGACAATAACCCTCACCCTCGCGTTCAACGGCTGGATTCCCTTCGATGTCGCGGCGGCGATTGTGCTGGGAGAAAATGTCGGTACTACCATCACCGCCTATCTTGCCTCGCTGGAGATGAATATTGCCGCGAAGCGGGCGGCGCGGGCGCACATGGTCTTCAATCTCATTGGCGTCGGGTGGGTATTGATATTGTTCCGACCGCTGCTGCATCTGGTGGACCTGCTGGTTCCCGGAAGCTCTATGACGGCCGAAACACTTCCGTATCACCTGAGCGCGTTTCATACGCTGTTCAACCTCATGAATACCGTGCTGCTGGTCTGGTTCATTCCAATCATCGAAAAGCTTGTTGTCCGGTTGGTACCGGAGCCCGTGGAACCCGGGGAAGCGGGACCGTACCGGATCCCGCAGGTGAATCTCGTAGTCGTGGACCAGGCCGAGATCAATCTGATCAACGGACGCGCCGAGGTCGGACGGATGTCACGCGTAGTAAACGGAATGATGCTCGACCTGCTGAACGGAATCGGCGCAGACGCGAAGGAACTGGTTCCCATCGAGGAGAATCTGCGCAAGGACGAGGAGCTTGTGGACGTCATGCAGGTCGAACTCTCATCGTTTCTGGCCGAGTGCTCGATGAAGAGCCTGTCGGAGTCCCAGGCGTATGAGGTACGGCGGCTGTTGCGGATCGTCAATGAGCTGGAGAGCATCTCCGACGCATGTCACAAGATCGTCGTTTTATACCTGCGAAAGCGTACCAAGGGGTTGAGTTTTCACAAGAACGCCTCGGCCGAGATCAGCGACTACGCGATGAAGGTCGCCGATTTCCTGCGGTACAACGCGGATTTTCTCAATAACCGTCTTGCGAGTCAGGAATTCACGATTGCCGCCGAGATGGAGGAGGGAATAAACGATCAGCGAAAAGCCCTGACCCGCCTTTCACGGAAAAACATTGAAAAGGGCGGTAACCTCCGGGGTGAGCTGCTCTATATGGAGATCATCCGCCACATGGAACACATCGGGGATTTCTGCCTGAATATCTCTCAGGCGATTCACGTAGCCTGAGTATCCGTCCGGAAGATCGACATACCCGATTCGATCTCATTGATCGCGTCCGAGAGACGGATGTTGAGGTCGCTGATCGCCTGCATAGCTGCATTGATCTCTTCCATCCCCTGATTCATCTCCCGGATGCCCTGTGAACTTTCCGAGGAGATATTCCGTATTTTATTTTCCGACTCCTGAATCGACTCCGCCTGCCGAAGGACATTATGGGAGTTCTCCTGAATCTTGAGTGTTGCCTCCTGGAGGTAAGACATCGCTTCGGCGATTTGACCGCCACCCGATTCGAGGTGATTGATGTGCGTCTGAATCTCCTGGAGCGCCGTTTCGGTTTCGCCCGTTTCGCGAACGACCTCGTTGAAATCATGCTCCGCGTGACCGATTGCCGTCTTTGTGTGGGTGATATTTTCGACGACCGCCTGGATTGTCTCGGTAATGCTCCGGGAACTCTCGGATGCGTCCTCGGCGAGTTTCCGAATCTCGTCCGAGACGACGGCAAAACCCTTTCCGGCGTTGCCGGCGTGCGCCGCTTCAATCGCGGCATTCATCGCCAGGAGGTTGGTCTGGGAGGCGATCGCCTGAATCGCGTCGGCAGCGTCCTGGATTGCATCGATTCGCGCCACCACCCCTTCGGTAAACGCCCGGTTCGCTTCTTCAAGGACCGTTGCTGCCTCCCGGGACGATTTCGAAAGTTCGTGCGTGGCGTCGCGCCGTTTGCCGGTGATGGCGGTGACGGAGGCAAGATAGGAGATCATCTCCTGGATTGACGCGCGGGACTCTTCGACCATCGCCGTCTGTTCGGCAATCTGGCCGTCGACGTCCTGGATACTCGTCGTTATGGCATGGACCGATGCGCTGTTCCCGTCAATAGTCGTATCCAGAAAGCCCATCCGGTCGCGGATGGAGTTCACATTTGCGGCAATCTGATTTACCGCGCTGCTCGTCTGAATGGTAGATGCCGAGAGTTCCTCTTTGATAAACGAGCTCTGATTTGTGGATTTCTGGATGCGCTGGACAGCGTCACGCATATTCCGGACGACCGCGTCGTTCAGGGACCGCGATGCACGGGAGGTTTCCGAAGACCAGTTGTCTTCGGCAACTGCCGCGGTCAGGTCGCCTTCGCCAACCCGTTCCAGAGCCGTAGCGATATTGCCCAGTGTTCTCCCTAACCGGCGGCTGATAGAGACGGTCAGGAGTGTGGTAAGGAGGAGCGCCGGAAGGAGAATGAACCCGACGGCGCCGGTGATAACGGTGATGGGAGCATACATCTCCGCTTCCCACGCGGACGCGCAGATGATCCAGTCGCTCTCCGGTACATAGGTGAAGTATACGTGCTTCCATTCACCCGTTTTCGGGGAGATATAACGAAGAAACCGCTGCTCTTCCGGTGCCGATCGATTCGCAAGGATGTAATCGATAAACGGCTCTGTTCCCGCCCAGTTTTGCCCCTCTACTTCGGGCGTGGGGTGAATGAGGTAATCGCCGGCGGAGTTCTAAACGAAATAGAAGCCCGTCGCACCGATTTTGCGGGAAAGCACGTATTCACGGAGCTTGTCGTTGGAACTGTCGGCAATACCCTGATGGCAGAGCATTGTGGTTTCGGCGATAGCTGCAACCATAGCCCGCGACTCTTTCGTCACCATTTCACTGATCGTATTGCGTACGACGGTGATAACGGCAATTCCGATTGCCGCGATAGTCACCAGTTGGACGGCGGTGAAGAGCAGTGTCATCCGTTTCCAGAGTTTCATTTGGAACGCCTCCAAGAATGCAAATTCCATTATACACGCTTGGAGGAAAATCGCAAAGTTACCGATTTACACGATAGTCGAGCCCTCCCGGCTTCCGGTCCAGAAAGCGGTAGTCAATCAAGTACCGGCGGATCGTCACGTAATCGGAGAAGATTGCTTCCAGAATGGCATTGACCTCACGTTCGGAATACCGCCGGTCCGGTTCAAACTCATCGGCGATCCGCTTGAGGATGACCAAGCGCTCTTTTGCTTTTCGCGGAAACTTTTTCACGACAAATGCCGGCTCGGAATCGGTATACCGTTCAAGAATGCGTGTTGCCTCATCTATCGTGGTGATAACCCGCTCGTCGCTTGCGGCGATGCGGGAAGGGTAGTGGACAAATGATTTGGCTGTCTCTTCGCGCTCGAGAATCTGGTCAATAAGAGCGAGAAAGATCATCGCTTCGGTCCTGCGGCGCCTCATCTGAAAGCGGTGATTCCGGATTGTCGATTCGGCTTTGCCGCCAAGCGTGCGGGCAATCGCTTTATCGTCCAGCCCGGCGTTCATCGCCTCCAGCAGGGCGGTCTGCGTTTCGCTGAGTCCGCTCACGGCTCTGGGAAGCGCGAGCAGAGGTCCGACCGTGCCGCCGTGTACGGATGCAACGTGCAGCTTCGCCGCAAGCGAGGCGTCGGTGAGGTCGGTGGGCGAGTTCTGGGTAGGCGAGCCCTGAGCGTAGATGCGGCCCACTTCGAAGGTTGCGCCACAGAGAATGCACGTGTGACTGGTGCCCGTGGACCGAATACCGGTTCGGAGCTCCGAAACCGTGTACTCATCTATATGTTCGGCAAGGAAGGCGGAATTTGATTCGTTCATGAGAACATGATGCCAGAAAGTCTATCTATTGTCAAACAAATAGTATCAACGTTTGAAAAATACGAACGTTCGGCGGCCACTCCCGAAGAGAACCGGCGGGGAGGGCCCCTTTCCCGCAGCGGCCGGACTTCCCTCATCGGACGGATTTCCCGTATCGGCTGTTTCGAGGAAAACGGGATACCCGTCCGGCGGGATGAGCTTCGCCCGAGTGTTGGGTGGAACGTCGACGGTTACCGTCAGGCGGTCATCGTCCGTGCGCCAGACGATACCGATTGGCCCGTGAATGGAGTGGTACGTCGCTCGCGCAGAGGTGATCTGCGGCGACGGGTGCGGGGCAAACCGGATACGAGTGTATCCCGCCTCGCCGGAATCCAGTCCGGCGATATAGCGGTAGAGAAAATCACCGACGGCGCCGAATGCATAGTGGTTCAGCGAGATCCCGGCGCGTACTTTTCCGTCCGGGGCGATTGCATCCCACGCTTCCCACAGGGTAGTGGCACCCCGGTCTACCGCATAGAGCCATGACGGGTAGGTGCGTTGCAGCAGTACGTCCATCGCGGTCTGTTCGTAACCGTTCCGTGCCAGCGCCCACAAAAGCCAGGGAGTGGTCAAAAAGCCGGTAGCAAGGTGATTCCCCGCTTTTTGAACGAGCCGGGCGAGATGGTCCGCCGCCCGGCGCGCGTCTTCAGGCTCCAGGAGGTCAAAAGCCAGCGCGATGACGTAGGAGCCTTGCCGGTGCGGGCGGATTCGGCCCGACCGGCGGCCCTCGCCGGCGCCCGGCGACCGGACGAACCGGCGGCGAAACGCGAGTTTAATCGCCGTCGCAAGCTCCCGGTATCGCCGCTCGTCANCGTGGTATCCAAGGACTCCCGCCGCCTCTCCGAGTAATCGGGCCGACCACGCATAAAACGCCGTTGCAATCACATCTTTTCGGGGAAAGGGCGTATGCATGTAGTAGAAAAATCCGCGCCCGGGCTCCAGCCAGTCTCCCCAGTGGAACCCTCTCTTCCAGATATGGCCCGGGGCACGCGCGCGGATGAATTCAACCCACGCTTTCATGCTCTGATAGTGATTCTGGAGGATCGATCGATCGCCGGTGACCTGATAGATCGTCCACGGGACGGTTACCGCGGCGTCTCCCCACCCTGCGGACCCGCCGATACCGATTGTCGGCAGGGATTCATAGAAGCGGTTGCTTGGGATTGTATGGGGGACCAGGCCATCGTGCTTCTGGTCCAGCCGGAGATCGGCCAGCCACTTTGTCAGGAACTGGACGCTGTCGGTCAGAAAAAGCCCGGTTCGGGCGAACACCTGAATATCGCCGGTCCAACCCGCTTTCTCGCGCTGGGGACAGTCGGTAGGGATCTCGATAAAATTCGAGCGAAGCGACTGGAGAATGTTCCGGTGCAGCCGGTTCAGGGCCGGTTCGGAGCACTCGAAGGTACCGGTTTCCGGCAGCGGAGTCGAAATCTCCAGACCGCGAACCTGTTCGGCCGAGAAAGTGCCGGGATAGCCTTCGATGAGCACGTAGCGGTACCCGTGATAGGTATACCGGGGACGAAACATCTCGCCGTCGCTGCCGGACGCGATATACCGATCCACCTGTATGAAACGGCCCTTTTTTCGCTGCTCGCCGGAAGCGTCAAACTGGTTTTCCAGAAACTCACCCGTGGCCGAAAGCGTTTCGACGAACTTCAGGGTGATGACTGTGCCTGCCGGAGCTGAAATATCCACCTCGATCTGACCGGCGAAGACGCGCCCCATATCGATGAGAAACGTATTTGCCGGAAGTCGGCGTACGGACACCGGCTCGATCTTCTCCCGTACCCGTGGCAGGTCAATAACGGCGGCAACCAGGGCGTGGTCCGGTGTCGGCAGTACGGAGACCGGTTTCGCGTTCTCCCACTGCGGCGCAGACCAGATTGCGGACTCGACCCGGGCGTCGTACACCTCGCCATAGAAGAGATCCGCCTCTTTCACCGGGCCGTCGGCCGAGAACCACGAAGCGTCGGTCGGTACCGTTTCTACCGTCCCGTCTTCATAGGTGATGCGCACCATCGCAGACAAAGCCGTCCGCGTACCCCACGAATCCTGCCACAGGCCGATTCCGTAGGCTCCCCGGTACCACCCGTCGGTCAGCACGGCGATTATCGTGTTCCCGCCCGGGAGAATCATCGACGTAACATCGTACGTCTGGTACTGCACGCGGTGGTCGTAACTGGTGAACCCGGGCGGAAAGAGATCCTCCGAAATGCGCCGGCCGTTCAGAAAGAGGTCGTACACGCCGTGCGCCGAGGCATAGATTCGTGCCGAGCGGATTGCCGGAGCGGCGGGCGAATGCGGCGCCGGCCGGAACTCCCGGCGAAGGTAGGCGGCGGGCCGGGGTGCATCTTCTGTGCCGGGTCGATTATCCTCGGGTGGCGAAATCCACCCGCCGCTCCAGAGAGCCCGATCAAGCACGGCCGTCTCCCACCAGCACGTCGCAGACCACGGGGAGGTTTCGCCGGAATTGTCGGTCGCTCTGACTCGCCAGAAGTAACGGGTAAACGAATCCAGCGGTGGACCCTCGTAGCGCACTGCCGATGTGCGGTCTGAGGCGACCTCGCCGGAATCCCAGACAAGCGCAGCCCAGTCGGGCAAACCGGCGACCTGAATCCGGTACGATTTTTGAAGCACATCGAACCGGTCGGAAACGATTTCCCACGAAAGCCGGGGTGCTGTTGTATCAATTCCCAGCGGGTTCGTCCGGTACTCGCATCGGAGGTTGGTGGTAATCATCGATGATTCTCTCTATGCGGGACTCTACCGCAAAAAGCGGATAGAGTACCACAATCGTTGTTCGTCGGTGTTACACGACAAGGAGGCTTTTCCGATGAGAAAAACGCGATATACGAACGTGCTTGGCGTAGCGGTGCTGTTACTGGTGGCGGGATTGCTAGTCGGGTGTGTTCCGGGAGACGGGAGAAATACCGCGCAGGAGCCGGCGAATTTCTGGTGGGGTATCTGGCACGGATGGATTGCGCCGGTATCGCTGGTGATTTCATGGTTCAACCCCGACCGTGGTATCTACGAAGTCAACAACACCGGCTTCTGGTACGACTTCGGCTTCTACATCGCCGTCATTTCCGGCTTTGGCGGCGTATCGCTGAGTCGAAAGAACCGGAAACGGGATCGCGACAGAGACTGAATTCCCATATGTCGAAGAAGGTAACGTACCAGATTGATGCGGGACCGACTGAATCTCCGCTATGATCGAGAGCGCGATAGCTTCCGGACCTTTGCCGCCGAGTTTCAGGCCTACCGGCGTGTGAACCTGCGGGAGTTGTGAGAGGTCATATCCTTCCCGGTGCTGCCGTTCCAGTCGCTCGGTCTGGCGCTTCGCCTTTCCGATTGCACCGATGTACGCAACGCGCGGCTTACCCATGAGCATCCGGAAGAGGTCGTCCTCGAAACGCGGTTCGTGGTTGAGCGAGACAACATATGCCCGGGAACCGAAAGCCTCGTGCATCGGAAGCTCGGACGGCCACCCGCAGTACACCTCGTCCGCTTCCGGGAACCGTTCCCGGACGGCGTAATTTTCCCGCGGATCAGAAATAATCACCCGAAATCCCATCACCTTTGCCAGCCTCGTCAACGGCCGGGCGATGTCGGCGGCACTGAAAATCGCCAGTAACGGCGGCGGCAACAGCGGCTCTGCGTAAAGAACCTCCCCGGTGGCGGACCGGACCGAAACCGGCGCTTCGGTTGAGCGCAGGGAATCGGTCAGTCCGGCCAGGAGGGCGGGTTCGAATACGGCTATCGCGGCAGGGGCTGACCCGAGAGGGGCGGAGCTTATATGAGCGTCGCCGGAAGGGGGTGGCCCGGGAGGGGCGCCCAATGCTGCAGGACCGCCCAGCGCGGTTGCAATGGCTCCTGAGTCCGGCGGCCATGACAACAGTGCCCGCACCGGCGCCGGATCGTCCGGTTTCCCGGCGGAGTAGCGAATAAGCAGGATTGCGCCGCCCGGGGCTGCACCGGTGCCGGGGGCACGGGTTCCTGGATCCGACCCTGCGGTTGGAACCGACCCGGCCGCCGGCGTATTGCTGCCCGTCAGCGGCGCGAGGATCTCTTCGGTGAGCGGCTCAAGCAGCACGTCGATCTGCCCTTCGCAGTTGAGCCCCACCTCAAGTATCGGGTCCTCCACTTTGCGGTAGTGCTGCAGGCGCGGCCGCCGGTCCGCCAGCACCAGCGCCGCCACCCGTCGGATGTCGCCTTCTACACAACCGCCACTGACCGCGCCGGTGAACGAACCGTCGGCGGCGATAACCATGCGCGTCGATAGAGGTTGGCTCGACGAGCCGATGATGTGGGACAGCGTCGCCAGGACAGCGGCGTCGCCGTCGCGAAGCAGTTCGTCGGCGCGTTTCAGTACTGACGCGGCCTGGGTAACTTCCGAGTTGCTCATAGGATGAAATTACCCTATTGCGGAGAGTCTCACCATATTAGTGTCACAAAGATTGTGTACGGAATCGCCGCAACTCTTTTCGTTCAGGATACACAGGGCAATTTCGTATGTACCGAAAGTTGGTTTTTGTTTATTTCTCTAACGGGCAGTAAAATAAAACCGCTGTCGTACACAAGGTTCAGGACACTAAGCGGAGGATCGACCGATGAAACAAACAATGAAAGTACGCACGCTCGAGCCGCCGGTCGACTTTTCCCGGCTGTTGCCGCTCCTTCGTGTTCTAATGTCGCCACGGGAAGTCCCGCGTATGATAGCGGAGGATAGTGACGAAGCTCGACTGTCGGCCATACACGGTTCCTATTCTCCAGACGCCGACGTCGTACGCGTACTCGAGATGAACGAAACGGCGACCTCGGTATCCGCCGCCGACACGATCGCTGGTTTTACGAGGTACAAACAACTCCCCGGCCCGGACGAGACCGGCCGTTCCGTAGTGCACCTGATGGATATCGTGGTGATCCCGAGTTTCCAGGGAAAGGGGCTGGGGCGGCTGTTAATGAATGACGCAATCGCCCGGAGCCGCGAATCGGGCTTCGATGTATTGATGAGCCGTACTTTCCTTGACAACGATGCATCAATAACCCTCCATCGGTCGACGGGATTCAGCATCGCCTTCACCCGAGATGAGTCGATCATCTGGCGGATGGAGTTTGTAAAGACGTCGCCTCACGATTGCTGAAGCGCTACCACAGCGGATTTTTCCACGCCAGAGCGGCAAAACGGCTGAAGTCGTCAGTCGGAGAAACCCGAGAAGAACCAACCACGGTAACCCGACCGGTTCTCCCGCGTTCAGGGTATCTTCCCACCACTCACGTGACGCTGCATGGTGGCGCGCCGAGGAGTTGACGGCGTAGATCAGAAGGTTCAAGTCAGGAACGATCATTTGTCCAGCTCCAGCTTCCGGATCGAATAGACTATCTCGCCGTTCCAGATCGTATAGAGGAGCCGGATTCCGTCAAGTTCGAGTGGCGGCGTCCGGTACGGGTCGCGGTCCAGCACCACGAGGTCCGCGTACTTCCCCGCTTCGATGGAACCGATCTCTTCCTCCATACCAAGCTGGTACGCGCCGTTGCCCGTGTAACTCCTGATCATTTCGTCCACGGTCGCCCGCTCTTCCGGCCGGAGAAGCCACTCGGGGTCGTCGACGCCGGTGATCTCCGGGACTTGGTATGTGTTGGCGTGGTTGAGATTCCGGGTCACCCCGGCACGAAGAGCCCACATCGGGTTGGGCTCCGCGGTGACCCAGTGGTCGGAGGAAGATGCAACGACGACCCCGGCGTCAAAGAATGATCGCAAGGGGTACTCGGTGAGGGCGCGCTCACCCAAAAAGGGGCGGTCCACCACGTCCCACCATCCCGGCTCCTTGAAACCCCAGAACCCGGCCTGCGTATTCGCGATGACGCCAAGCTCGCGGAACCGGGGAATATCCTCCGGGGCAACCAGCTGGTTGTGGGTGATGGTGGGCCGGGCGGNCTCACCCGCAACGGGCCGCTCCGCGCTTGCCAGGGCGGCTCCACCCGTGCCGGGCCGCCCCCACC
>JGI10211J34971_10004317_pt1 | contig 11287 bp, 9 predicted proteins | sample Etolagsediment_FD_34971 | JGI IMG/M metagenome (IMG submission 34971)
TAAACCACAATAAAGAATTCCTTGGAATGGCCGGTCTTCCTGCCGCATCCCTTCCAGTGTCGGGTGGATGATGTTCTGGAGGCAGAATGCTTCCAATTCATCATCATAGAGTGGATTGGGTGAGATCGCTCCCATCCCCCCAGTATTCAAGCCAGAGTCATTTTCGCCAATGCGCTTGTAGTCCTTGGCTGAGACCATGGGAATCACAGTCTGATCATCCACGAAACAGAGCATGGACAACTCAGGACCCGTCATAAATTCTTCCACGATGAGTTCCGCTCCAGCATCCCCGAAGACCTTGTCTTCCATGATCTCATGAACAGCTTTCAGCGCTTCATCCAAAGCGCTGCAGATAAGAACACCCTTTCCTGCTGCCAGTCCATCGGCCTTGACCACAATGGGATAGGTTGATTGACCCCTTACATATGAATTCGCATCTGAGGCTTTTGAAAACCGGCGGTATTCTGCCGTGGGAATCCCATACTTAGCAAGCAGTTCCTTGGTGAACACTTTGCTACCCTCCAGGATGGCAGCACGGGCATTGGGACCAAAGATTCGTAGACCAGCCGTTTGAAACGCATCAACCACCCCTTCCACCAGAGGAACTTCTGGACCTACCACAGTCAGATCAATGGCCTGCTCCCTGGCGAACTGGAGCAATCCAGGAATATCATTGTCCTTGAGGGGAATATTTTCTGCCAGTGCAGATGTCCCGGCATTTCCAGGTGCACAGAAAACGACTTCAACTTTTGGGCTCTGAGCCAGTTTCCACACCAGGGTGTGCTCGCGTCCGCCCCCACCAATGACCAATACCTTCATGATTCTCCCCATGATTCAGACATCATAAAATACGATTTATAACTTGTTCTATTTGTACTCCAGCGAACTGCTTAGCGCTGTCCCCGGGTGTTCTAAATGACATTTTAGTACATATAATGTCCTGACAATATCAATCTCAGGGACACCACATACAAACTAAAAGCCTGGCGGCATTATTTGTGCCCATACAACGTAGAAAGCGCTGCACTTTTTGAGCGCTGTGCATGAGAATCGCCAAAAAACAAAACAGGCCCCGAAGGACCTGTTTGTACTCAACTATTTATGCGGCTAGTCCTTGTCTTCAGCATCACCAGGGGATGCATCTTCATCACCCATTGTGTTGGCCTTATGTGGACAATCTGCTCCGCAAGCATCGGAACAAACATGGGCATCTGATTTCATTTTGCAGCCATCAGCACATTCGGGTCCGCAGACATGAGCTTCTTTTTTCATTTTACAGCCGTCGGCACATTCAGGACCACAGACATGAGCTGCTTTTTTCATTTTACAGCCGTCAGCACACTCAGGTCCACATTTATGTCCCTTCATTTCACCGGCGCATGCTGTTTGTTCAGATGAGCAGTCTTTATCTGTTTTGCAGGTTTCCTTGTGTGCACAACTCGTCAATACGAATGTGGCGAAAATCAGTACCCCGATCAGCTTTTTCACGATCAATCTCCTTAAAAATGTTTGTATGTATCAAAAGTTTCTAACGTTATTGACAATATCAAATCTTTACAGAGGAATACAACCATATTCCAGTGCACAAGTGTCTCAAAACTTACAATTTTTCGATTATTAGTGCTTGAAGTGGCGCATCCCGGTAAAAACCATGGACATTCCAAATTTGTCACAGGCAGCAATAGAGTCTTCATCCCGCACGGACCCACCAGGCTGAATAATGGTTTTTACACCGGCTGCATGTGCTGCCTCCACTGAATCAGAAAAGGGAAAAAAGGCATCCGAGGCCAAAGCAGAACCCTTTGTGGAAGATTTGCTCCTGCCCAGTGCATTTTCAACGGCCCAGATACGACTGGTCTGACCAGCCCCGACTCCCTGGGTAGCGCCATCTTTGACCACGACGATGGCGTTGGACTTGGCATGTTTGACCACTTTCCAGGCCAGTTTAAGATCCGCCCACTCCTGCTCCGAGGGCTGGACCTTGGTAACCACCTGATAGTTTTCCTCATCCATCTGATGCAGATCGGATTCCTGGATGAGAAGGCCACCGTCCACCTTTTTGTAAAAATAAGGTTCCGGGCTCACGGGGTTCATGATGGCTGGCAATTCCAGGAGACGAAGATTCTTTTTCTTTTTGAGAAGGGTCAAGGCGTCCTCTGTATAGGAAGGCGCAATAACGATCTCCAGGAAGATTTTGTTCATTTCCTCTGCTGTTTTAACATCGACCGCTTTGTTAAGGACGACAATGCCGCCAAAGATGGAGACAGGGTCTGATTCATAGGCCCGTATATAGGCATCATAAATGGCGCCAGCAGTCCCCACACCACAGGGATTGGCGTGCTTCAAGGCAACCACGGTGGGCTCGCTGAATTCACGGATCATTTCAATGGCGGCCGAGGCATCACCGATATTATTGTAGGATAATTCTTTGCCATGGAGTTGGACAGCTCCACTCAATCGACCATCCAGAACGGATATCTCACGATAAAAAGCGGCCTGCTGATGGGGATTCTCTCCATAGCGCAAACTCTGCTGCTTCTCAAAGGTCATGGAAAGCTGCTCTGGCAATTCAGTATCGCCCAACTCTCGGGCCAGATAGGAACTGATCAGGGTGTCATATTGGGCGGTGTGTCGAAATCCCTTCAATGCCATATTCTTACGAAAAGTATCATCGAGTGTACCCGCCTTAAAAGCGTCAAGAAAAGCAGCATAATCTGAAGGATCGGTCAGGAGCGTCACGGAATCTGAATTTTTCCCTGCAGCTCTGATAAGTGTCACGCCACCGATGTCAATATTTTCTATGGCCTGGGCCATGGTCACATCCAGTTTCAGGATAGTGGCTTTAAATGGATACAAGTTGACAACCACCAGATCGATCATTGGTATTCCCAATGTCTTGGCTTCTTCCAGGTGTTCAGGGATCATGCGGTTGGCCAGAATACCACCATGGATCTTTGGCTGCAAAGTTTTGACCCGGCCCCCTAGACATTCAGGAAATCCGGTGATATCACTGATTCCGGTGACAGGTATATCGTTGTCCTTCAGGAGCTTAGCAGTACCACCAGTGGAAATGAGCTCAACCCCGCTGGCATGGAGTTCCTGGGCCAATTGAAGGACACCGGTCTTGTCTGAAACACTGATCAACGCACGTTGCATGTTGCTCTCCCTAAGCTAAATATACTGGATCTATTCAATGATTTTTACGTGATGGTCCTGGATTTTCAATCTGCCCGTGGCATAAAGACGTACCGCCTCGGGGTAGATCTGCCACTCTGCTTCTTCCATGACCCGTTTTTGCAAACTTTCCGGTGTATCACCTTCTCTCACCTCAACAGCCTTTTGAAGGATCAAGGGTCCAGCATCCACTTCAGGGGTGACAAAATGCACACTGGCTCCAGTCACTTTGCAGCCCATATCCAGGACAGCTTCGTGGACCTTCAGTCCATAATATCCGGGGCCGGAAAAAGCAGGGATCAAGGCAGGATGAACATTCATGACACGATTTTTAAGTGAGGTAAAGAAATCCGCTCCCAGGATGGACATGAATCCTGCCAGCAGCACAAGATCCACCTGATGTTTCTGTAATTCTGCAACCAGAGCCAAATCATATTCAGAGGCGGAGGAAAACGAGTTGCGTTTGATGATGGCTGTTGGGATGCCTGCCCCTTTGGCTCGTTCCAGGGCAAAAGCATTCGGTGTGCTGGATAGTACAAGGACCACCTGACTATCGGGTATTTTCCCTGATCCGATTCCATCAAGAATAGCCTGGAGGTTGGTTCCCCCCCCGGAGACCAGGACCCCTATTCGAAGCATAGACCTGCTTCCCCCTCAGTACGTGCTGCGATCCGGCCGATCTGCTGGGTTTCTTCGCCCAGCTCAGCAAGGGTCTCGATCATTTTTTCGCCCTGGGCAGCATCAGCGATCAAGATCATGCCGACTCCCATATTAAATGTATTGTACATCCCTTCATCTGAGAGGTCCGCTGTGGATTGGATCAAATCAAAGAGGGGTGGCACTGGCCAGCTGCCCTTCTTTATCACGGCTTTGAAGGTTTCAGGAAATGCCCGGGGAATGTTTTCAATAAATCCACCACCGGTTATGTGGGCAATGCCATGAATCTGAAACGACGCTGTCAGCGCCAGGACCTGTTTGACATAAATGCGGGTCGGCGTCAGCAATGCCTCACCGAGAGTCGCGTCGCCAAAAGCTTCGGTCCAGCGCTCCTGGGGAAAGAGTTTCCGGATCAGAGAAAAGCCGTTTGAATGGACGCCGCTGGAGGACAGACCGATGATCACATCCCCTGCTTTGACCTTGCTTCCGTCGATGACCTCGGGACGATCCACCATACCAACGGTGAATCCGGCCACGTCATATTCGCCTTTGGCATAGAATCCGGGCATTTCAGCCGTTTCGCCCCCAACCAGTGCAGCGCCTGCCTGTCGGCAGCCTTCTGCAATGCCAGCCACAATTTCCTGGATTTGATGGGGCTGCAACTTGCCTGTGGCAATATAATCAAGGAATAACAAGGGTTTGGCGCCTGTACAAATAACATCATTCACACACATCGCCACACAGTCGATGCCGATGGAATCATGTTTATCCAGGGCAAAGGCAAGTTTGAGTTTTGTCCCTACCCCATCCGTACCGGAGACCAATACGGGCTGGGTCATCCCTGAAATATCTGGTGCGAACAGACCACTAAACCCCCCCAGGCCACTCAGGACCTCAGGGCCATGTGTTGATTCCACATCTTTCTTGATCCGTTGAACCGCCTCGTAGCCCTTTTCAATATCTACGCCGGCATCCTTGTAATTGATGCTCATAGCAATTCCTCTACGGAGACCGGGTATTTGCCGTCAAAGCAGGCCATGCAGGTTCCCAAACCAGCACCAGCCAGACTGGCATTCAATCCTTCATGCGAAAGATAGGAAAGACTGTCAGCACCGATCTCAATGGCAATATCCTCTACCGGTTTATGGGCTGCGATCAGTTTTTCCCGGTCAGGTGTATCAATGCCGTAGAAGCAACTGTATTTCACCGGTGGGCTGGTGATCATCACATGTACCTCTTTTGCTCCCGCCCGTCTTAAGGATTTCACGATGCGGGTAATGGTTGTTCCCCTGACAATTGAATCATCGATCATGATGACACTCTTGCCTTCCACATTTCTGCGAATGGGAGATAGCTTGAAATTCACGCCGATCTCGCGCATGTCCTGTTGTGGGCTGATGAACGTCCGTCCAATATAGGCATTCCGATAAAAGCCCTTGCTGAAGGGAATCCCGGAAGCCTGGGAGTAACCCAGGGCAGCTGAGGTTCCAGAATCGGGAATATCGATGACAATATCAGCCATGCGTTTGGTCTCAGCAAAAAGCCGATGTCCCATATTCACTCTGGCCTCATAGACATTCAGACCGTCAATCACTGAATCTGTTCTGGCAAAATAAACATATTCAAATGAACAGATATGCGTGGGACCCACTTTTGTTTGCTCAGTATGGATCCCGTTCTTATCCACTTGAATGATCTCACCGGGCTTCACATCCCGGATGATATCTCCATTGACAGAATCAATGGCACAACTTTCAGATGCGAAGACAAATTGATCATCGATTCTACCCATGATAAGAGGGCGCAGCCCCATGGGATCCCTGAAAGCAAAAAGCTTATCCGGTGTCAACAGGAGAATCGAATAGCCACCCCGAATGACCTTCATGGTCTTCTTGATGGCTTCCATCACATCTCCCGTCTCAAGTGTGTTCTTGGCGATCAGTTTCAGGATCGTTTCAGAATCCGTGCTTGACTGAAATGTGGCACCCTGTGATTCCAATTCTGCGATCAACGCCTTGGTATTTACAAGATTCCCATTGTGGGCCAGGGCCATTTGTCCTTTGGCAGAAACGATGGCGATGGGTTGGGCATTTTCATAGGTCGTTCCACCTGTAGTGGAGTAGCGGACATGACCAATACCATGAACGCCTGATAGGAAATTCAGGAGCTTGGGATCGAATACTTCCTGAACCAGACCCTCGTCCTTATAGTAATTGAGCTGTTCCCCATCGCTGACAGCAATGCCGGCACTTTCCTGTCCACGGTGTTGGAGGGCAAAGAGCCCGTAGTAGATCAGTTTTGAGGTATCCTCAGAACGGGCATTATAGATACCAAAGACGCCACATTCCTCGTTGAGCTTATCAAACATGGATCAGTTCTCGGTCTTCATGAGTTTATCAAAGCCTGTCTTGAATGATTTTTCGCAGTCGGCAATGGCAACGTCTATAAGCGGTTCGGACCCATTCATAATGGTGAGCATGGCCTGATCAGTCGTTTTACCAATCACAGCGGCCTCTACCCCAGCTTTACTGGCCAGATCGATCAGCTTATCAACCTGAGCTTCGCTGGCGGTGAGGAGGAATCGCGTTTGAGATTCACCGAAAAGAATGGCATCCGATCTAAAATCATGATCAACAGTCACCTTGGCACCCAGGCCACCCTGGATACAGGATTCAGCCAGTGCCACCGCCAGTCCGCCATCTCCCAGATCATGGGCACTTTTGACCAGACCTTTGCGAATGGCATCCAGAATATAGTTCTGGGCCTCCCGCTCAACCTTTAAGTCCAGAGCGGGGACATCACCAGTGATCAGGTTATGGATATGATCCAGATATTCGCTGGCACCGATCTCATTTTTGGTTTCACCCACCAGAACAATGTAATCTCCGGCATCCTTGAAGTCTGATGTGGTCACATGCTTCAGTGATTTGACCAGACCGGTCATTCCAATGATGGGCGTTGGATAGATATCACCAAATTCTGGGGTCTTGTTATAGAGACTGGCATTTCCGCCAATCACCGGGGTATCCAGAGCCCGGCAGGCCTCACTGATACCAATAATGGATTGCTCTAACTGATAGTAGACGTCAGGTTTTTCAGGATTACCAAAATTCAGACCATCGGTGATGGCAATGGGCTCCGCGCCGGAAACGACTTGATTTCTGGCTGACTCTGCCACCACACTCTGGGCACCAATTCGCGGATTGAGATAGCAATAGCGACCGTTGGAATCCATGGTGATACCCACACCTTTATCTCGGCCCTTGATACGGATAATGGCAGCATCTGAGCCTGGTTTTACCACGGTATTCATCTGAACCCGGTGATCATACTGACGATAAACCCACTCTTTTGAACAGATATCCGGGGCGCTGAGCATTTGGATCAGGGTGGCATTCAGATCGTCAGGAACGGGCACTGATTCCAGATCAAAGGACTGGGTATGCTCCAAGTGAGCAGGAACTTTTGCATCCAAAATGTAGGTGGGCGCATCCATGAGAGACCATACCGGAACCTCACCCACGGTTTTTCCGTTTTCCAGGACGCGATACATGCCATCATCGGTAACCTGACCAATGACCACAGCATGAAGATCCCATTTATGGAAGATCTTATTTACATTATCCTCCATGCCCTTTTTGACAATGAGGAGCATGCGCTCCTGGGACTCGGAGATCATCACTTCTTCGGGACGCATGGCTTCTTCGCGCTTGGGAACCAGGGCAACATCTATCTCAACGCCATTCCCAGCCTTACTGGCTGTTTCTACTGAGGATGAGAGAATTCCGGCAGCGCCCATATCCTGGACACCCACCACATAATCTTCTTCAAAGACTTCCAGGCAGGCTTCGATGAGCAATTTTTCCATGAAGGGATCGCCGACCTGAATGGCACCGCGATCTTCATCATTTTCCTCCTCCAGATCCTTGGAGGCAAAACTGGCACCCCCCATGCCGTCGCGGCCCGTCAGATTGCCCACGATCATCAGACTGTTTCCCACGCCGGTGGCAATGGCTTTTTTGATCTCGGATTTTTTCATAAATCCGACGCACATGGCATTGACCAGGGGGTTTCCCTTATAGGCGTTGGCAAATCTGACTTCGCCGCCTACGGTGGGGACACCCACACAGTTGCCATATTCACCGATCCCATGAATGACCTCGGAGATCAACCAGCGGGTATGCCCGCCTTCACCTGGATGACCAAAATGGAGTGAGTTGAGCGATGCGACGGGATAGGCACCCATGGCCAGGATATCGCGTATGATGCCACCGACACCCGTTGCAGCACCCTGGAATGGAGCGATGGCAGAGGGGTGGTTGTGGCTTTCAAGCTTAAAGGTAATAACCTCGTCGTCATCAATATCCACGATACCGGCATTTTCTCCTGGTCCCTGGACAATCCGGGGACCGGTGGTAAGGAAATGTTTAAAAAGCGGTCGGGTGTGGGTATAGCCACAATGTTCTGACCACATTTGAGCATAGAGCGCCAATTCCACCGTATTCGGTTCGCGCCCCATGTGCTTTGTCAGCAATTCATATTCAGAGTCGGTGAGCCCGGCTTTGATCCATAATTTTTCTTCCATGAGGGTCATCTTTCCGCAGGTTGTTTCAATTAGCTGTGTATTGCTGAGAGGTGTTTCAGCATGGAGGTGAAAACCTTTTTGCCATCGCTTAAACCGAGAACTTCATCAGCGCTCCGTTCAGGGTGTGGCATCATCCCCACCACATTGCCCTTGCGATTGATGATTCCGGCAATGTTGTTTATCGATCCATTGGGATTGGTGGCATCACTTACTTCCCCTTCAGGGCTGGAATAGCGAAAAAGGATCTGACCATTTGCTTCCATTTCGGCGATGGTTTCAGGATCAGCATAATAATTGCCTTCGTTGTGGGCGATGGGACAAATAAATACCTCTCCCTCGGCAAAATCGCTGGTGAAGGGAGACTGGGTGTTTTCAACCCGCAGGGTCTGATCCTGGCACAGGAATTTGAGTCCCCGGTTCTGGAGCAAGCTGCCTGGCAGCATTCTGGATTCTGTGAGGATCTGAAATCCATTGCAGATTCCGATCACCAATCCACCATCTTCTGCAAATTGCTTCACCGAGGCCATGGCTTTGGAAAAATGGGCAATAGCACCTGGCCGCAGGTGATCCCCATAAGAGAATCCACCGGGCAGGATGATCGCATCCACATCCCCCAGGTCAGTGTCTTTATGCCACAAATAGCGAACGGGTTCGCCCAGGACCTGATCCACCACATGAAAGCAATCTTCAGCGCAGTTGGATCCAGGAAAGAGTAGTACGCCCCAATTCATCATGCCTCCACAATGTCGAAGCGATATGACTCCACCACAGGATTGGCCAACATTTTATCACACATCTCGTGGACGATCTTTTCTGCAGCGTTTTTATCTTCTGTGCTGAGTTTGATCTCGATCTGTTTTCCCACTCGCACACCTTTGACCATATCAAATCCGATGGATTCAAGTCCGTTCTGAACGGCGCGACCTTGTGGATCGAAGATCCCTTTTTTCAGCATGACGGTTACGATTGCTTTGAGCATTTTTATTTATCACCCTTCATCGTTTGCTTTCAGATAAAATCCGTGACACCTATCTGAAATATGTGTGGCTTCCAGCCTGGCTATCAGTCAATTGCATTTAATTTTTGGTACAATGCCTTATTCCTGGTACTCAGGAAGTATTCAACTTCGCGTCTGGCAATATGGGCAATGTCCTGCTTGCTGCCCTCCCCAGTGATGAATTTCTTGATCACCTGATACTTCTCTTCCTGGATCTCCATAAATGAGGGATCCACGACTGGGGTTTGGGGGTATTGGCCCTCTTTCTGACCTCTTTTGAGAATTTCAGTGAAATTCTCACCTGATTCGGCTGCTTCTTTTTTGCTTTTATTCACTGCCGCATACCATTCATCGTGGACACAAATATAGTAGTCTCTCATGGACTGCTTATTGAAGTTCACGATGTAATTGCGATCATCCACCTTGCAGACCAGGGTGGCTCGAACCGAATCCGTATCCAGGGTATCGACAAACACCAGATCCTGGCCATCCTTGGCAAGCTCCCACTTCAGGTCCCAAAGATTGAGACCCATGCGGTTGAATATTCTGTGCACCATAAAGGAAGCCAGGATAGCCCGGGCCAGGGATTCCGTGAATAGTTTGCCGCCAATCCCTGAGATCAGGAGCGCTTCCTGTCTGGACATGTTGCGATCCTCGGGCTCATATTTTGTGGTCAGATCGATCAGAGGAGCATCAAAGGTCTGCCAGGGAATGAGTTCATTGGCAACACCCAGTTCCCGCAGATAGGCAGCTTTGCCTGTATCGCTCAGGGCATTGTATTTTCTCAGAATGGAGGAGCCGCTGGTCACGCCAAAGCGAACGATCTGCTCAAGGGGAATCACAAATTGATCATTCCCATAAAACTTCTCATAATCATAGAGATGGGCACTCATGAAGGTGACAGGATCGGGTTTATAGATATTGTACTTCTTAATCAAGGTCAGGTTGGTGAGCACTTGAGGAAATGAGCTGGCATAGACCTGACCATGATCACTCCCCAGCATCCCCCGATGGTGGGTTTTGAGCCCCGTAGATTTCACTTGCTCCAGGGTATCTGCAATGATGGGATTTTTCTGGAAATAATCTGCTCCCCAAATCCCTTTGATATACTCGGCGATATCTTTCCACTCATTCACATCCATGAGTGACTTGTAAACCAAATGACGGAAGCCCGCCCTGACTGTGTCACTGCCTTTTATTTCAAAAATGGTCCCAACATCAAAAACCGACCCGCCCATACTGGTTTCACTCACCAGAAGACCGGGGTCATCTATAACCGAATACAGCTTCTGGACAGACCCATTATAATATGGATTGTCACGATCAAACTTTACTATATGAGTACCATCAGACATTTCTCTATTCCTTCATTATCGCTTCTTAAGGTCCTTGCCATTCAACGCCACAGACTTGTGGAGATGACAAGCTCATCTCACCATGGTGGGTTCCGTTCGCCGCTGGGCGAAGAAAGCTCCTGATTTCCCAAGTCGTACATGCAAGCACTACTTATTGTATTTCTCCTGGATCTTGCGATCCTTCTCCAAGACGGCATCCCGCATTTCGATCCGGTGGGCCTTCAATTTCTTTTCTATCTCAGGATCACCCACTGCCAGAATTTCAGCGGCCAATAAAGCAGCATTGTCACTGGCATTGATGCCCACAGTGGCGACAGGGATGCCACCTGGCATCTGAACGATGGAATACAGGGCATCCACGCCATCCAGGCTGGCTCGGATCGGCAATCCAATGACAGGTTTTACGGTTTGAGCAGCGATGACCCCAGGTAAATGGGCGGCTTTCCCGGCACCGGCGATGACCACGGCGATGCCTCTTTCATCAAAGCTTTTGATATAGGCTTCAACTGCCTCGTGGGT
>JGI10211J34971_10004318_pt1 | contig 11287 bp, 9 predicted proteins | sample Etolagsediment_FD_34971 | JGI IMG/M metagenome (IMG submission 34971)
CCTGGCTTCCGACCGGCGTTGCTTGAGGCTGGACGCGGCGGAAGTGACGAACCAGTGGCCCCTGATCCGCTACCTGCTGGATGATTCAGATTACGCCGAAGAATACCGGCAAAATGTTCAGGAATTCGCCTCCAGCCTTTTCAACTACACGCGAATGGCGCCTGTTTATGACGCTCGGGCGGCCTTGATAGAGGACGCGGTCCTCGGTGAAAGCCCGGATTATACTTTCACATCACCCAGGGACTTTTTCGAGGCAATTTCCCAGCTGAAAAGCCATGTGGCGGAACGTGAGGCGGCGGCTCTGGCGTATTAGAATGCCCGGGAAGCTCTGTTCATCGTTTCCACGCGGAGCGTGGGAACGATGCGTCTGTAAATGATCGAACTGCCGCTGTCGGGAGGAGAACATTGAGTCGCACCATTTTAGTGGTGGAAGATGGGGAAAAGCTGTCCCGGTTTTTGATGGATTATCTGAAACAATATGGATTTTCAACCGTTTGTCTGACGGACGGTCTTGAGGTTGTTCCCTGGGAGACAACATGTTGTCGGAATTTTCAAGTGTCGTGGATGCGGTGGCATGCGCGGGCAGGATCCAGGAGGAGGTCAAGGGGAAAACGCGGATCTCCCCATGAATCGCAGAATGGAATTCCGAAGGGTGTTAAAAAGGTCCGTCCCGCCCCATAACTTTACAAAAGCTTTACAAATTTTTCCAGAATCAACAAAATCCCTTTACATTCCCCTGCTATATTTCATGCGAAGCCCCGGGGAATCATCCCCCGGGAAATAGTAACCTGAAAAAATGAATCCTAAACATATCATCGACATGGGGGAAACGACGGATGGATCCTTCCAACAAAAAGCCACGGGAATGCTCAAATAGCAGAAAGAGAATTCTCCTGGTAGACGACAACTGGATGGTTGGAAATGTGGAGTGTGAAATCCTTGAGCACTTAGGATATCAGGTCGATTTCAAAACAGATCCAATGGAGGCTTTGGATCATTTCCACCGAAAACGGTTCGATTTCAACCTGGTCATCACCGATATGAATATGCCGACCATGACGGGAGACCGGTTGGCTTCCGAAATCATGAAGATCCGAAAAGACATACCCATTGTCATGTGCACGGGATCCGACATCAATTTTTCCAAAGAGGAAGCCGCGCAAATGGGCATCAAGGCCGTGATTATGAAACCCGTGCTGGGAAACGAATTGAAAGAGATTCTTCACAGAATCATTGAGTATTGAATAAGGAGGTCGTATGGATTTCAAAAAAATGGACCTCAAAAAAACCATTAAATTAGACACGGTTATTTTTTTGATTTTAATCCTCTCCACAACGATTTTTTTGGAAGCCTGCAAAGAGGAGGATATAAAAACGCACAGTGCAAAACTGAAGGCCAACGGATCGAACCACTGGAACTGTGGATGACGTTAACATTTGCCGAAAAGGGAGATTAAGCAGGCAATCAGCTTTACAAAAGCTTTACAACAATTTTCGGAATCAACAAAATTTCTTTACATTCATTGTTTATATTACACTCAAAACCGCGGGGGATTGTCCCCCGGGAAACGAAAATCCAATAAACCAAGGAGGACCATCATGAATTCGAGAATCGGGAAAAAAATCGGTACGGGGATAATGGCTTTTTTACTCACCATATGCTTCATTCCTGCAATTTCGGGGGCGTTCGCACCCGGAGATGGAAGGCAACACAGTGGTTTTCACGGGGAAGGCCATCACCGCCCTCCCCTGGGAATCTGGAGGGATTCGCAAATGGTTCAAAAACTGGGCCTCACAGAGGACCAGGTCAAACAGATCCGGGATGCGGATTTCAGCTTCCGTGAAAAATGCCTGCCTTTGAAAGCACAACTCGACGGTTTACGATTGCAAATGGAGAAGGCCTTTTCCCAGGACGTGGTTGACGATGCGGTCGTTCTTAAAACAGCGCAAACGATTTCAGAGATAGAGGGGAAACTGTCTGTTCGGAAAATTGAAACCCTTCTAACACTTGGGGAAATTCTGAATGCGAATCAAATCAAAGAGCTGAAAATCTATGAGATGAAGCAGAAAAGGAAAGACATGAAACAATGTCAAAAACAGCTCTCAAATCCATTTATGAAAAAAGTTGACGATCTGTAGACCATTTGGGCCGAATTTGAAAAAGTCAACGCTGTCAAAGGAGAAAGAACAATGAAAGGCAAGGTAAAACGCATCCTATACGTCTGGGGTCAATGTCATTAACTTAAACAAAATGCCATATCGGCAGGCCGTCACCCCGGCGGAAGCCGGGGTCCAGAACTATATGAAATGACTGGATTCCGGCTTCCGCCGGAATGACGCCAGGTTGTAACGATGAATTCATTTGGGGCTTAAGTTAACAGCATTGCGTCTGGGGTTACTATCGCCTCTCAACCCTACTCCTGCTGATGACCGTCCTTTTGGCTTTTGCAGGGTTTGTATGCTCAGATGATCGGTTTCGAAACAGCTTATTTCTGCTATGCATGACAAACTAACATTTTTTTTGATATCAATAACTTATCAGCCAAAAATTCGGTCCTGACTTACGTCGCTCTTACGTTTTTTTTCGTGAAAAAAACCTGCAAATATTTCAGGTATGTCAGGAGGGAGCGAGTGGGTAGATGGTCTCATTATGTCATCCGATGCTGGCTTTTCTATTTAAATTAAAAACCGGTAGGCTAGGCACGACCGAAGTCCAATTATTGTTTCGGCCATTCCTTGAAGCCGTCAATTGAGCCAATTTTAGGTGCTACTTCAGTCGCATCCATACCCTGAGCCTGTGCGACTCAAGTCGCACCTACTTTGGCCGAAACGATGATCAATGCTTCATTTTGACAGGCGGTCCCACATGGCACGGGCTTGCTGCTCTCCCTGGCTTTCACCGGTTTTCTCGGTGTGATCCGGGGCACCGGGAGGCCTAAACACACTGCCACCCTTCAACCGGGCGATGCGATCTTCCAGGGGCGGGTGCGTGGAAAAAAGATTCGCCATTTTTCTGCCGCTCAAAGGGTTGACGATAAACATATGGGCCGTAGACGGCTGGGCGTTCATGGGAATCTGCTTGGCATAAGCCCCCAGTTTTCCCAGGGCGCTTGCCAGACCTTCCGGACTTCCCGCAATCTGTGCGCCCGTGGCGTCTGCCAAATATTCCCTCGAACGGCTGATGGCCATTTGAATCAGCATGGCCGCAATGGGCGCCAGGATGGACATGGCGATCAGACCGATCATTCCCATGGCGCCCCCTCCCCCTTCATCATCCCGAGAACCACCTCCGAAAAACGCGGACCAACGGGCCATGGTGGCCAGAATCATGATGGCGCCTGCCATGGTGGCCGCGATGGAGCCGATGAGAATATCCCGGTTCTTAATGTGGCTCATTTCGTGGGCCAGCACACCGGTGGCCTCCTCATTGTTCATGGTTCGCAACAAACCTTCCGTCACCGCAATCACCGCATGCTCCGGATCCCGGCCCGTCGCAAAGGCGTTCGGGGCCTCTTCGGGGATAATGTAAACGCGCGGCATGGGGATTCCCGCCCTTTGGGCCAAGCCATTTACCGCATGAAAAAGCGTTGGAAAATCGTTAGGATTCACTTCCGTTGCCCGATACATGCGAAGCACTATTTTGTCCGAATACCAGTAGCTGAAAAAATTCATGCCCATGGCCAGCACAAACGCTATGATCATTCCCTGTTTTCCGCCGAAAAGACCCCCGATAAAGACAATCAGGGCCGTCATGAGACCCAGCAGCAGGGTTGTTTTTGCCCAGTTTCCCATTTCTTAAAGTCCCTCCCTTTACGGTTGTCAGTTTCCGGTTACCGGTTTCCAGGTTGAAGGTTTTTCAACCGTCAACCGGTAACTGTAAGCCGTAAACTGTTCCACAATAATAAGAACCCGCTTCCGGGTAGTCAAGAAGGCCATATTATGTGGATATGGGCGCATATTCCATAAAATATCGGTAAAAGGCCGCCAGAACCAGGGCATGGGTAATCACACCTTTTTGGATGAGGCCCTGGATTTCAGCAATGGGTTTGAGCACCACCTCAATATCTTCTTTGTCATCCTGCTCCTGCTCGCCGATTGGATAGACGTCTTTGGCCAAATAGGTATAACAGGCGTTGTTTTGTATGGCCGGGTTGGGATGAACAAGGCCAAGTGAGACAATTTCCTCAGACCCATAGCCGGTTTCCTCCAACAGTTCCCTTCTTGCGGCGCCCTCAGGGGAGTCTGACGTCTCAACCAGACCGCCCGGGATTTCCAGGGTAACATTCTGTGTGCCATGGCGGTACTGCCGGACCAACACCACTTCCTTTTGCGGGGTCAGGGGAATGACGTTGACCCAGGGGCTGGATTCAAGGATAAAAAAATGATGTTTTTTTCCGGTGCGGGGTGAAATAGCCAAATCCGTGCGCAGGCTGAAAACACGATAGCTTTGGTCCTTTTTGCTGGATACCACTTGCCAGGGTTTTGGACTCATTCGTGAGCTCCTTTCGAGAAAAACCGTTCCATTTTTTCCAGGTCGTGAATAAGGGGGATCGGGGGCAGACTTTTTAAAAATATACTTCCATAGCGGCTCGTCAGAATCCTTTTATCCAGTATGGCCATGACGCCCCGATCCGAGGACTTTCGAATCAATCTTCCCAACCCCTGCTTCAGTGAAATAATGGCAGAGGGAATCTGATACGCCATAAAGGGGTTCCCGCCCCCTTCCCGTATGGCCTCGATTCTGGCGGCCACCAGGGGATCCCCGGGGGAGGCAAACGGCAGTTTGTCGACAATAAGACAACTGAGCGCCTCGCCCGGTACGTCTACGCCCTGCCAGAAGGACCCCGTCGCCAGAAGAACGGACTGGATGTCCCCTTTAAACTTTTCAAGGAGAATGGATCTGGGGGCATCCCCCTGTTTGTAAACCCTGTAGGGAAGCTGACCCGAGATGGTCTCGTAAACCCTGTGAAGGTTGAAATAACTGGTAAAGAGCACCAGCGCGCGGCCTTTCGATTTTGCCAGTATCCGCATGATTTCACCGGCGGCTTCAACCGGGAAATCGGGTTCACTGGGAGCCGGAAGGTTCCTGGGTATATACAGGAGGGTCTGGTTTTCGAAATCAAAATGGGAAGCATGGAGGCCTTCCAGGGTTTCCTCGGGAAGACCCAGACGACTGCGAATATAATCGAAGCGGTTGTTGGTGGAAAGGGTGGCGGATGTGAAGACCACCGAATGGACTTTTTCATAGAGGAGCCGGTTCATAGACTCGGATACATCCAGGGGCGAGGCGTGAAGCACCAGACTTCGCTTTCTTTTTTCATACCAGTTCAGCCAGGTTGCGTCTTTTTTGCTGACCACCTCTTCCATTCGATGATTCAGGTCCTGGGCGCGTTCCAGAACCAGTGCCCATTGAAGGCTGTCTGTTTTTTTGATAAACGGCAAACTGGAAACGGCGGCCAGGCCACGGCATATGTCTCGGGCGGGGCCGTTTCTGACTTGAGAAAGGGCTTCCGGGTCAAGCCGTCCTCTATCTTCGAACGCATCAAAAAAAACCTTCAGAACCTCTAATGCCCCGTTGATCTCACTTAAGGGTCTTTTGGTTTCTTCCCTTTCTACTTTGGGCAAGGTTTTGATTTGCGCTTCCATTTCACTGACGAAATCAATGACCTGTCGGGTGCTGACGCTTTCTCCGAAATGGGTGGTGGCAATCTCTTCAATGGTGTGGGCCTCATCGAAAACCGCCACCTGGAACCTGGGAATAATCTCGCCAAAACCACCCTTTTTGACTTTCATATCCGCAAAAAAGAGGTGGTGGTTGACAATGATGAGCCTGGCCCTGGCGGCCCTGGCGCGAAGTTTCATGAGAAAGCAGTCTTCCAGAAACATACAGTCCAGACCGATGCATTGCTCCGACGAAGCGGAAAGCGCATCCCAGAGCGGGTCGTCATCGGCCAGCCAGCCCAGCTCTCCGCGATCCCCGAATGGGGTCGTTTCAATCCATGCTTCAAGCCTTTCCCGGGCTTTGTCATGGGCTGAATTCAAAATGGATAGCTGCCCGAAGTGTTGGTGAAATTTGTGCAGACAGAGGTAGTTTTTTCTTCCCTTCATGATCATGGCGTCAATTGACAGGTCCGTGGCCTTTTTAAGAAGGGGAATGTCCTTTTTGAAAATCTGCTCCTGAAGATTCTTGGTGCCGGTGGAGACAACNGTTTTCTTTTCGCTCAGCAAAACCGGCACAAGATATCCAAAGGTTTTTCCCGTACCGGTTCCCGCTTCCACAATGACGGATGATCGTTGATGAAGGGCCTTTTCGATGAGAAGTGCCATTTCAAGCTGAGAGGGGCGCGCTTCAAAACCGTTGAGCCGTCGGCGCAGGAGACCGTCTGGGCCCAGAACATCTTCACTGGTGAGGGATGTGCGAATCATGTGAGCAAATATAGTGGCTTGAAAACGGAAGCGTCAATGAAAAAGGCATCTTTTCCTCATGAGGAAAGAGATGCCTTTAAAATGAAAAATATCTATTTCAGTGGATCAAAGTTTGACAACGTTCTTGGCCTTTGGGCCTCGATCGCTCTCTTCAATTTCAAAACTCACCCGGTCACCCTCGCTGAGTGTCTTAAATCCGGGCATTTCAATACCGGTATGATGAACAAACAGGTCCTGTCCATCTTCCTGCGAAATGAAACCAAATCCTTTTCGGTCGCTAAACCATTTTACAACGCCTTCTCCCAAAGCCTGACCTCCTTAGATCTAAAGATTCCTGAAATTCACACCTCAGATCGCGGATTCCCTTCAAAAACCCCCGATCCGCACATGCAGCCCTAACATTAGGAGGGATGGTATTATAAGGGATTTGGGGGGTCAAGAAAAAAATGGGCTTATAGTGAGTCATAGTTAACTGTTGTTGTTTTCTGCTTAATAAATATCTCATTGAAGCCTGACAAGGGTTTCTTGACAATTTCTGAAAGATTTAGGAGCATTGTTCATCTTGATAGCGGGTTGGGGTTTTCGGCAAACAAGTTATGATATTCTTTTATCATGGAATAATGGTATAATTTTCTTTTTAATTCATTCCAGAGAGGTTTATAAATGACGCTCGAACAGGAAGCACTTCAGTACCACAAGTACCCCCGGCCCGGGAAAATAGAGGTCGTACCCTCCAAACCATGCCTTTCTCAAAACGATCTTAGCCTGGCCTACACCCCCGGCGTTGCCATTCCCTGCCTGGAAATTCAAAAGAACCCGGAATGTTCGTTTGACTACACCGCACGGAGCAATCTGGTGGGGGTCATTTCAAACGGAAGCGCCGTTCTGGGTCTCGGAAATATCGGAGCTCTGGCCGGCAAGCCGGTCATGGAGGGAAAAGGGGTTCTGTTCAAAAGATTTGCTGACCTGGATGTCTTTGACATTGAAATCGACACTTCGGATCCCGATGAATTCATTAATACCGTAGCGAGTCTCGAGCCCACTTTCGGAGGCATTAACCTGGAAGACATCAAGGCACCGGACTGCTTTTACATTGAAGAACAGCTCATCAAAAGAATGTCCATTCCGGTTTTTCACGATGATCAGCACGGCACGGCCATCATTTCCAGCGCAGCACTGCTTAATGCCTGCGAGATAACCGGCCGGAACATACCGGATTTGCACATCGTCATAAACGGGGCTGGCGCAGCCGCCATGGCGTGCGCCCGAATGTATGGCTCTATGGGTGTTTCAAAAGACAATATTTTCCTTGTNGATTCCAAGGGGGTTATCTACAAAGGCCGCACCAAAGGGATGAACCCCTATAAAGAACAGTTTGCCCTTGAAACAGAGCGGCGTACCCTGAAAGACGCCGTTCATGGGGCTAACGTGCTGGTGGGACTTTCCGTGAAGGATGCTTTTTCGCAAGACCTGCTGACCCTCATGGCCGACAAACCCATCATTTTCCCCCTGGCCAACCCGGATCCTGAAATCGGCTATAATGAAGCCAAAGCCGCACGTCCAGATGCCATCGTGGCCACGGGGCGCTCCGACTACCCCAATCAGGTCAACAACGTACTCGGATTTCCCTTTATCTTTCGAGGCGCCCTGGATGTTCGCGCCACCACCATCAATGAAGCCATGAAAATCGCAGCCGTCAAAGCCCTGGCTCAGTTGGCTCGTGAAGATGTGCCCGATTCGGTCATCCGCGCCTATGGGGGAAAACCCATCCGGTTCGGACCCGACTACATCATACCCAAGCCCCTGGATACAAGGGTTCTGCTGACCGTGGCCCCTGCCGTGGCACGGGCGGCGGTTGAAAGCGGCGTGGCCCGAATCGATCATGGCAGCGACCGTGCTTATGCCGATCGCCTTGAAGCCAGGTTGGGACCCGAGCGGGAAATCATGCGTCACGTTATCATTCGCGCCCAGAGCAACCCCAAACGCATCGTCCTTCCCGAGGGGAACCATCCGGTCATCCTTCGGGCCGCCCATCAGGCGGCGAGGGAAAAAATATGCCGCCCTTTGCTTCTCGGCAATAAGGAAGAAATCATGGCTCTGGCCGAAAACCTGCAAATCCCCCTGGAGGGCATCGAAGTGGAAGACCACCTGATAAGTCCCCTTCGAGACAGATTTGCCGAAACCCTTTTTCAACTGCGTTGCCGAAAAGGGTGGAGCCGAGCCGAAACCGAGCGCCAATTGAAAAACCGGTATGTTTTCGGCGCCATGATGGTGCATGAAGGGATTGTAGACGGCCAGGTCCATGGCATTAATCGTTCTTATCCGGATGCCATCCAACCGGTGCTTCGGGTCATCCCTCGCCGCAAGGGTGTCAAAAAAGTCTCCGGCGTCTACCTGATGGTTTTCAAGAATCAATCATTTTTCTTTGCAGACCCCACGGTGAACATCACCCCATCTTCGGAAGACTTGGCCGAGATCGCCATTCTCACTGCTGAAATGGCCGGTTTTTTTAATATGGTCCCCAAGGTCGCCATGATTTCCTTTTCGGATTTCGGCACGTCCATGCATCCCGATGCCCAAAGGGTCAAAACGGCCGTGTCAATTGTCCGGGAACGGGCACCGGAATTGATGGTTGACGGGGAAATGCAGGCAGATACCGCCGTGGTGGGTGAAATTCTGGCAAGGGCATATCCCTTCAGCCGACTGGACGGGCCTGCCAATGTGCTCATCTTTCCCGAGCTGTCCTCCGCCAATGTGGCCTATAAACTTCTCAACCGCCTGGGGGGCGCCAAGGCGGTCGGCCCTCTTTTGATGGGCGTCAGCAAACCCTTTAATGTGCTGCATCGGGGTTCGGACATGGAAAATGTGGTCCACGTAATCGCCATTACGGTGGCTCAGGCNCAGGAGATGGAAGGTTGAGATGAGGCGCCTTGCTTTGAAGTGCCGCAGCGTCCTGTTTGTTCAAATGGTTCAAGAAATTGAGGGNTCNCATGCCGANAATTNTGATNGTAGATGACGAATGGCTCACAAGGCTCGAAATCGAAGAGATGCTCACCGACCTCGGTTACGAAGTGGCGGGCCAGGCGGAGACGGGAAAAGAGGCCGTTGCCATGGCCCGTGAACTGAACCCCGATCTGATTATCATGGACGTGGTCATGCCCGGAGAAATGAACGGCATAGACGCGGCCAGACAGATCAAGGCTGAATTGGGAACACCCATCGTTTTTATATCCGGATATGGCGATCCCGAATACATTGAAGCCGCAAAAAAAATCGAGCCCTTCGGTTATGTGATGAAGCCCTTTGATGAAAAAGAAGTTCATGCGTTTGTGGAAATCGCCCTTTCCAAGAGGGCGTTGGAATTGAAACTGAAGAACGCCCATGAAGGCCTGGAACGTACGAACCTAATTTTGCACAAGGAGATAGCGGCACACAAGGAAACTGAAAGAGCACTGCGAGAAAGTGAGAAGCTTTATCGGGACATATTCGAAAAAAACAACGCCATGAAATGGTTGTTGGATCCTTCTTCCGGAAAAATTATTGATGCCAATCCGGCCGCCTGCGAATTCTACCAATATAGCTATGACGAAATTACAAACCTTCGACTCTGGGATATCAATGTTAAAGGTGAGGCGAATGTGAAAAGGTATCTGGCCAGCGCAAACTCAGGTGAAAAATCCGAGTTTATGTTCCAGCATCGCCTGGCTTCCGGTGAAATACGGGACGTTGAGGTTTACACCGGGGCTTTAGAATCCGGCGGGAGAAAGTTGCTTCATTCGATTATCATTGATATCACCGACCGGATTCGGGCTGAGAAAGCATTAGAAAATGCACGTGATGAATTGGAAAAACGTGTGGAAATCCGCACCGCGGAATTAAGAAAATCCAATTTACAGTTAGAAAAAGAGAATGAGGCCCACAAACAGACTGTGGAAGCACTTCGGGATAGCGATAATAAATTCAATGCCATTTTAGATGCCACAACCGAAACAATCGTTCTCATAGACAGAGACTTCACAGTTCATGTGGCCAATATGACCGTCTGCGAGAGATTGGGAACGACCAAAAAAGAGCTCATTGGGAAAAATTTGTGCGACTTCTTCCCGCCAGAGGTGGCAGCGGTACGGAGACAACACTGGAATCAGGTCTTTGCGACAGGACAGCCTGTATTCTTTGAAGACAGCCGGGCGGGAATGACATTTGAGCAGGTGGCTTATCCGATATTTGGCGAAGGAAATCAGGTGGATATGCTGGTTTCTTTTGCCAACGACAAGACCGATCTCAAGCGTGCTGAGCAGGCGCTGCGGAAAAATGAAAGAAAACTGAAGTGATTTAGCGGGAGGAACCGCCATGACGGCCGCCACACAATCTCAATTGGATCACCCCATCAAAGAGCCCCGAGGCTTATCCCAGCGCATACAATGGCTGCGCGATTACTATTTCAAGGGCACCGAACGGTCCTGGAACAACGAATCCGTTGCCTGGACCACCGGAACCCCCTGGGATATTCAATTCAACGAAATGACCTTTTACATCGTTCCCGAAACCTATACCCTGATGCAGACCCTGCGGGGATCCTATCGTCAGGCCGCCAGGGCCATAGCGCTGGACAAAAACTTCTGGAATTGGCCTCAGGTGGAACGCCGCGCCTGGTTCGTCAAAGAGGTGATGGTTCACTACATGCCCAAGGAAATCCTGCCGGGCGATCTCATTGCCGGCGGCCGGTTCAATGTTCAAACATCCCTGTGCCTGGACCGGGCGGAGCAGCAGGCATTCGACAAAGCGTTGCTCGGCAAAAACGGCGCACGCGCCCGTATGAAATGGTTTCACGATCACGGCTACGGCAATGCCGGTGCTACCA
>JGI10211J34971_10004319_pt1 | contig 11286 bp, 13 predicted proteins | sample Etolagsediment_FD_34971 | JGI IMG/M metagenome (IMG submission 34971)
GTAAAGAAAGTTCCTGCTGGGCAAGTTTCTGNCCNGTGGCATACGCCATGTAAGGATTCTTCCTGGTCAGTGTGCTGAGCAGGGCAGGTTTATTGACGGAGATAGAACCGTCTTCAGCAGTCTGGAAACTAGACGGATCGAACAGTGCTTCTCTTAAGTCACTATTATCCCTCTCTTCTATGGCGCCTTGCCTATTAGCGCGCTCTTTAGCAGCAAGATCAAGCACTCTACCCCTCGACACAGAAGGCAGGTCGATCTGAGGCATTCGGGTCATTAGAGGTATTGAAGCATCAACAGGCATACTAGCATGGAATTAAAGTTAGAAAATAGTGCCGGCACCAGAGGCGTACGAGTTATTGATCGCCGTGTTGATATTATTTTGCTGGTTCGCGTAATCCATCCACGTATTAGTAGCCGTTCCAATAGCACCAGATATAGCATTCGCTGAACCGACCGTGCCTGCAGCGATTGCATTTCCAGCGCCTATCGTGTTAGACGCTACACCTTGCGCGGCTAGTGATCCAGCGTTTCCTGTCTGCGCCGCAGCATTCTCACCAACACCAATAAGGTTGTACAGACGGTTGTACCTATTTGCCCTGTCAGTGTTATACCTATTCCACACGTCACCGAATGCTGCATTGGTGTAGTCAGTTCCGTACCTGGTAAGTGCTTTTGAAGCAGCTCCACCTAACGCTCCTCCAGTGGCAGCAGCTGTTCTGTCAAGTGCTTTAGTACCTTCCTGCATACCGAAGCCGAACATACCCTGATAATCCTCGCTCTTCAAGAAATCACCGAATGTGAAGTCGTCATTGAAGTAATCTCTGTTTGCGGCCATGTCAGCTATGGCCGCGTTACCAAGCTCTTGGTACGGCATCAGATCATCTCTGGTCTGATTGTACATAGCAAGCTCGGTGGCACTAGCGGCGTCGGCTGCGGCGGCTTGTGTAGAGGCGGCACTTTTTGAAGCGTTAGAGCTGATGAGAGCTCCGCCTATGGAGCCAGCTACGGTAACCCCTGCAACTACTGCTGGAGGCATAAGTTCTCCTTCATTATGTTAACGTTGTAAACATTGGCGATCTTCTTGAAGCGCTTACTAAGAACCTTATCATGCACAGTTCCAAGCATTGCAGATCCGACCATGTTGTGCTGATACTTGTCCAGTATTCCTTGGGCTAATATACCATATATTCTTGTATTTCGAAACTGTGGCCTGACATATATGCTGGACAGCACGTAAGACCTGGCAAACTCAGGTTTCTTAAGGGTATCGTAGAACGGCTCTACTACCAAGAACCCTTTGTTCTTGATATAGTATATCTCAATACCTCGATCAACTGCAGATATAACCCAGTCAAGATACTTCTCCTTGTCATACACAAGTACATCTGGATCATCATACTCAAGCCTGAACTCCATGAGCATGTCAGCTATTTCCACGATGTCGCGGTACGGGGTGTCTTCACCTACCTGGATCACTGGGTCACCTCTCTGCCTGAAGCTCTGATACTGATGGAGTCAGCTGTACCAGCAAGTGTTGATATGAAGGAACTAGGAGCTAGAACATGCCCTGTGATTTCAGGGAACGTGTAGCTCTCGTTTGGCTGAAGTGTCTTGGACTTCGTAACGAGATTGCTGTCAGCCGCAGATCCAGAACTTATGACCAAGTTCACGCTGATGTCAGCAGCTGAAGCGCTGTAGTTGACTGCTGTGAACTTGTCAATGATCGTGGAAACGTTGTCAGCTGTGTACTGAGTCGTCTGCGCTGCTTCAGCGGTCTTAGACGGGATGATATTTTTTACACTGACACTCATAATTATTCATCAAGGATTAAGTAGCTTCTGGAATCTTTCTCCCACTTGTTCGTATCACCGTTGAAGATCAACTTATCACCGTCACTTGGATCGAAGGCGCCAACGTCATGTAGTTGTTCTATTGTGACTGTGGCACCACTGGTAGGAGCAACCTCGAGACCTGAAAAGTCGTATGACTGTGTATCCAGACTTTTGACGGTATCATAGAAGTTTTGGAACCAGTTCACCCACGTTGGACTAAGCCTTCCGGACTCTGTGAGAAGACGGTCCTGGTACGGTGGTGGTTGAGTAAATCCAGCGTAACTGCTCATGTTATCTCAGCTCCTAGAAGTGTGTAAGCAACTGGGTCAGTCATTACAACCTTGTACACGCGGTCTCTAGCAACACCTAGTCTACGCCATATGAGACGTTTCTTGTACTCGCCTATCTTGCCTAGTGCTCTGACGCCAGCGTACTTCCATGTTTTACCTTTATCATCACTGTAGTATAGCTCAACAGAAGGATCTGTCTGCGTGGTGGTGCCGTCATTAAGTCCTACTCCGACGACGACGTCAAGCTCAAATGAGTTGTGCCTAATAAGCGCAAGACCAGATTCGAGGTGCGGAGCTACTCGGATTCTCTGGATTTGCTCACCGTCATCTGTATACGTTGAGTCCTCCATGGCATACACCTTTCCTGTGGCGTAGTCACTCACGATGTGAACACCGTAAGCGTGAATGTGGTACTGAGCTCTGTGCCGTTCAGGTATGCCGTTTCTCAGGTACTGGCGCTCTGCCCACAGATTGGTGGCAGTATCGAGTACCCAGGTCGTGTCAGCATTTGGAAAATTGAGCACGTAGAAGTAGTGGCCATTTTCCTGGTAAGCGTAGGACGTAGCATCCTCAACGTCACCGTATGACTTGATGGCAATCTCTAGTGGGTGCGTAGAAATTCTCTGCACGTCAAACCCGCTCATTGAATAAACCACACCAGATCCGTCCTTAGTGCTTCCAAGCCATATGAACTGACCGTTTACCATCTGCAGACTGCGCTTGGCCACGATACCTACATTGAGGACGTTACCCTGCATAGGGGCGATCGGGAAATCCACTGCACCGCTGTCATAGTAAATCTGTATGGTCTTTGTGCCGAAGAAGTATACCTTCTGTGATAACACTCTGAAAGCTTGGATATAGTCAGGATTTGCCTCAGTCAGAGCGTACTCTAAAGCGTCATACGTCAAGCCGTTATATAGTCCACTGATGTAGAAGATACCAGTGTCCGGCTTGGCTAGCACGAAGTAACCGTCAAGGAAATCCACGAAGTCAGATCCAAGCCAACCGTCAGAAGTGATCTTAGTAAACACTCCTGTATTCGCATCATAGATATATCCGTTAGGACCATCTACAATGATCAGCTGTGAGCCGTTGTCAGAGAAGTCGACTGCGCCAGAGCTGGTTGATAAAGTACCAAGCTCTGTTGTCGTAAAATCAGATTCAATACTGTACAGTTTGCTTCCAGCAACCATGACAGGGTAGTTCCTTGACGTCATATAGAATCCCCTTACTGGCGAATCGAGTGACATCAGTTCACGCAGGCCTGGTGTGCTGCGCAGAATGCCGTACTCACCTTCTTTGGCATCACCCATCTCGTTCTTCTCGAGATACATATTGACCAAGCGCCTTGAATCAATCTGCTCGAGGTAATACTCAGGACCTATGAAACCTTTGAATCTCATCCTACTCTTATGTCAAAGTTTGCACCTTTCATCGCTCCAGCAGTTACGGCTGGGTCAACGGTGAGAACAGGCGTTGCAAGGTTCAGGCGTTGAACAGTCATCTTAGAATCAAGCGCGGTAGCATATACAGCTGGGCTTACATTAAGACCATTATACTCATTGACGAGATCGACAGCAGTGGCATACTTCAAAGCCTTCTTGTAACCAGGCGGAAGGTCGATCACAGTGTCAAGTGTCATCTCTGTGAATGCTGACCAGACATACAGTGTCAGTGAACCAACGTCAGTAGGTACAGGCCATATTGACAATGTCGCATTAGGATAGGTATAGTTAATTTTTGCAATACTGATAATATTGCTTTCGAAGTCAGGAGGTCCGTACTTCAGCCATTCGGTAAGTGCCGGAGCAATTTCAATCGTATACCTCTCACCATCGTACATGTAGGTGATGGCATCGATCTTAGCCGGTCTGCTGCATATCACGTCGCCCGTAGGTCCTAGGGTGTAATCAACCTTGCCTACCACGGTGGGGACTGTGATTTGACTGCTGTCAAAGAGCATCGTGTTGGTAATGCTCCAGCCGTCTAAAACATCACTAAGCACCTGGAGACCTGTAAAAGCATCTTCAGCTGTCATAGTATCACCAACGGCTAATACACCGATCAGACGCTGAGCACCCTCTACCAAATCTCGTGCTGTGAAGCTCATTTCTTTCTGGGTTTGTACAATTTCTGTTTTTCAACTTCCTCAACCACCTCTTTAGGCACAACCACGTTCACATTCTCAGGGTTGNCAACCCAACCAGTTTCAAGGCATTCATTGTACTGGTCAGCATCAATGACCTTAGCTTCGTGGTCTTTGTGNTACATCCATTTAGGGAACTCTTGTTTTTCCATTTNGNTACGAAGTTTGGGGCCCGAAGGCCCCTATTGAAATTACNCGGCTGCCGAGATCGTCAGCACACCACCATCATTCCACCACGCCCCAACTACGAACGGGTCAGCAGACGGAAAAATAACATATCCAGTCACGTTGCCAGTAACATCACCAGTAACATCACCAGTCACATCACCTGTAACGTCACCTGTAACGTCGTTGTTGATGGTACAGCCAGAAATCGTGGAACCTGTCATGGATCCACCGGTAATGTCGGGGTCAGAGTATGCAACACCGACGGCTTGCGAATTTCCCATAGTGTTTTCCAGTTTTCAGTTCAAAAAACATAGGAGGACCTCGAAAGATCCTCCCGTGTGAATGATCAGCCATGGACTCGGCAGGCGAGTTCCTGGTAGATCGTGGACCAGCCGTACAGGACGTCAAGCCTGCAAGGCATCTTATCAGTGTTGATGTCGTACTGACGGACCATCCTGATACCGACACCAAGCTGGCTGTCGCTTACTGACGCGGCCATGTCAACACCACGCGGAACCGGCAGCGGAGCTACGGCAAGCGTGAATGCGTCACGGTGGTAAACCATGTTGGCAGGGCTGACGATATCAGAAGATCCGAGCACCGTGATGACAGCACTATCTGCGGCGGTATTAGAGACGTTCTGGAACGCGCCAGTAGCCACGATGGCAGGCGAGATACTGATGTCGCTAAGGCCACCAGCTGTACTGTCAGCATCCTCAGTTACGACAAAGCGACGAAGCTTGCCAGTGGACTGACGAGACTGTGGGTTCACGGCATACACGCCAGCGATGGTGAAGGTATCACCTTCTTTCAGACGGTTGGCTTCGACTGCGGTCCAACCTTTGGTCGACAGCGTAGCACCGGTCTGAGAAGCACCGTCGACAAGCGGGGTTCCGCCCTGAGGTCCTACGGTATGAGCCACGACGTTCTGGTCCATGGTGAACTTCATGCCACCAGCCATACCCATTTTGCCGGTCTGGTACTGCTTGGCGATGTCGCTCTGGCTGTTGAACAGACCTTTGAGTGCATCAACCAATTCAACCTCAGCATCAGGGTTGATGATCGCAGACCTGAACCCGTCGTTCGGAGCAGCCTCATCAGAGAGCAGCGCTGCAGCCTGCAGGTAGGTTTTCAGGGTCGACGGCGTGGAACCAGGCGTACCGACTGCGTTCGCGATGTTCTTGTAAAGAGCGAGACCGTCACGGTCGATCTTGTTGGCGACGGTAGCGACGGCAGGCACTATGTAGCGCTGGCTGAAGTCGTTGATGTCGAGCAGAAGATCTGCGGTGGTGAAGTTGATGTCGACACCAAACTGAGTGTCAAGCGACACCGGAACCGAGGTTTCGGTCACATCTTCAACCGCCAGATCTGTTCCAGTACGACCAATGTAGCGAGGCGGTTTACGGACATCGACGGTATTGCCGATCTTGGCACCCTCGATTCCGAATTTGTCATCGTACTTGCGATTCACACCTTTGGTGAATCCAAGCTGGTTTTCGAGGACCATCAGAGCTTCCCTGGTGATCATCGAGATAGTAAGAAAGGTATTAGACATTTTATTCTACTGTTGCGACCTGTACCGTCTGTATTCGGCCAAGGTCATGTTATCTGGTTCTGCGACTCCTTCTCCTCGAGCAGCAACCGGCGTGATAGGAGCTGGCATACCTGCTGCACTTGGTTTCTGTGTCGCCTTTGCTTTCGGCTCTGAGAGTGTTTTCTCGAGGACACCGAACGCCTTCGCAGTCTGGTAAGGGGTCATGGAGCACATGTCTTCGAAGACATCAGGATTCTTCGCAAGATGGTAGATCACCTCGGCACTCTTGTCTGACTCAAACAGCAGTGACTGTATGACAGGCGGAACCACTACGTCCCCCATCTCTGCAATCGTCTCGTCGAAGTCAGGCGTCTTGGACCTAAAGATCTCAATCTTGTTTGACAGGAGCTTCTGCTGCTGGTCAGCTTTCTGCTTGGCCTGCATCTCGAACATTTCCTGGTCCTTCTTCCTCAGTGCGTCCTGCACCTTCCAGTCAGAGAGTGCTTCAAAGTAAGTATCAAGATCCTCGAAATCATCCTGCACAGGTCTGCCAGTGGCGACAGCAGGTTTTTCAGGAGCCTGACTACGACTCAATTCAGCAATCTTCTGATTCAGCTCTTCGTTCTTCCTCTGCAGTGATTCGATCCGGCGTTGGAAACCACCCTTCTTCTTACGGGTCGTAGTTCCCTCGTCACCACCATCTTCTTCACCACCCTCATTCACATCTCCGGCTTCGACCTCGCCAGTCGTCTCTACTTCCACTTCAGGCTTTACCTCAGGTTCTGCCGCAGGCTCTTCGCCAGGCAAAACGGTGGTCGGTGTTTCCTGCTTGTGGCTGTACGCTGCCAGCAATTCTTCTCTTGGTGCGTCCGGTGCATCAATTGTAATAGCCATTACTCTGTCGGTTGTGCCAGCGGTTGCCCGCCAACAGGTTGAGGTTCATTTTGTGCAGCGCCAGATCCTGCCCCTGGTCCGGCCGCAGGAGGCGGTGGTACCGTCTCTCCAGGCTCTCCAACAGGTTCATCCATATCAAGCATCTGCAATCTTTGGTTTGCCATCATCATCCCCGCCTTGAGAGCCTCAATCGTCTCTTTGCTTCCGGCGTTATTGTCAGCGATGGCGAGCTGAGCATATATCTTTGCAAATTCAATCCGTTCCTTTGACTCAAGTTCCTCTGACTTTGAATCAAGCTTCTGCATGGTAGCCATAAGTTCCTGCTGAAGCTGCTGAACATACTGCTGCATCTGTTGCATCTGCGCCTTGAGCTCTGGCGGTATTGGTGACTCACCAGATTCTGCGAGCTCTGGTGGGAGAGCTTTCTTCAGCTGCTCAGCAACCTCTTGCGCTCCATCCCAATCCATCTTGCCTATGAACAGATGTCCGGCAATCCTCAGCAAGTCTGGCCATGCCCGTGTCAGTTCAAGCATATTCTGTACTGCCTCCTGTCTGCGTGACGCATATCCAGGCCCAGTGGTCACGATACAATCGTATAATCCCTGGGTCAAGTTATATGTAACACTTTTCCCATTAACAGAAAACATCTCATTTATCTTGACGACTTTCTGCTCGTTAGAGTCCTCACCGATGATCCTAGCAACCTGCTTGGCATTGTAGATCTTCGGCATGAGGTCAAGCAGTATGAGACCAAGCAGCTTCAACGACCTGGCGAAGTTATCAATGAAGTGGTAGTTGCTCGTCTGGATCTGAGTCTTACGCGCGTTGATTGCCACGCCAGTCTGCTCGTTGCTCCTTGCGCCAAGCGCTGCATCGTAGATACCAGTGGTCGACTTGATGTCCTCTGCCGCCTGCATACGGGCATTGGTGATTGCTGCTACCGGTGGCTCGTAGTTATTCTTGGCTGGCGGTGGAACGAGAGATCCTCCAAGAGAAACCGGGGTGTACTGAAGCACGCCGTATGATACAGTGTTGGCATTACGCCACTCAGCCTCATGGCCTGCAATCTGACCTTCAGCGGCGACGAATGGCGATTTCGGCGAAAGCGCAATGGTCTCAGTCTCAGCTGACGCCCAGTAGTTGTACATCCTCTGGGAGTCCTTACTGTGCCGTATGAGGCTCTCAGTGATGTATTCTCCGTTGAAGAACGTCTCGTCACCAAGCACAGGTATGATAGGGATGTAGATACCGAGCCACTCAGTCTCTTCAAGAACCTCTACGGAGCTCATCTTGTACCATTTGATCGTAGGCAGATATGTCTTACGCTTGCCAATAATCACGCTGCCCTCAGGTGCCTGCTTCTCAAGCATTACTTCGCCACTGTCAATCATGACGATGGTTGCCTTCTCGTAGGTTTTCTCAAAGTACTCAGCGACACGTATGTTGTTAGCGTTCACCCATACATTAGTATAGGACCCGAGACTGATCTGATTGAAACTGGTGATCTCCTGAGCAGTCATGTTCTTCGTGGCGACGATCGACTCTGGATGTTCTGCTTTGAACAAGTCTAGGTTCACGTCCTCAACAACCATTCCCCACTGGATATCGCTGTAGTCAGGTTCTGTGTGGGTTGGATCGAGATACACCGACAGTGGGTCGATGACCCTCTTGATCCTGATTTCCTGGTTGAAGCTCATAGGATCTTCAAACTGAGTGATGACCCTGTAGTATCCGAACCCGCCTGAGACCGCGCAGTTGATCGCAGTGTCATAGGCCGCGGATGCTCCGCTCTTCTCTTCAGTATGGCGAATCATACCTTCAAGAATTTTGGCCGTCTCAGCGTCTCCCTGGTCGTCTACCGGAAACACACGAAGCCGAGGTTTGTTCTGCCTGGCTTCATTGGTGATCTGATGGACATACTGAGGGAACTTGTTGATCGTCAAACAAGGCCTCTGCTCTGCCATGCGTTCACGCATTATGCTGTCTGGCCACTGCTTGCCTAGCTTGAACTCCATGTCGTTAACGTAGTCCATACGGCTACGCTGCGTGGCTGTCTCTGCTTTAGTCCAGTTGAGCAATGCCCTTTGGACAATGTCCGCTCCTTTTTCTTTCATCTCATCCAAGTCTGTTCGTTGGTAAGGCTGTATATTTTAGGTCCATTAGTTCCAGTCGCCTTAAGCACTGGCTCACAAGTGGCGTACGACAATCCTGAGGCAATCAGATACCTCATGGCATCCATCAAGTGATCCATCGACTTGACCACCTTGCCCTTTTCGTCACGGCGGTAGAGACGGTACTCACTCCAGAAATTACCCAATGTTTTCGAAATCTTCAACTTGCCTGTAGTCAAGCGGGTGAAGACCGTGTAAATACCAGCCTCTACGGCGTTGTCGGCAGGCTGGAGCAGCAGCCCCTGGTTCATATACTCGTCAAGCAGCTTCGTCCCGTCCTTCTGGCTGCGTCCTCTAGAAGCAGGGTCAATAACACCGTGTATCCAAGACCCTTTGGCCTTGATCCCTGCCGTGTGGACCTCAGGTTCAGCCTGGCCTCTATAATACTCACCATACAGGTACACGACGTCAGTCTCCCGGTCCCAAGCTCCCCATATGGCCGCTGTCTTGTTCCACCCTACATCAAGGCCGTAGACCCGAGGCCAATGATCCGGGATCTCGAAGTCCTCGTACTGAACGTCCTGCTCTGCGATGGCATAAATAGCACCGGACCCCAGCTGCGGAACACCTTTCGACCTGGCTTCTCTCTGGTACGGTGGGAGCGCAGCGTACAACTGCTGTTTCGATTCTGCTGTAAGATGAGGTGCATCGTCCCAGGTAGCCATTACCACGAATTTGGTACCATCTGCTTCCTTGAACTCGCCATTGGGGAGGAACGCTAGAACCACTTCACTCATACCGCTCAGCGGCGTGAAGGTAAGCATGATCATCCCCTTGTTCGTCATGGTCCTCATGAGACATTCGAGGTACACGTCGACTGGCGGTTCCTCATCAAGCAAGATGATGTCCATTTCAGTGCCCTGGAACGACACACGACCCTGCTCGTAGCTCTTGAACGTGATGATACTCGTTCCGCCGTACTTGTTCTTGACATAAACACTGTCGATACCTTCTGAAACACCCGCCGCCTTGGTGGTGCGCATGATCGCGTCTCCAGGAAGCACACCAGTTCCGATGGCGTCAATAGGTCCTAGTAACTTCATCTGCAGAATTTCTCTGACTGTCTTGCCAGTGTCACCAGCTACCCATGCTCTGATGGGGCGCTTGAATCTCCTGCCTTCCCACCAGCTCGGGTATTCGCCCATGGCGTGCCAGACTAACTCATAAAGCCCCACGCCCTCGGTTTTTCCGACTCGGTTGGCCGCGAGCATGAGGCGTTCACGGTACTCAGCACCTGCCCTGAAGAAGGACATGTGCTTATGGTAAAGCTCTCTGCGGTGTGGCCCTTTATCAGGGTACATCCCGTAGATTTTCCGCCTGCTTTTGCGGCGCTTGCGCTCTTCAATCAGCTCGAGCTGCTGGATCTTGTCAGTCCTGCTCATCTTGCGCGGCCCTGAGTGCTTCCTCAAGTTCCTCGTCAGTCAGGTCTTCGTACTTCCTGATGGTCGTGTCCACTTTCTGCGAAGACAGACGGGGAGCAAAGAATGGGGCAGCTGCTTTTGCTGCGTCCATGCGCACGTCGATTGAAGGATACACGATGTCAGTATGGTGGTTTCCGTGTTCATCACGGTAAACCTGCTCGATTCCAAACCCGCTCACCACTGCCTGCAGCCACTCATGGGGAAGCACGTCCTTGTGGATCTTGGAAATGGACTCCGCTTTGTTGAGGAGCTTTTTGGCCGTGGCATCAAGCAGCCGTGGCGGTCTAGTCCTACCTTTAGCCATTATCGTCTCATTCAGGTTAATAAGGATGTACCAGAGCTGATCCCAGACGCGTTGTGATGGCTCTACGTAGTAAAACTCTCATTCTAGTACAACAAAGAGCTCTGAGCGCGGGTCTGAGGGCTTGGCATTTTTCAATCAGAAGCAATATACANAACACGTGGGACAAAGTACANAGTNTAAATAAATATTGATTTTTGGCTCCCGGGGCTCCGGCTATCGGGATGGATATAGCGTCAGGTATGGCGTAATTCTGCATAAGGTGGGCCCGGGCCTCAGTGCGATGTGCAAGGTGCTGAGATCTCGGACCTTTGACCCATATAACCGGCCGGTTATACGGTGATTCAAGCATCAGGTCATACAGTTACACAGTCACTCAGTCACACACTCATCAGGTCATACAATCATACAATCAAACAATCATATAACTGATCAGTCATATAGTCACTTAGTCACTTAGTCACTTAGTCACTTAGTCACTTAGTCACTTAGTCACTTAGTCACTTAGTCACTTAGTCACTTAGTC
>JGI10211J34971_10004321_pt1 | contig 11283 bp, 16 predicted proteins | sample Etolagsediment_FD_34971 | JGI IMG/M metagenome (IMG submission 34971)
GTATTGTGTGCTCCGCGCACAACCCCCTGTTAGTCGCCTCTAACAAAAACTAACGGAGCCAGGATGGGAGCAGACGAATCCAAGACCGCCGCGAGAACAGAGCTGCTCAAGCGACGTATCGCCGAGCTCGAAAAAGAGGCCCGCGAGACCGGGAAGGACATCAAGACTGCCCAGAAGCCGAACTTCCGCGGCGACGTCAACGGGGGGCACGTCCGCCAACTCCGCGCCCACCGCGAACAGGTCAGGGCGACGATGCACCAGCTCAAGACCGAGCTTCAGGAGATCGAGAGCAAGGGAGCCGGCGACATCGACCCCGCCGACATGACGCCCGAGGAGTGGCTCGAGTACCACGCCGAGCAGGCGAACCGACTGCAGATCCCCGAGCTGGAGGTCTACGTCCAGTCCTGGGCTCAGAAGGTCGGGGCGATGGTGGTTGTCGAGGACGGTTACGCACAGCTACGATACCGGAACGCGGGATGAACCAGAGGAAGGAGAGGAACATGAGCAACGACTGGCACGGCTACCCACAGCACCCCGACGCCCACCCCGAGCTGCCGTGGTGGCGGAAGGAACCGATCAGGTTCAGATCCGTTCGCTCCGACGGCAAGATCGTGAAGTGGCAGGCGTTGGGCTCGCCCTCTCTTCGCTCACCCGAGCAGGTCGAGTCGAACGCGAAAAAGATCGACACCACCAACCCCCTCCCTCCCCCGCACCCGCGCTGCGGTCAGGTGTGGGCGGACATCGACGGAAAGCACGACGCGATGGTTGTCCGTGTGATTGGCGGCGTTGCCTGGATGCCTGGAAACGTTCAGCACCGCGAATGGCCGCCTGAGCGCGCCGTCCTCGTAGCCGGCCCCGGAGCACCCTGGGCTCCGATGGGAGGCTCCGATGCCTGACCACGCCGCCGACTGGTTCAAGGCCAAGTCCCAGACCCGCCGCTCGTGCTATGTCGAACTCCGCAGTCTCGAGCAGGCTCAACAGCTGTGGGCCGAGACCACGACCGCGGTAGCCGCCGGAATGCAGCCGCCCGTCATCCGGCACAAGGGCCGGAACTGGTGGGTGACGTCGTGCGAGGTCAAGGGCCCGCGCGTCCGAGTCCGCCTCCACGAAGCCCTCGAGGTAGTCTACGTGCAGGAGTCCCGCCCATGATGGCCACCGCCTCCCTACGCCCGCGTTCGGCCGAGTTCACGGTCAACGCCACCGGCCTGCAGTGGGATCGGGACTACGGCATCGACAAGCGCACGGGCTGGACGGCTCTCCACCGTGGCCGCACCCTGGTCCAGTTCGTCAGCCTGCCCAGTGCTATCGAGGCCCTCGTGGCGTCCCTGTCCAGGGGGCGCGACAGGTGATCGCCAGCCCGAACGAGCACGCCGCCGCCATCGAACGCAGGCACCTGTTGCGCGCGGGCTCGTTCCGCAGGTTCACCACGCCCCAGATCAGGTTCCTCGCGTCGCCCCTGACCCTGCTCACGTTCTGGGGCGCGAACGGGATCGGGAAGTCGGTCGCCCTCGCCGAGTACACCCGCCGCGCCATCGAGGGCACACTGGAGCACCCAGTCACGTCCGGCCCCGTCTCGGTGGGCCTGTTCGGCGAGACGTGGCAGCAACTCGCGCAGACGACCGAGTATCTCTGGACGAGTATGGACAAGCGATGGTTCCGCGAGAAGGTCCATTTCCAGTCCGGCGGGCTGGCCGGGCAGCGGATGCCGATCTACGACATCGTGGACGGTCCGGGCAAGGGCGGCACTCTGCGCCTGGGCACGTTCTCGGCAGGAGCCCAACGCCTCGCCGGTCCTCGCTACCACTACGTGATCGCAGACGAGCCGTTCCCGAAGGCCATCTTCGCCGAGTTGTGGCCCCGCCTGCTCGGGCGCGGCGGCCAGATGCGGATCGGGTTCACGCCGACGCTCGGAACTGCCCACAAGCTCGACTATCTGTGGGAGCTCATCGACGACCCGCTCGCCACGTTCGCGGGCGAGATTCAGGTCCCGCTCACCCTCGACGCCGTGACCCCGCGCGGCGGCCTGGTCGAGCAGCCGTTCATGATCCCTGACAAGGCCGGCGGCTTCCGGCCCATGACCCAGCAGGACATCGACGACTTCGAGCGCGGTTGCCCGGCCCAGTCCCGCGAGTGCCGCATGGGCCGATCCCGTGTCGCCGAGACGACCCTGCGCGTCTTCGAGGCGTTCGGCTCCCACCTGGTGCAGGACATCGACCTGAACGACCTGGCTGCCCTCGGGTGCAAGGTCGGGATCGGCATCGACCACGGGAGCAAGCCCGGAGCCCAGCGCGCGGTCCTGATTGCGGTCGCGCTCATCCACGGACACCCGCGCGTGTGGGTGCTGGCCGAGTACAAGGCCGACGAGCGCACCTCATCCGAGGACGACGCGAAGGGGATCATGGCCATGATCGAGAGCATCAGCCTGACCCTGCGCGACGTCGATCACTGGGTCGGCGACCGCGCCCACGGTGGCGACAGGTACGGCGGCAAGAAGTCCAACCGCCGCCTCCAGATGCAGTTCTCCATGCTCTCCGGCGTGGACCCGACCACCGACCGGGCATGGAAGCGCAAGCTCCCCCGGGCGCTGGCGACGATGGACACCCCGCGCAAGTACGAGCGCAGTGTCTGGGACGGCGTGGAGATCATGCACCGCCTGATGGTCGCCGACCCGCCCGGGATCCTGTTCCAGAAGGAGACGACCGGCGCGCTGCAAGAGGATCTGACCGAGTGGCGAGGGGCGAAGACCGACCCGCACAAGGACGGAATAGACGCCTGCCGTTACATCGTGGTAGACATGACTAGCAAAGAGGGCCGCCGATGAGCAACGCATCCTCGTACTTCCGTTCGGATCTCAAGGACATCGAACTGCGCGAGCAGATGCTCGAGGACCGCTGGACCGATGCTTTGTGGCGCGAACTCGAACGCCAGCTCGGCAAGACGCGCATGAGCATCAACGGGATCGCGGACTCGTCGCAGAACCCTCTGGCAGACTACGCCACCGCCCGGTCGGTGGTCTACTCGCCCGCCCCGCTCGTGACCGGGCTCGATCCGAGGATGGCCGCCGCGATCGGCGACTCGTCCGGGTTCGCGCTCCGACTCGACTATGCCTCGCTGCTCGAGGACGCCCGCCGGATGCTCCCATCGTCCATCGCCGCGCTCGGAATCGAGGGTGACGGGGCCCCGATGCCGTCCAGGCTCGCGTGGCTGCTCGGGCACGCGATGCGCTACTGGCTGACCTGCAACGAGGTCGGGATCTTCTGCAACCACGCGGATGGGCAGCTGATCCTCAAGCGGGCACGGGCGTCGTCTCTCCGTGGCCAGGGCGACCCCGAGTCTCCCGGCGTGCCCCTGCTCCTGGGGTGGAACCGCCCGGTCCGGATCGGCTCCGACGTGATGAGCGACACATGGGACGTCTGGGACATTCGCGACCCGTCGGCCCCGTCGTACCGCATCCTNCGCGGCCCGACGTGGGAAGATGACGGCGAGGTNNCCGGGGGCGCGGACATCACCCGCGAGGTCACCGACGAAGACGCGAAGGCCGGCGAGTCCTACCCCTGGCGCTGGACCAAGGGCGACCGCGAGGGCCGGGCGCGAATCCCGATGAAGCTCTACCACGCCAACTACCCAGAGGCGCTGTTCGACCGCACGACCGGATCGGCGCTCACCCAGGGCACGCTCACCACCGGCGTGCTCGGGTCGTTCTGGTTGCATGTCTGCCGCGATGTGAGCTGGCCCGACCGAAACGTCCGCGGCATGTCCCTGGTCGGCACCGTCGTCGCAGAGGACGGCGAGCCTCGGAGCGTGCCGAACGACCCAGCCGCGATCAAGCAATGGGACGACGACAACGCCGAGCGCCCTGGTGAGCACTGGCAGTGGGANCCNGGCGCAGATCCGAAGCTGCTCATGGACATGAACCGGTCCTATCGCCAGCTGCTCGACGAGCAGGCGATCCCGGTGGACATCAGCAGCGTGGGCGGCGATCCGCTCAAGTACCGGGTCGAGGCCATGCGCCGCGTGGTCGAGGGCTACTACCCGATCTGCCGCCAGTACGACTCCGGGTCGCTGGAGATGATCGCCGCGACGCTCAACAACTTCACCGGAACCGACTACGAAGAGAGCGGGTACGGCCTGCTCTACCGCACCGAGATCGACGACCTGCGCGCCATGCTCGACAAGCGCGCGACCACCACCATCACCCCCGCCAAGGACGCTCCGAATGTCTGACCAGAACCAGCCGCCCGCCGACACTCCCGACCTCGCCGCCAAGATCGCCGCACTGGAGACCTCGCTCGCCACCCTGGCAGAGCGCCACAAGCCGCCAGAGGACGACGAAGACGACGAGATCACCACCGACGTCAAGGCCCTGCGCCAGCGGCTGAGTAAGGAAGCGGCCCGCCGCCGCGATCTGGCTTCCGACTTGGGGCGCGTGACGCAGGAGTTCGGCGCCATCAAGCAGCAGCACGTCGAGGTCGCTACCACGGCCGAGCAGCGGATCGCAGCCCTCGCCCAGCAGCACGAGGCAGCCCTGGCCGAGCGCATCGCCGCTGTCCACGCGCAGCACCTCGAGGACCTGGCCCTCGCCGACCTCGACATCAAGGACGACCTCGGCCGGTCTGCCACCCGTCAGGCGTGGGAGTCCACCCCCGAGGACAAGCGCGGCGAGTCCCCGTCGAAGTGGTGGGCCGGTGTCCGCGAGCAGTACGCCGCGCACCTGGCAGACCCCGAGAACGTCGCCGCCCCTGCCGTCCCGCGGACCATGCTCGGCTACCTGTCCCAGCCAGGCGGCGCCCAGGTCAAGCCGGCCGCCGCCCCGAACACCGAGCGCAACCGCGCGGGCGCGACTCCACCGGGCCGCCCGACCACCGCCGACATCTTGGCCGCCAAGACCCCGAAGGAGTTGGCCGAGTTGATGGCGCGGTTCAGGTAGCGCTCGACGCTTGACAGGCTGCCACTCTCCGTGTAAGCCTGTCCATGTAGCCCACGGGTGTTTCACGGCCCAGGGAACCGGCAACGGCTCCAGAGCGTGCATAGGGCAGTTCCTCAAACCCTCCCTCTGCACATCTGGAGATCATCATGGCTTGGGCCACTGGTTCTTCCCCCGGTTCCGACATCCTCGCCGCGACCGCCGTCAAGCGGTGGCAGCTCGCCATCGGCGACCGCGACACCTCGTTCCTCCTGCATCCCACCATCATGGCGGGCTGGCAGGACGACTCCGGCTTCCTGCAGGCCGTGGCCGAAGAGGTCCCCGTGGTCGGCCTGGGCCTCAACATGCTCGCCGCCGAGGTCGAGAGCGCAGAGGCCAACGAGCTGACCCCGAGCGGCGCCAGCTACACGCTCACCCCCGCCCGCAAGGCCGGCAAGATGACCGTCAGCGGCCTGTACCGGATCGAGGACGGCCTGGTCCTGATGGACTACAACGAGCTCGCGTTCGCCATGTTCCTCGGCGGCCAGCGGCGCCTCATGGCCGACCTGGGGGCGCTGTTCCCGAGCATCACCCAGATCGCGGGCTCCACTGGCGTCACCCTGAGCTGGTCCGTGGTCAAGAACGCGGTCTACCAGAACCACCTCGCCGGAAGCCGTGGCCGACAGGTCGCCCTGCTGCACATCAAGCAGTGGGACGAGCTCTCCAGCGACGCCCTCACCCTCGGCGGCGCCATCGAGCACCAGACCGAGATGAGCGGCTTCCTCGGCGGCTCCATGGGCTACTCCTACAAGGGCCGCTACCTCAACGGCGACCTGGACGTGTTCACCGCCGACGGCAACATCATCACCAACGACGGCACCGACTACTCCGGCTGCGTGTTCGGCCCAGAGGCGTTCGGCATCCGCACCACCGCCCCGCGTCCCGACATGGCCGCGCAGGAAGTGGCGCGCATGGGCTGGATGATGGCCGAGTTGGAGCGCAACGCCAGCGTCGATGACACCGAGGTCGTCGTGACCGGCTACACCGCCGCCGCCATCGCCCAGAACACCGCCGCGACCGAGATCCTGTCCGCCATCTAGTCCCCGCCCGGCCCGCCGCGGTTCCCTCTCCTTCGCCGCGGCGGGCCACCCCTCCTCCTCACTACAGACCGAGGTCAGCATGGGTATCAAGACCCGCTCCGATGCCGACACCAACACCGCCACCCCCGCCAGCGACGCGCCCCCGGCCTACGCCGTGGACGTGACTACCGCCGGGGCGAAGGCGAACCCTCTCCTGACGTCGCGGGACATTCCGAACCCGCTCCAGCCGTTCCTGTTCTTCATCTCCGCGTCCGAGCCCATGGTCTCCCGCGGCGGCTACTACCCCAAGCCCAAGCGCGTGTTCGTCACCCCGGGCCTCGGCTACGTTGGGAAGAACGGCGAGTTGGGCAACATGCTGAACTACCAGGAGTCCCTGGGCCGCATGATGGTCCCGACACGTACCATCGTGACCGCGTTCGGGCACCAGGTCGAGGGCTACGTCCGGCCGCACAAGATGGTCGGCGGCCGGACCCACTACACCACCGCCTGGGAGCGATGGAAGCGCGTCGGTCAGCGCGCCGTGTGGGAAGTCGATCACGAGGGCAAGCACCAGTTCCTCGAGGTCTGCAAGGCCCTGCTCGGGGGCGACGTCGATCCCTCCGTGCATGAACAGGCCATCGGCGGAATCCTCGCCGAGCTCCGCTACCTCTCCACGCTCCCTCCGTACAACCAGGTCGCCCAGGCGCGCAAGGCTCAACTCCAGGCCCTGCTCCCCGCCGATCACGCCCTGTCCACCAACAAGCCCACGTCCACCAAGGGGGCCACGAAGTAGCACCCTACATCGTCGCCCCGCCATGAGATGCGCCCGCGAGGGCGGCTCACCACGAGGATCCCATGAGCATCCATCCCGAGTCCCGAGGCTTCGCCTATCTCGTCCGCGCCACCGTGGACGGCGTTCGTGACGCAGACTTCGCCATCATCGGCGGCGCTGGCGCCCCGAGCGGCGGTCGCACTCCGACCGGCCAGGCCCTCGCCGCCACACAGAACGCCCTGTACTGCCGCAGCGACGGCACCGACTACGACGAAGGGCTCTACCTGACCCTGGACGGCGGCACCACCTGGAAGCCCGCCATGTTCATCGGCGGGTCCTTCACCATCGAGGACAGCGAAGCCCTCAAGTTCGGCACCCCCGGCACCGACATCGTCTTCACCGCTGACGGCACCGACGTCGTGGTCACTGGCACCGGCGATCTCGTGATCGCGGACGCGGTGAGCCTCGCCATCGGCACCGGCAAGGACCTCGACATCGTTTCGGACGGCACCGACGTCACCATGACCGGCACCGGCGCCATCACGATCACCGACTCCACCGGCACCGTCAGCATCGGCGTCGGCGTCGCGGGCGCGGTCAACATCTCCGACGGCACCGCGTCCCTGACCATGGACGCCTCGGGCGCCGTGTCGCTGGGAGACGGCACCGGATCCATCGAGATCGACGGCGCTGGCGCGCTGTCGCTCACCGGCGTGACCACCATCGACCTGGACGGCTCTGGCGCGGTGAGCCTCGAGTCCAGTGCCGACGCCATCAACGTGGGCGCCGATGCGGTGGCTCAGCCCCTCAACCTCGGCACGGGCGCCGCGGCCCGCCAGATCAACGTCGGCAACGCGGCCAGCGCCGGGATCGCCATGGAAGCCGGTGTCGGCTCGCTCACCATGGCGGCCGACGTTGACATCCAGTCCAGCGCCCGCATGACCACCACGGACGGCGTGGCCTCCGGAACCGCTCGTGTCGTCGGTGGCCGCGCTGGCGTAAACCCGGCAGCCTCGACCGCGGTGGACGACACCAAGGCCATCTTCAGCACCGGTGAGTACCAGATCCCCGCCGGAACCCTCAAGACCAACTGCACGCTCAAGTTCAAGGCCATGGTCGGCGTGACCGCGGTCTCCGGCGCTGGCGCGACTCTGTTGCTCGAGGCGTTCTTTGGCGGAACCGGCGGCACCCTGATCGCCGACTCCACCGCCATGCCCATCGGCGGCGCGGCTGGCAACGGCGTGAACGGCATCGCCATCGTCGAGGGCTTCCTCACCGTGCGCGCGGACGCATCGGCTGGCGCTGGCACCGTGACCGGGTACATGACCTCCAAGTTCGCCACCGTTGGCGCTGCCTACACCGTGGACACCCTGGACGTCGCAGGCTCGGCCGCCGGAACCTACACCGTCGCGGTGGACAACTCCGGCATCGTCGCGTTCGGGCTCGCTGCCCAGACGGATGCCGCCGGAACCACCGTGGTCCTGCAGAACTTCGAGGTCGAGGTCGTCGGCTAATGCCCATCCGGTCCACCCCGTACAGCTTCCGGTTCCCCGGCCCTGACTCAATCGAGCAGGGCAAGGGGCTGACGCTGTACGTGGAGGCCCGGACCGGTGGCGCGATTGCCACACCTACCGTTGCTGGCAGCACCTGCACGGTCTACGACGGCAACGGCGACGTGGTGAAGACCGGGGCGATCGTGATCGCTGACGGGCTCGCCACGTTCGACCTGCTCGCCGGTGACACCTCGGCGCTCTCGCTCGGATCTGGCTGGCGCGTCGAGTGGGTGCTGGCGATGCCTGACGAGCGCACATACACGGCGAGCAACCCCGCCGCGTTGGTGCGCCGAGCCCTTCACCCGGTCCTGTCCGACCTCGACCTGACGGACCGCTACGCCGACCTGAACCGCTACCTGTCTCCTTCCGAGACCTCGTGGCAGGGGCAGATCACGACCGCATGGCAGGAGATCGCCCGGCGCCTGTTCCTCGACGCCAAGCGCCCGTGGCTGATCATGGAGCCGAGCGCGCTGCTGGACGTCCACCGCGATCTCACGCTCGCCCTGATCTTCGCCGACATCGGAAGCACGCAGCGCAGCACGGAGCGGGACTGGCGCCAGATGGCGGCCGACCACCGTGCTTCCTACGAGGCTGGCTGGCGCAGGCTGTCCTTCACCTACGACGAATCCGACACCGGCGCCCAGGCGTCGGCACCCCGTCGCCCCGCATCCCCGATCATCGTCCTCGGCGCGCCCGGCGCCCTCTACAGGAGATTCTGAGCCATGGCCATCACCCACCGTTCCAGCGCCGTCTGCCGCATCCAGAACGCGCCGATCTTCTCGTCCCCGCTCGTGGGCGGCGCGCAGTCCGACAACGTGTCGGATCGTCACTTCGCCCACGGCACCGGCCCCGATCAGTGCGATCAGGTCTACGACGCGAGCCACACCATCGGCGCGGGTGGCACCCTGTCTCTCGATCTCGCCACCGGTGGCGGCCTGCTCCAGCCCGACGGCAGCGCGGTCGCCATGGTCAAGCTCAAGGCCCTGATGATCCGCAAGACCGACGGCGACGGCACCTTCGGGGTCGAGGTCCCCGCGAACGGGATCCTGCACCTCGCCGCGGTCGGGGACAAGACCCAGACCTTCGCCAGCGACGGCGACACCTACATGTTCATCAACCGCGTCGGCGCCAACGTCACCGCGGTCACCGCGGACCTGCTCCAGATCGACGAAGTGGGCGGGGCCTCGACCGTCACCGTCCACGTCACAGCCCTCGGCGACTCTGCCTGATGACCACCTACAGCCCGGACCGGCTTCGACTCGCGGTGAGCGACCTGATCGGCACGCTCCCCGCAAAGTCGAGCTATGTCCAGGTCGCAACCGACTCGTGGACCGTCTCGGCCGAGCCGTTCGCTGCCGACCTGCCGCCCGACGATCTCGCCGGGGCCCGTCACCTGCTGTACCACACCGAGATCACCTCGGTATCGCCGCAGCGCATGGGGCGCGACGGGCTGCTCTCACGAGCCCTGGTCGAGGTCTGGATCCTCTGCGCTATCCGCACCCGTGGCACCACCAGCGACGGGCGAGGGGCGCGGTCTGCGTCCTGGGACCAGGCGCTGATGGCGGCCCGTCATGTCTGGTACACCCTGGCCAGCATCGAGCGCCACCTCGGCAACGTGACTGCGCTGTCCGAGGCTGGGCTCACCCTCTACCGCCTGATCCCTGTCTCGACCGAGTGGGCGATGGGGCACGTTCAGATCCCTCTGCTCTTCACCGATTCTCTGGAGGCATGACATGGCCGTCCGTACCCGCAAGATGATCGCAGTGACCCTGACCACGGGTTCCGCTCGCTCGCTCACCCTCGACACCTACCCCGGTGACATCAACGTCTCTGGGCTCCAGGCCGCCCAAGCCGACGCCGTGCCGCTGCTCGACCGCGGCACCTTCTCCGAGCTGGTGGAGAGCGACGACACCTTCCCGACCGTGTCGATCACCGTCCACCACGACGGGCGCCTGACCGATGCCGTCACCGCCAAGATCGCGGACATGATCCTCAAGCAGGGCGCGGCCTCTGCAGACACCACCCTCGACCCAGGCGGCGTCTGCTGGACGCTCAAGCTGGTCGTCACCGTCACCCACCCGGGCGGCGGCGTGGACACCTACACGATCGGCAACGCCCGCCCGATGACCGACTACGCCGCGGCCAGCGACGGGAACACCCTGGCGCTGTCCTTCACCTGCTACCGTCCCTCTGGCGGCGGACTCCCCGTCATCATCACCTGACCCCTGACCCCGAGGAACCACCGATGGAACCGCTCCGCATCGGCCCCCACACCCTCACGGTCGAGCATCCGCACCCGCTGCGGATCGCTGCCGTGCTCGACAGCTTCACCGACCGCGAGGATCGCTTGTTCGCGATGTGCTCCTACCTGGGGTTCTGCCTCCGGGGCGAGGCCAAGCCGCCGCACAGGATGGAGCGCGAGCCCTTCTCCTCCTACGGGCAGCGGGTTTACGACCACCTCGCCGGACTGGGCGCTACCCACTACGAGATCCTCAACATGGGTGACGACGCGCTCGCCGAGGGCCTCGGTAAGATCCCTCGCCCGCCCTCGCGGGAGGAGGTAGCTGGCCTGGGGGAATCCTCGACGCCCGTGGACTCGGGCACGGGATGATGATCTCCGCCCGCTACGAGGGTAGCGCCCTGCGTTGGCTGCTGCCGGAGGACGCGGGCGGGTACAGCACCGAGGAGCGGGCTGCGCTCTGGGCTCTCTCGGAGCGGGATACCATGCGCTGCCCGCTCCTCACTCGCGGAGACCGGCCATGACAAGCAGGATTCCAGAGACCGAGAGGTTCCGGGCCGCCCGTGACGCATGGGCTGACGGTCAGGGTAGCCGTCTGGAGTCCGCATGGCAGGCCGCCGGGGGCTACGGCGCCGACGACAGCAACAGGTCAAGGGCGCGCAAGGCCCGCGCCAAGATGCTCGCATGGGAGCGCGGGCGCGAGATCACGTCGCCATCTACCTACGAGACGGGCGGCG
>JGI10211J34971_10004325_pt1 | contig 11278 bp, 5 predicted proteins | sample Etolagsediment_FD_34971 | JGI IMG/M metagenome (IMG submission 34971)
AATCTAAAGCTAATGTATTAAAAATTTCCATAGCTGTTTTATCAGACATAGTAAGTCCAAACATATTAGTCATTCTTGTAGGTAACTTGATAGTACTATCATCTACAGTAACTTTAATTGGAGAATTAAGTTCTTTACCNTGAANACTTTGGAAGAATCCAATCTTAGCATATTCATGATCACCATCAGAGAGACTTGATAAATCATTTTCTCCNAATGGTTTAGAACCAATCTGTTTAAGTAATGTTTTACCCGGAATAAATGAATTAAAAGCTTTTCTAAATGAAGAATTGTTTTCAAGCTTATTTAGTATTTCAGACTGACTATTAAATGATGCTTTTCTTAACATCTTGATAGAATTACCATTTTTCAAACCTCTAACTCTATCAGTTATAAAATTCGTAGCTGTGTAACCATAAATAGTTTTTTTACCATCTCTCCAAGATGTAATAATTTTAGCAGGAGTATATTTAGCTTCTTCCTGAGCTGTTTTTAAAATTAAATAGTTATTTAAAGATATATCTTTTCCAATACCAAAAAACATAGGTTTCTCAGAAGCAACTATTTTTTCAAGTTCTAAAGCTAAATAACCAAAGATACCACCATAAGAATTTGCTTTAGTATTATAATTAAATAATTCCTTAAACTTTTTATTTACCTTTTTTCTAGACTTCTTATCATAAGTTGTTACACCTTTGTTGAATAATTCTTGTATATATTCTTTAGAAAGTGGAATACCAAATTTCTTAGTCCATTCATGAACACTATCAATATCATGTGTTCCTTCGACTCTACTTAATGTAACAGTATTATTATCATTTTCTAACAGCTAAGAAATTTTTATTACCTCTGGCATTAATAAGATATCTATCTGAATTACTATTCTTCATGGCTTTTTTTAATTCCATGAAATGTTTACCCTTGATTTCAAAAGTTCCTTCTTCTAAAGATTCTATATCTTCATTAAATAATGAATTAATCTCTCTACTACTAGGTGTTTCAAATAAACTTTTAAATTCATCTAGTAATTTTTGGAGCTTCTTCTTTAACAAAAACATATTCTCTATCATTAGTATAAGTTACAAGATTAGAAGTTTTAATATTATTATGCCATTCGTTAACCAATGCTCTTTTGGCTGATAAAGAATTAGTATCATACACCTTTAGATTTTCATCTTTAGACTTGTCAATCAAAATCATTTTCATTTCTGTATAGTGTTTGTTCATTAGATAAACAAACTGATGTTGAAATGAAGACAGTTTATCACCATTTTTTGTAGATTCAATTCTTCCAATTAAGGTTTTAGATCTTTTTTCTTCTATAGAACTTGAACTTTCATCTTCTTTACCTTCGTACCATAACCAAGGATAAGCAATATGATGTTTTTTAAGATTATCAATAATAAAATGATAATTAGAACCAAGATCTGCTGATAGTGAAGTTACCACATCAAATGCTCTATCCATATCTACAAATACGGGCATTCCGAGAAAACCTATTTTTTCATTACCGTCTTTATCCAAGTCCATAATGCTTTGAAAGAATTTTCTGACTTCAAAACTAGCTTGATCTTTCATATTGACTTCTTCTTTACCTTTGTCATAAACATGTTCAGAATCTTCTTCTTTGTCAACTATAGTTTTCATAGATATTAATCTATCATTAACAAGATCTAGAATTCTATCTGAATTATCTATAATTGAAGAAAGTTTATCTTTAGCTAAATTTAAATCACTTAAAAGATTTGTAAAGTCAAATTCATCAGCTATTTGTGTTATCTCTTCAATACTGTCAATTACTTCATTTAGTTTTGAACCAACTTCATCAGCTATAATATTTTGAATGATGTTTTTAATATCATTTTTTGTTAAACTATCAATATCACTATTTTTAATATGATAATTTAATTGATGAAATATGTTACTTACTATTTCTTCTTGTTCAAAAGGAAGTAAATTTGGAATTAAATTTAGTTCTTTTATGTATTCTAATCTTTGTTCTGGACCTATAGAAATAGCATTATACTGACTGATATCACCAATCTGATAAGTTAATCTTTCATCAGAAGAAACAATAAGACTTACAAGATTTAAAGCTTTTTGAATCTTAGCTTCTTTTTCAGAAAGATCTTCAACTACAACATTATCTTTTACAATAGGTTGTTCTTTAACTTCTTTTACATAATCATCTTTTATATCTATAGGAGTTTTAATATCTACTTGACTTTCGGGAACAATACCTATTACTGGTTGGATAGTCGGAGTATAAATTGGATTATCCTCAGTACCAACATTATAATTAACAATATCAGTTAATAAATGATCTTTTAAATATTCACTATATGTATTAACACTTTTAATACCATAGTTATTATCTATATGAAGAACTTGAGTATCATGTAGCATTCCTTTAAAGTCAGTTCTTCTCATCAATCCTTTTCTTGATGAATTAATAGCTTCAGTGAAAACACTTCTGTCTACAAGAGAACCTTTTTTATATATTTTATTACCAATTTTTATATCACCATAAGTTTTTCCTGACTTATCAAAGTTAACTACTTTAATAACAGCATCAGATTGATTCATGTTAACATTAATAAATAATGATAGATACTCATATAATCCTTGTGGTGTAGAGATATCTAATCTTGACTTTGATGCAATTTCATCAATCTTTTTTCTATTACTATTAGAACTTAGATAAAGATTTATAGCATTAAAAATAGAATCAAATTCTTCTTCGGTAATGTCTTTTTCTTTTACATAGAATGGTAAGTAAACATCTTTTCCTTCAATATTTTGTACTTTCCTTAACTCGAAAAATCTATTATTGTAAGAATCCGTTGTAATATCTTCAGCATCAATATAGATTTTAGAATCTGAACTTTGAGGAGTAACATTTTCAATTAACTCACCATCTTTTATAACATTGATACTATTGTTTTTATATATAAATCCTAAAAGACTATTATCTTTAGAACCTTCTCTTAAAGTAACATAATTCTCATCTGGTAATCTTAACTGTTCATAACTACCACTACCTTTTTTAGTAATTTTAAATGTAGCTGCTTTATTATTTTCATAAGCTTCTCTTACAGCACTTCTAGATTGTTTATCTCTTTTATAAGCTTCCTCAGCTATATAACCAGCATCATTTTCGTCAAAACTAGAATTTGACTTCGTAAATCTACTATTCCAGTTTGGTACATGTAAAAAAGCTAATCCATCATTTGGTGTATTTCCTTTTTCATATACTACAATAGGAATATAATCCCAATAAAGTTCACTATCTTTTTCAAATTTTATGTATTTACTTTCACTTTGTATACCTTCTTTTTGACTATTTTTTCTACTACTAGGTTTTTCATAAGTAATTGTTACACCTTCTTCATATTCAGAAAAAGTAGGTGTTCTGTGTATTCTTTCTCCTTTATTATTAACAAAATAAATTATTCTTACACCTTTTCTGAAATCTGTACTGTTACTATCAATATCAAATAGTTCATCAAAATACAGTTTGACTGGAATCTTTTTATGTTGTGGATGAATAGTTGCTTCTAATTCTGTTCCAATACCAAATTTATCTGGATTAGCTAAATCTTTACTGTTAGATAAAAATTCATTATCAAATATAGAAGCATCCTTTATGTTTTCCCAATTGACTATAACATTACCTTGTTCATCAATTGTAACTATTTGTTCTTTTCTAACAGCCACAAAAGAAAGTTGAGAACCTTCGTAATTACTAGTAGCTCCTTTTAGGATATATTTAGGTGGAGTTGTTTCTTCTTTTTTATTTTTAATTTTATCAGTTTTTTCAGAACCAAGAACACTTTCTAATTCACTAATGATTTCTTTATTACTATTAAATAAATTATCATAGATTTCCTGATAATTCGATCTTTTGTATCTATTCGGATCTTCTTTAATATTTTCTTCCCAACCTATTACAGCAATATGGTAAATGCTTTTAACTCTATCATAATCGATATCAGTTAAAAGTTCTTCAATAGCTTCTTTAAATGAAGGAGTTCTAGAATTAATCTTATAAGAAAGTCTTCTCATAGAAAATTTAACTTTTTCTAGAGCAGATTTATCTAATGTAGATTTTTCACCCGGATAAAAAGAATAATCATCAGCAAGATCATCCATTGAATCAACCACTATCGGTTTATTTAGATCTTTACTTTCTGATTTCTTTTTAGCTTCTTGTTTCTCAACTTTTTCAGCTTCCTTCTTTAGATCTTGAAAAACTACTTCTTTTTCAGCTTTATTATTTAACTCTTCAACAGTTTTAATTTTAGCTTGATTAGAAGTATCTTCAACTTTATTACTAGCAGCTTCTTCTACAGCATCAATTATTTCAGGATTATTAGTTTCTTGAGCAGCTTCTTTAATGTTATCAACACTTTCTTTAGTTTTAGCATTATCAACTAAAGATTGAAACATGTCTTTAACTTTTTCTTTAGATTTTTTACTATCTCTCCACTCATCTAGTTCTTGACCTTTAATAGTTTTAGTAGCTTCATAAAATTTTATATGGGCTACATGATTTACTGCTTTCTTATATTTATTATCTCTGACAACCCTTCCTTCAAAATTTTCTACTTTTTCAGTTAATTCTTTTTTTAGATTCTCAATAATTTTTTGATACTTATTTCTTACATTTGGTTTAAGAGTTCTATTAGAAATAGTTTCTAAGTCAGAAATAGTATATTTTAAAGCTTCTATTTCGGTAGCTGAATCAAATAAAATTCTTTGTTCAATTGATAAACCAATAGATTCATTTTCACTTTTTATTTTCTGAAGATCAGATTGTTCATCAGCAATTCTTTCATCTAGTTGTTTTAATGATACTCTTATACCTACAATTGGTTTAATTGTATGTATATTGGCTTCTTCAGATTCCTGTTCGAATACACTTTTAATAAATTCTGCATCAGATTTGAATTCTAAGAATCTACCTTTAATATCCTCAAGATTGGTATTTTCATCAATGCCAATTTTTGAAAGTTCTTCACTGTTGTTTTCTTGGATACTCTTTAACGTGTTATCTAAAAAGCTCATGTAGTCTGAATATAATGCATCATCTTTACCAGCTACGTTATCTAACCAGATAGCTTCAAGAACATTATAACCATTTAATTCAGATTGTATTCTGTCAATTGTTTTTTTATCATCATTTTTAATAGCCTCTGAAAGATTTTTCATCATTTCAAGCTTAATACCATTACCAGCAGTTATATTTTGATCATATATTTCTTTATAAGGATCTTTAGAACGACCTAAAGCTTTATTCATAACAGCACCGACAGCTGGCATTAAAGTACTACCACCTAAGAACCCAACAAAAGCACTATTAAATATATCTGACATATTCATATAGTTACTAACTTCAAATGGATTAGTAAGATCACTCATAAGATCTGCTTTATATGCTGCATACCCGCTTATAGCTGACTGATAACCTTCTTCAAAAGCTTCAGAACCACCTTCAAGTCCAATTCTGGTTAGATTTCTTTTTAATGGTGATTGGATTTTACTTAGTGCTTCATCTAAAACATCAGCTGATTTAAGTCCTACAAGTGGTGAATAAGTCATCATACGAGCCTGTAGAGCGCCTAAAACTGCTTTAGGTATAGCATTAGCCCTAAAGCTAAAAGCAGCAGCTTGTGCGGCATTTTCTCTAGCCATTTCCTCATTAATTCCAGATCTTTTAAGACTTTCGTATGTTGATTCAAATACATCGTTAGATTCAAGAACAGCTTCTCTCATACCTGAAAAAGCAAATGTACCAGTAGCTAAACTTCTAGTATTTCTAACTTTATTTATCATGGATGTAATACGAGCTAATCTAGCACCTGTTGTTACACTTGTTGCTAATTTACCAATACCACCTAAAGCAATTGTTTCCAAAGCTGTCTCACCAACAATACCAAGAATAGCTCCAGTATCACCAATTCTATTAAACCACCAACCCGGATCTGTAAAATTTACACTACCTGGATTTTGTTCATAGATAGTAGCAAGATTTTGTTCCATAAATTCTTTACCGAATTCAGTAAAGAAATTTGAATACGTTCTTTCTGTATCACTAACAGCACCAACTAACATTCTTGGGTCAAGTGAACCAACCATCATTGATCCCATACCAAGAGCATTAACAGCAAAGTTCCATCCACCTTTTAGAGCTTTCTCTTGCCAAGGTTGAGCATTAGCAAGTCTCATAGTAAGATTTGGTGATCCTAATGATTCTGTTGTAGCATTTGGAATAAGTCTAGTGACTTCAGCTACTGTTTCATTGTCTATATTATATCCACCTATCCCAGTATTTACAGGTATTGTATATTTATTGTCCATTTATAAATAATTTTATTTAATATTGATGTACTTAGCTATTTCTTGTAATAAAACTTCAGGTGTTCTTGTTTGAACAAGAGTTGTTAATGTGTGTACAAGAGCTGTTTTAGCATTCTTATTATTTCCCATGTTGTTAACATCAGTCGATATATTAATCCCATCGGATGGTAAATTAATAACTTCTCCATTTCTAGTTAAAGATTCTATAATATAATTATTATTTGATCCTAATACAATATTAAATTTATAGTCAATTGGCTTACCATCTGTACCAGCTCCTTTTAGACTTATAATTTTTGCTGGTCCTTTATAATTACCACCAACTGGAGCACCTATTGTATTTACTTGATCATAAATTCTTACAGTGTTATTTAAAATACCTTCAGCAAAAGTTGTTGCATCATTACCATATTCACTATTCGTAATTGATTCAGCTAATGATTTTGATCTACTTTCTCCAAGTTTAGCTATGAATGTATCTTTACCATGTGTAAATTCAACATCAATGTTCCCAGAATTCCCACTTGATATACTTTTAACTTCGATTTCATCTGTATCAAAATTTGGTTCTTTGATTAATCTACCTTTAGAGTCTAGTACTTCTGCTCCTTTTAATGAATAAAGTACTGATTCTGATACTTTTTCTGACATTTCTTTTGTAGGTATAATTGAAAGTTTAGTACTAGATTGATAAGATTCTTCCATTAACTGCTTTCTTTTTTTCTTAAACTTGTCATACGCTTTAATTACTGGTGGATTATTGTACATCTCTGTATTTAACATCTCTGTATTTAACATCCCTGTATTTAAACCATAATGAAAAGGCATTGCATCAGTTTTTAAGTTTCTATCAATCTCATTAAATTCAGCATCAGTTCTCAATTTCTTAGTTTCAGGATTAATTAATTGTAGTTGTTCACTTGGTGTTAATTGAGACAATGCTTGTTCATTAAAGTAATCTATTTGATTTGTAATATTGTTTATATCCACCATATAATCTTCATAACGATCAGCTATTGCTTGAGCTTGTTGAGTTTGGCCAGCTTGTGATGCTAATAAAAAGTCTCTAGTTAATTTTTCTCCTTTAGCAATAAGTTCTTTTCTTTCTGATTGTAAATTAGGAACATCACCTCTTTTTTCTAAGGTATGTATTACTGGTAGTCCAATATTTGAATCTGATTCTCTTTTAGCTGATTTACTATATACAAGTTTCGCTTGTCTTTTAACAGCTTCAACTTCATCATTATATCTTTGTTCATTTATCTCTGTTGATTCTGGATCAAAACTATTTAACATTTGATAATAATTAACATTGTCAAGATTGTTTCTAAATATTTCATCAACTAGTGTATTAATTCTTTCATTATCTATATAACCACCTTTTTCATCTGTTTTGACTTTAGATAAAACATCATGTGCTTGTTCCATCATATCTGGTTTATTAAATAACTTAGGTGAAACATTCACTTGGGCTGAAGGATCTTCATTAAGTAAATTAAATTGTGATTGTGCGTATTGATTAGCAAGTGCAAATGCTTCATTAGATACATTTTTATCTTTTTTAACATCTCCTAACCATGCTTTGTATTGAGCATAAGGTTTAGTAAACTTAGAAATAGTACCTGATGAAGCATCTTGAAGTAATTGATTGCCAAGAATTTGTAATTCTCTAGCAGCTGTAACAGCTTTATTTGGATTGGTATACAGTAACTCAGTATATTGATCTAGTTTATTGTTATATGTATTGACATATTCTTGAAATTTAGGATTATTTATTTCTGAAACTTCTAATCCTCCGATTAATGTATTCATTTTACCTATAGCTCCTAGTCCGACATCAGTTGCTTTTTCTTGTCTAGCAACAAGCGACATCAGAGCTTCTTTTGGTATTTCAGGTTTTATTGGTTGTAAGTTTACCATGTTTAAAATAAGTTTTTGATTAATTCTAGTGTATTATCCCATCCAATAAGAGCTGTATTTCCCAATCGACCTTCATAATAAGATTCATTAGAAGAATTTTTAGGAAGTGCTGCCCATTCTTTAGAAAGATTATAAGCAAATTCTTCGGCTGTTATATCACCAGATTTATATTCGTTATATCCTCTTTTATAAGCTAAATGTTTAAATAGTGAATCTTGAAGATTACGATCAAATTTTTCATTCCCAGTTAATTCTAATTCAGTTTTTAACATTTTAAGAGTATTAGGAATAATTTGATATTTCCCCATAGCCCTTTTATTTGGCGAATTGATTAATTCATCTACTGTCATGGATTCTAAATCCATAGTTTTACCACCTGATAGTATATTATAATTATTATTAGATTCTATACTTCCAATAGTATCACCTAAAGTATCAAATCCTTTTAAATAACTATTCGATGAAGATCCTAGATTGTCATATGACCTTTGGGAATCTTCTGCTAAAAAGGTAATTTTAGTTCTAAACCAGCTGAATTCGGCATACTATAATTTAAGAATTGCCAAGGATCATAAGGATATGATCTAGAAGACACAGATGAATCTAAGATACCTGTAGGTGTATTATTCATTGATGTACTAAGAACATCCAAGAATTTTTTATTATTATCATTGGCATTCATAGTTTGAGCTAGATTTCCAAGTCCTTGTATCATATATTCATCACCCTGTTCTTTCATATTATAATATCCAGTTAATGCCTGCTTTTTGTTTTCAAGGTCTATCATAAACGACTTCTCATTAGCATCTCCTACTAACTTATCTCTATCAGCTAATATATTACTTTCAGCTAAACCTAACTGACTCATTTTTTCCATAACAGAGTCTTCTAATGAACTCATACCAGAAGCTAATGATTTATTGTAAGATCTATCAGCTAGCGCTCTCATAGCTCTTCTGGTGTTTAGAGAACCTCCTAAAGAATTAATTTCAGCAGAAGATTGTAATCTACTTTGACTTAATCCTGATTTAAGTTCATTTAAAGCATTGGTTTTTTGTGCTTTAATATTTTCACCTATTCCTTGAAGTTTTCTAATTGATTTATTACCATAAGAGTTATAATAATTAGGCATTTTAGGTAAACTAGACATACTATCATATAATTTATCAGCTCTATCATCACTAGTAAGTTTACCTAAAGCACTAGCTCCAGTGTTTAGTATTGTTGGTAATATATTCATGTTATCTTATTGAATTTGTTGTTTCTTCTATACTATAGTTAGTTATAAATTGAATAGATTCATTTGTATTACTATTTATTAATCGTATAATTATATATTTATCTCTAAGAGGTTGTTTATCAGTCCATTCTTTACTAAAATCTATTATTGTACCTTCAGTATAAGCAGTTGGATTTACAACTTTATCTATTGGGAAACTTGCTTTAATGTAATTCCAAGCTTTAGTAAATAAAGGTTGATCATAAATAGCTACATTATCTCTAATATTATTTAAACTCCAAGTATTTTCATTTTTATCAGCTATTACACTATCTTGAGTATCAGTAATTTGATCCATCAAATAATCAGATGAAAACTCATTGTTAATAATATTTATTTCTCCTGTTGATTGTTTAGAATTATATATGATTGCTTTATCAAAAAACTCTAATGAAGAATTCTTGAACTCATCTGTATCACTATCATATATTCTTGTTGTTAAATCTATTTCAATATTATCCCAAACTTTACTATTAGCTGGATTTTTATTAGATACTAATTCAATAATATGTGGAAAATTTTGTTCATAAAATCTAGCATAACTTGAATGATCATTATGTTCATAAATATAATTATTTTGAATTAAAGAATAATAATTTTTTAACGTTGATATGTAATAATCCGGTATATAGCTATGAAAGCTAATCCAATCATCAAGTCTTAATGAATAACTAATAGTCCATGATTTATTTTCGAACAAAGTATCATCAGAAAGATATATTCTATCTTTTGAAATTTCATATAATTCTATTGTGAAATTTTGAATTGTAAACTCACCATATCCCTCAAATGCAATTTCATTGTTACCTGATAATAATAATGTATCACTATATGTACCACCAATTGTTTTCCACTCACCTTTAGTATTACCAGCAATCAATCTAACACCCATACATTCAGAATTATTTATAATCTCATAATTAAATCTATAAAGTTTATTAATTTCAAGATTAGAACTATATCTAATAAATGAATTAATTCCAGTAAAATGAGATACTGTTTCTATTTTTGAAACAGTATCAGAAGTATATAAATGATCTGTTGATATAACTTGATTAACAATATTTTTATAGGACCATAATAATGAGATTCTTGCCTTTTCAGTATTTTCAAAATATTCAATTGTTATTGGATATAATGTATCTTTATATAATTGTACTGGAACAGAAATCATAAAATCATCTTCATTATAGTTAGTCCAATTATCTATGATAGTTGATCCATTAAGAATTAACTTAGCGCCATCATCAGATGAAATACCAAATATATATTCTTCATCCACAGGCGGTTGTATATAACCTGTCCACCTGACTGAGAAACCATCATTATTGACAAGTGCATCAGGACTTGATTCAATCCAATTGAAGTTTATTTGATTATCTATTCTTTCTAATACTGGATTACCAGATAGATCAGTATTATTAAAATATTCACCATTCAATCCATTATTAATATAATTCTTATTCCAAGTGTTTACCTTGTAACTTCCTGCTAAAGAAATTTTAGAAGTTTTTATTGGTATAACCGCTGAATCTGGAATAGTTAAATATGTTTTGGGTATAATTTGATCTGTAATTTTATCATAAGACCATAATAATTTTATAGTAGCTATACCATGTAACTCAAAATATTCTAATTTAATTGTATACCAATTACCAGCTGTTAATGATACTGCTGGTGAATCATTTCTAGTTACAGGATGATGATTCCAATCATTTA
>JGI10211J34971_10004326_pt1 | contig 11277 bp, 11 predicted proteins | sample Etolagsediment_FD_34971 | JGI IMG/M metagenome (IMG submission 34971)
CAAAATCAGGTCCGGAGTGGACGCACTCGAGCCGCCCTCGGGGAGGCGACCGATGAGTTTGGTCAACAGCCCCCCGACGGTGTCGACATCGTCATCCTCGATGTCGATGTCGTAGAGGTCTTCTAAGTCATCCACGGAATATTTGGACGCCACCCGATAGATATCGGGCCCCAGAGGGTAGATATCTTGAACGTCGGTGTCGTACTCATCAGAAATCTCACCGAGAAGCTCCTCGATCAGGTCCTCCAGGGTCACCAGCCCCGCAATCCCGCCGTATTCGTCAACGACCATCGCGAGGTGATTCTGTTCCCGCTGCAGAAAACGTAGGGTGTCATCGGCGTTCTTGCTCTCGGGGATGAACAGCGCCGGTTTGGCAAGAGTGGCGATGGGTTTCTTGAGGGCGCCGGCTGCCTTTTCGTGTTTGATCCGCGCCACATCGCGCAGATAACAAATACCGATGACTTCGTCGCTGTCTTTTCCGATCACCGGCATACGAGACACACCTCGTTCCAGGAATACCGACATCACGTCGTTGATGCTGTCCTCAGCATCCACGGTGATCATGTCGGTTCTCGCGACCATGATTTCTCGAACAATGGTGTCTCCAAAGTCAAATACGGAGTGCAGTAGCTCGCGGTCTTCCTCTTCGAGCATGTCCTGCGCGGTGGCCTCATCCACCCAGTTGCGGAACTGATTCTCACTGGTCACCGTGGCAGTGCCGCCCACACCGGGGGTGACGACGTTACCCAACACCACGAGACCCTCGGCGAGCGGGCCAACGGCCAAGCGCACCACCCGCACGAGCCCACCAAAAGTTCGGACCATAAACGGAGCATTTCTGGCACCCACCGCCCGGGGACTGGACCCCACGACCACAAACGACACCCCGGTGACAATCGCACCGGCCACCAGCAACACCTGCCACCACTGCTCCAGCCACATCGAGGCCGCCAGCGTGATGAGCACGGCCGCAATCGTGTCCACGATGACACGAACAAAGCGCAACGCCGTGAGGTGGGAAGGTAAATCTGCGGCAATTCGGTGCAACGCGCGAGGATTACGCCTCGTGGCCGCCTCCTCGATCAAATCGTTTTTTCCCACTGAGGAAAACGCCGAATCAATGGCGGTCAGCAAACCGCCCACCACAATGAGCAGGAGGGCAATAATCACGAAGGCGATGGCCATCAGCGACTCTCCTGGAAGGTGCGAAGAATGTCTCCCTGCAGCCCAAACATCTCTTTCTCTTCCTCGGCTTCGGCGTGATCGAAACCGAGCAAGTGCAGCATGCCGTGCACCGTCAGCATCTGGAGCTCATCCGTGAGGGAGTGGCCAGCGGCCTCGGCTTGCTTCTCGGCAACTATCGGACACAAGACGATGTCCCCGAGGATTCCCTCGGCAGCGTCTTCGCCCTCCAAACCGGGGCGAAGCTCATCCATCGGGAAGCTCAGCACGTCGGTGGGACCCGGTTCGTCCATCCACTGCAGGTGGAGCTCTGACATCGCTTTTTCGTCCACCAGCACAATGGCAACCTCGGCGTCGGGGTGGACTTTGAGCTGAGCCATGGCGTGCAGGGTGACCGCTTGGAGGGCCTCCTCCTCGACGGGAAAGCCCGACTCGTTGGTCAGCTCAACGGACACTCTTCGTGTCCTTCTGGGAGTCATGCACCGCGTAGGCCTCGACAATGGCGGACACCAACGAGTGGCGGACCACATCTTTCGCCGTCAAGTACTCAAAGTGAATATCGTCGAGGTCCTCCAAAATCCCGCCCACCAGCTTCAATCCGCTCGTGCCGCCGGGAAGATCGATCTGGGTGACGTCTCCGGTAATCACCATTTTCGATCCAAAGCCGAGGCGGGTGAGGAACATCTTCATCTGCTCGGGTGTGGTGTTTTGGGCTTCATCCAAGATGATGAAGGAGGAATTCAGTGTTCGACCTCGCATATAGGCCAGGGGTGCCACTTCCACCGTTCCGCTGGCCAAGAGTTTGGGAATCAGGTCGGGGTCCATCATTTCGTGCAGCGCATCGAATAGTGGACGCAAGTAGGGGTCAATCTTGTCGCTCAGGGTTCCGGGAAGAAACCCGAGACGCTCCCCTGCCTCCACGGCGGGCCTGGTCAGAATGATGCGGTCGACCTCTTTGCGCTCCAAAGCCGCTACGGCTTTGGCCATCGCCAAATAGGTTTTCCCGGTTCCCGCTGGCCCCACCCCAAAGACAATCGTGTTCGCCTCGATGGCGTCCACGTAGTTCTTCTGGCCCATCGTCTTGGGACGAATGGTGTTGCCGCGCGAGGACACGATGGGTTCGGTCAGAAAACCGGCTGCTGCCCTGCCCGTGGACTGCTGGATTTCGGCAACACTCGACACATCTCTGGCCCCCAGATTGACGCCCTCCCGGGCCATCTGAACAAGATCCGTCACCAGCTGGTGGGCTGTGGCAACCTCTTTTTCGGCGCCAGAAATGGTGATGGCGTTACCCCGGGCCACAATGACAACTCCCGGACATTCCGCCTCCACCTGGGAGAGAACCCGGTCGTGCACGCCGAGAACGCGAATCATGGCGACATCATCAACGTCCACAGTGACGGACACAGAATTCGGTGATTTAGCCGGCAAGTGATCCCTCTTCAAGGCCACCCGCGAGGACGTGAGCGTGGACGTGGAATACCGTCTGTCCGCCACCGACCCCGGTGTTGAACACCAAACGAAAATCACCATCGGCGTGCTCGCGCGCCAGGTCGCCAGCAACCTGCACCATCTCCTGGAGCAGCGTCGGGTCACCCGCAGCGAGCTCGGTGACATCCCGGTAGGCATCGGTTTTTGGGACAACCAACAGGTGGACCGGGGCCTTCGGAGCAATATCGCGCAGAGCAATAATTCTGTCGTTCTGGAACACAATGTCCGCAGGGATTTCTCCGGCAATAATCCGGGTGAAAATCGATGGCTCGCTCATGAACCCCAGTCTAGAACGAGGCCTTGCAGGGCGCACCCAGTTATCACCAGCGCCCCATCGCGCTGTTCAGCACAGCAAGCGCTGCCGGCCCAGCACTCGAGGTGCGAAGAACGGTCTGGCCTAGTTTTAGGTCGANGGCACCNNAACTCAGCAACAGCTCTCTTTCTGCCTGCTCCACACCACCCTCGGGGCCAACAATCACGAGCAGATTCTTCTCGCGCTGGGGGATATAGGCAGACAGGGCATCTACGGCGTCGGGGTCCAGCAGCAACAACTGGTGATGATCACCCAGATCCGCAATGTCCTGAGTGGTCATGGCCCGCTCGACCTGGGGAATCCAGGCTCGCAAGGACTGCTTGGAGGCTTCGGTGGCAATTTTGTGCCACCGCGCCACGCCTGTGGTGAGCTTGTCGCCCTTCCATCGGGAAATACTTCTGGAGGCTTGCCAGGGGATTATCCGGTCCACGCCAAGCTCCGTGCAGGTTTGAATAGCCAGCTCGTCGCGATCACCTTTGGCCAGTGCCTGCACCAACCACACCTCGGGGGTATTTGCCGGATGGGTGCTGATGGCTGAGACCTCGAGGAGAACTTCTTTGGGACTAACGGCAGTGGCGCGAGCTGTGGCGAGGGTTCCCACTCCATCACCCACCAAGATGTCTTCGCCCACGGCCAGACGGCTCACACTCGCTGCGTGACGGGCCTCATCACCCTGGAGTCGAACGCTCACACCAGGCTCCAGGGTCTCCCCCGGAGCCACGTAATACAGATGAGCCACGGAGGCTATCCCCCGAAGAGTCGGTCGCGGAATTTCTGGAACACACCCTGTTGCGCACCCGCCAGCGTGGGCGGAGCGGGCTTTCGAAGAGCCCGAAGCTTGGTGATCAACTCAGCCTCTTTGGCGCCCAATTTGGCGGGTGTCAGGACTTGCACACCCAGGCGGAGGTCCCCTCGACCATTGCCTCGAAGCTTGGTCACACCGCGACCTTTCACCGTGATGATGTCGGCGCTTTGTGTTCCCGGCTTCACCGGAATCGTGACCTCACCGTCCAGGGCTTCCACGCTCACATCAATACCCTCAATGGCGTCCAAGACATCGACTTCGAGGGTGGCGATGATGTCATCACCCGAGCGGGAGAAGATTTTGTCGCCGCGAACGGTGAACTCGAGATACAGATCGCCCGCGGGACCACCGCCGTGTCCAACTTCGCCTTGACCGGGGAGGTGAATACGCTGCCCGGTCTCAATACCTCCAGGAATATCGACCGAGAGGGACCGGGTGGCGCGGACTCGACCCTGCCCAGCACAGGTGGGACAGGGGCTGTCAATAACCTCACCGAACCCACGGCAACTTCCACAGGGGCTCTGGGTAACCATGTTGCCAAGCACCGAGCGAACCGTGCGCTGGAGCGACCCGGTCCCGCCACAGATATCGCAGCGGCGGGCCTGTGTTCCCGGTGAGGCACACGACCCGTCACAGGACTCGCACACCACGGCGGTGTCGACCTCGAGGGTCTGGGTGACCCCAAAAATTACGTCTTTGAGGTCCACGTCAACGCGGAGCAGAGCGTCCTGGCCTCGTTCCTTCCGGGAGCGGGGACCGCGCTGGGATCCGCCCTGACCGAAGAAGGTTTCAAAAATGTCCCCAAAAGGCCCAAAACCGCCAAACCCGGCCTGGCCGCCCATGTCATAGCTCGCTCGTTGCTCGGGGTCTGAGAGGACCTCGTAGGCGTGGGTGACCTGCTTGAAGCGCTCCTCAGCGTCCTGGCCGTCATTGACGTCGGGGTGGAGTTCTCGGGCTAGCTTTCGGTAAGCCTTCTTAATGTCCTCCGGGCTTGCCTCTCGCGCAACACCGAGGACTTCGTAATGATCAACACTCACGCCTAATTACGCTCTTTCTGATTCGTTCGGTCCGAGCAATCGCGTGAGATAGCTGGCGACGGCGCGGACTGCGGTCATGTTGCTCGAATAATCCATGCGGGTGGGACCCACCACCCCGAGGGTAGCGTTGTGGTCAGAGCCCGAGTGATAGGTGGAGGCCACCACGGCGGTTTCCGCGAAGGGACCCTCGTTCTCTCGTCCGATTCGGGCCTGAACCTCGTCGGATTCCCACTTCATTTCGGTAAACAGCTTGAGCAGGGTTACCTGTTGCTCGATGGCCTCCAGCACCGGGTACACAGACGACGCAAAATCGTGTTCGCCCCGGACCAAGTTGGCAGCACCGGCCATTAGCATCCGATCCGAGCGGTGGCCCTCGACGGCGTTCAGGAGCGCGTCAGTGAGCGATTCGACCAACTCCCGTCGACGCGGAGACACCGTGGTGGGGAGGGTGCGGAGCTTGGCCGGCATCTGCNCGAGGGACACTCCCACAAGCTGCTGGTTCAGGTGGGCACGCAACTCCCCGATGATTTCCTCGTCCAATTCCTGCGTGCACTCCACAATGTTTTGATCCACGGAACCGCCATCGGTGATCAGGACCGTCATCACTCGGTGGGTTCCCATCGGAAGTAACTCCACGTGGCGAACGGTCGCCACACTCAAGCTCGGATACTGCAAAATGGCGACCTGGTTGGTGAGTTGGGAGAGCAGTCGCACCGTCCTGGTCAGAGTGTCATCCAAGTCGGCGGACTCGCTCAAAAACTGCTCAATGGCTCGGCGCTGTGCAGAGGTCAGTGGCTTCACCCCCGCCAGTTGATCGACAAAGACCCGATACCCCTTGTCCGTGGGAATGCGACCTGCCGAGGTGTGCGGAGCGGCAATAAGCTCCTCCTCCTCCAACAGCGCCATGTCGTTGCGAATAGTGGCCGCTGACACCCCAAAACCGTGGCGATCAGCAATCGCCTTCGAGGCCACTGGTTCTTTGGAGTCGATGTAGTCCTGAACGATGACGCGGAGTACTTCGAGTGCGCGATCTGACACCATGCGTATCGACACCTCCTCAGACAGAAACTGGCAGTCTGGCCTGTTGATTGCTAATAGTAGCGATGATGACTGATGGAGCGCTTCAGGTCAGCTCACGCGCCAGAAAGTCCGCGACTAAGCGACCCTGCAGTGTGGGGACAACGCGGCCCGCTAATAACTCTCGCCCCTCCAGAACACCTCGGGACACCCATTCGGCCAGCTGGGCCTGGTGTCCCGGCGCGATGTCGGCGACCTCCACCCCGTGTCGCAATCGAATGCCGAGAAGCACCCGCTCCATCTGGGCTGTGGCATCACTCAGAATTTCTCTCGCCTGCGCGGGTGAGACACCCTCTCCTATTCGTGCTGCGTAGGCAGACGGGTGTTTGACGTTCCACCAGCGAACCCCTCCCACGTGGGAGTGGGCACCCGGGCCAATCCCCCACCAATCCTCCGAAGTCCAATACGACAGGTTGTGGCGAGACTGGTGGTCAGGGGTTCGAGCCCAGTTGCTGATCTCATACCAGGCATACCCGGCCTGCTCGAGAAGTTCATCGGCCGCGGTATACATTTCCGCCTGGAGGTCATCATCGGGCATCGACACTTGCCCGCGAGAAATCCGGCCCGCCAGTGCGGTGCCCTTCTCGACAATTAACGCGTACGCAGAAATGTGGTCGGGCTCGAGCTCCAGAGCGCTCTGCAGTGTGGCTCTCCAACTCTCCACAGTCTCCCCCGGTGTTCCATAAATGAGGTCTATCGAGACCTGGATGCCCGCATCTCTCGCCCACTGGATCACAGAGGGCACCCGTTTCGGGTCGTGGGTGCGATCCAGGGTCGCGAGCACTAACGGGTCACTGGATTGCACGCCGAGTGACACCCGGGTCACTCCGGCATCAGCCAGTGCCTGGAAGTCCTGAGCGCTCACACTGTCGGGGTTAGCTTCCACGGTGACCTCGGCGTCACCCTCAAAGCCAAAAGTGTCCCGCGCGTGCTGGAGCATGGCAGCCAGGGGTTCAGGCCCCAAAAGTGTGGGTGTCCCCCCACCCAGAAACACCGTGGAGAGCGGCCGTGGCAGAACACCGGAGTCGTCCAGCGCGCACTTGGCGAACGTCATCTCCGCCATCGCCTGAGCGGGGTAGCTGGCCTGGGACACACCGTCTAGCTCCTGGGCGGTGTAGGTGTTGAAATCGCAGTACCCACAGCGCACTGCACAAAACGGCACGTGGATGTAGAGGCCAAGTTTCCTCTCGTCCGCTAGAGAAGCAGCAGAGGCTGGCAACAGGCCATCGCGCGGAGCACGCTCGCCGTCGGGGGCGGGACTAGGCACTGTTCACAAACCAGATGACGTCCATTCGCACCAACATGACCGCAAGAGAGCCAGCGAGGAGCCCCAGCATCACGTTGGACATAATGGACCGCTCCACGAGCGCCCACACGAATCCGGCAATCACCATCAAGAACGCGGTGATCAGATACATCCAAAACTCAAGCAAGCTCCCCGTGGGAGAGTTACCCAGCGCCGGTTGAACAATAGCCACCACAATCTGGACCAAAAGCAGAACGCCCAGTATCGCAATCGAGCCCAGTGTGTAGTCATTGGGGGTGCGCTTAGCCAGGGCAAAGCCCACCGCCACAAAACCGGCCAGAATGGCGACAGAAAGCTGCACCCAGTAAAACCACTCGACCACGGGTGAATCCTCTCCGCTGAATCTCTNTCAGCGCTCGGTGTGCGGGACTCCCATCAGGATACGGCTGCGACCTCCAGAAGCCTCGACAATNGCCACCAAGCTTCCGGTGTCCTCATCACACCCCGCGAGTGGTCCGGGCGAGGGCCAGTCCTCAGCGTGCACTGGTCGACCGTGCGAAATATCTGCAACCTCGGTCTTGCTGAGGGTGACCACGGGCATGATCTGACCGGCCACCTGCGCAAGCCCCAACAGTTGTGACTCCTCCACTTCCTGCGGAGCAGGGGTCCCCTCCACCCCGAAAGGCCCCACGCGCGTTCGCCGAAGTGCCACTAGGTGTCCTCCGACCCCCAAGGCTCGCCCGATATCGCGCGCGAGGGCTCGAATGTATGTTCCGGACGAGCAGTCCACGACCAGCTCCACGTCAATAACGTCCTCGCCCCGCGTAATGCTCGGCGCTTCGAGGTGAGAGACGGTGACCCGTCGACTCCGCAGCTCCACCTCCTGGCCCGAGCGAGCCAAGTCATAGGCTCGTTTGCCCTCCACCTTGATTGCGCTATAGGTGCTCGGAACCTGGTCAATCTCGCCGCGAAAAGGCTCAAGGGCTGCACGAATCGCCTCATCGCTCACAGATCCAAAGCCTGTGGAGGTCTCACCCACTTTCTCGCCCTCGGCGTCGTCCGTCGTCGTCTCATACCCCAGGCGCAGTGTGGCGGTGTAGAACTTATCCAGTCCCACCAGGTAGGTCAACAGTCGTGTCCCCGCCCCCACACCCATGACCAGCAGGCCGGTTGCCGCCGGATCCAAGGTTCCGGCGTGGCCCACCTTCTTGGTGTCCAGCGCTTTGCGAACACCGGAGACAGCGCTGTGAGAGCTCAGCCCCAGGGGTTTGTCCACGAGGACGATCCCGGACGCCATGGTTTACCCCAGAGCCTTGGTGTGCCACACCGTCTTCAACTCAGTGAATGCCACGATGCGCTCCAGACTGCGAGCGGGAATCCCCCTACTCGGGGGAAGAACTCTCTTCAGGGTTTCCGCGGCGTCTTGTTGCCAGCTCACCCAGTCACCCTCTGATCCTCCGGCGAGGTCGAGGGCATTCACGTCAGCGTGGGCAGCCAGCCAGGGCATCAGGGGCTCGGGGTTTCCCGTCAGAATGTTCACCACACCGCCGGGAACATCACTGGTGGCGAGAACCTCAGCAAAGCTGATCGCCGACAGCGGTTGGGTGGGGTGAGAGAGCACGACAGCAGTGTTCCCACTGGCAAGAATGGGTGCCACAACGGCGCTCAGACCCAGAAGGCTCTCTCCGGTCTTTCCCGCGGGAGAAAGTGCCACCACCACACCCGTGGGTTCGGGAGTGGAGAGGTTAAAGTAGGGGCCAGCGACAGGGTTCCCATTTCCGGCAATTTGGGCATACTTGTCGGCAAACCCGGCGTACCAAACCCAGGTGTCGATCGACTGCTCCACCTGCTTCTTCGCAGCCTGAGCGCTTACGCCCTCGCTCGCTCGAATTTCCTCCACAAACTGGTCCACCCGACCCTCGAGAACCTCCGCGATCCGATACAGGATCTGACCGCGGTTATAGGCGGTGAGCCCCGCAAATCCTGACTGAGCAGACCGCGCCGCTGACACAGCATCTCGAGCATCCTTGCGGCTTGCCTGAGCCGCATTGGCCAGGAAATCACCTTTCGGGGTGGTCACCTCAAAGGTGTATCCGCTCTCCGAGCGAGGAAACTTTCCCCCGATGTAGAGCTTGTAGGTCTTCGGTATCGCAAGCCTGGCCATCATCGACCACCTTTCGTCCAGTCGGAGGATTCGAGGTAGGGGAACAGCCCGTGGCGTCCACCCTCTCGGCCGTACCCAGATTCTTTGAAACCACCAAAGGGGCTCGCGGGGTCGAACTTGTTGAACGTGTTCGCCCAGATAACCCCAGCCCGCAGCTTGTCGGCAATCGACAGCATTCGCGAGGCTTTTTCGGTCCAGATTCCCGCACTCAACCCATAGGGGGTGTTGTTGGCCTTGGCAACAGCCTCATCAGGTGTCCTAAACGTCATCACCGAGAGAACGGGGCCAAAGATTTCTTCCCGAGCAATTCGGTGACTGGTGTGAACATCGGTGAACACCGTGGGGGGGAACCAGAAACCCTTCGCCGGAATCTCGCAGGCAGCACTCCACCGGTGTGCTCCTTCGTCATCACCGCTGTTGGCAATCTCAGTGATGCGCTCCAGTTGGGCCTTGGAGTTGACGGCACCAATATCGGTGTTCTTGTCCAAGGGGTCACCGAGCCGCAGCGTAGACAGGCGACGCTGCAGTCGGGACACTACGTCGTCGTGAATGTTTTCCTGCACCAGCAACCTCGAACCAGCGCAGCAGACATGACCCTGGTTGAAGAAGATCCCACTCACCACGCCCTCGATGGCCTGATCGATCGCGGCATCATCGAAGATGATGTTGGCTCCCTTGCCACCGAGCTCCAATGTCACCTTGGTCGATGACCCCGCCAGCGTTTGGGCAATCTTTCGGCCCACAGGAGTGGAGCCGGTGAAGGCAACCTTGTTGATGTCGGGGTGGGCGACCAGGGCTGCGCCCGTGGGCCCTGCACCGGTCACGATGTTGACCACTCCTGGAGGGAGCTCGGCCTGCTGGCAAATCTCGGCAAACAGCAACGCGGTCAGCGGGGTTGTCTCAGCAGGCTTCAGAACAACGGTGTTCCCCGCAGCCAAGGCGGGAGCAATCTTCCACGCCAGCATCAACAGCGGGAAATTCCAGGGGATGATCTGGGCGGCAACCCCCAAAGCCCTCGGGTTGGGGCCCGCTCCCGCGTATTCGAGTTTGTCGGCCCACCCCGCGTAATAGAAGAACCAAGCGGCAACCAGGGGAATATCAACGTCCCTGGTCTCGCGGATCGGTTTTCCGTTATCGAGAGTTTCCGCGACCGCGAGCTCACGAGCACGCTCCTGCAGGATCCGCGCAATACGGAATAGATACTTTCCACGCTCGCTGCCCGACATTCGGGACCAGGTCTTGTCATAGGCCTTCCGAGCGGCGGCAACCGCGCGATCCACGTCAGCCTCGTTTGCTTCCGCAACCGTGGTGATGATCTCCTCAGTGGACGGTGACACGGTGGGGAAAGCAGAACCCGAGCCATCAACGAACTCGCCACCAATGAATAATCCGTAGCTCTTCCTGAGGTTCAGCACCGCTGTTGATTCAGGGGCTGGTGCATAGTCCAAGAAACTCATGATTAGTCCACGCTCACATAGTCGGGGCCACTGTAGTGACCGGTTGTCATTTTTTGGCGTTGCATCACGACATCGTTGAGGAGGCTGGAGGCGCCGAATCTAAACAGATCCGGAGTGAGCCACTCTTCACCGAGCGTCTCCGCAACGGCCACCAGGTAGCGGAGGGCATCCTTGCTCGCTCTAATCCCTCCAGCAGGCTTCATCCCAATTTTTTCCCCGGTCAGGGCGTGCCAGTCTCGAATCACCTCGAGCATGGTGGTGGTCACCGGCAGCGTGGCAGCTGGTTGCACTTTGCCCGTAGAGGTTTTGATGAAGTCAGCGCCGGCCAGGATGGCAAGCCAGCTGGCTCGTCGCACGTTATCCAGTGTGGCGAGCTCGCCGGTCTCCAAAATTACTTTCAGATGGGCATAGCTGCCATCCGCGCGCTGACAGGCTTCTTTGACCTGGACGATCTGATCAAAAACTAACCCGATGTTGCCGGCTAAGAAGGCTCCCCGGTCAATCA
>JGI10211J34971_10004327_pt1 | contig 11276 bp, 10 predicted proteins | sample Etolagsediment_FD_34971 | JGI IMG/M metagenome (IMG submission 34971)
GTTCAGCGCATGGAAGGGCATTTAAAGCTGTATGCCCGTTATGACGACCGTTTAGACGAAGTCACGGTTGAGGCGTTGTCTAAAATTATTAAATTAATCGCCTTCATTTTAACTGTCTTGTTTTTCTTGAATGCGTTTGGCGTGAGTTTAACAGGCCTGCTAGCGTTTGGTGGGATGGGCGGTATTGCAGTTGGTTTTGCTGCCAAAGACTTGTTAGGTAATATCTTTGGTGGATTGATGCTCTATATGGATAAACCCTTTACGGTTGGAGAGTGGATTCGTTCACCCGATAAAGAGCTTGAGGGAACGGTTGAGAAAATTGGTTGGCGTATGACCATGGTACGTACCTTTGATAAACGTCCGTTGTATATTCCAAATGGTATATTTTCAAATATTTCCATTGAGAATCCTTCGCGTATGACGAATCGCCGTATTAAAGAGACGGTGGGGATTCGCTATTCGGATGTTAAACAGATGCACAATATCACCGAAGGGGTGAAAGTGATGTTACGCGCGCACCCTGAGATTGATCAAGATCAAACAATGATTGTGAACTTTAATGGTTTTGGACCTTCGTCTTTGGATTTCTTTATCTACACCTTCACCAAAACCACAGAATGGATTCGCTATCATGAAATAAAAGAGGATGTTTTGCTCAAGGTGGCAGAGGTGATTGATGCCAATGGCGCTGAAATTGCGTTCCCATCGCGCACCCTGTTTATTGAATCGGGTGAATTGGATTTAAGTTCAAAACAACCCTAGATTTTTATATAGTTTGTTTATAAGGGACAGCCGCCTGTTAAATTTTTTCAGGCGGTTTTTTTGTTTTATCAGTTAGTTAACTTGCTTTACTGCGAGATTTTCTACCCGTTCTTTTAAATTTTTGAGCGAGTTAAAGGGCATATCAACCACCATTGCATTGACGAGCCAGCTAGGAATGTCTCCACCCGGTTCAGTGCTGATTTGTAGGGTGACCTTAACACTGGGTTGTGAGGTGTCTGAGTGTTGCGGTTGCAGTTTCCAAAACCCCTCTAAGCGTGGAACTCGAATAAGCCCTATTTGCGGAGGATAAGCGTCTGGCTGAGCACGCATTTGAATGGTAACGCCACCATCAGAATCATTGCTGACGGTGGCTAAAATAACCAAATCTCGGTCGGAGACGGGCCAAGGTAGATCGGTCACAGAATAGTTTAAAGATTGATGGTCATTGAGGCGTTTTAGTTGTTTGGCGAGTTTGGATTTGTAATACCATTGAGGGACATTCGGTGTGTCACGAATCACACTGACAACTTGATCGAGCGGGGCGTTAATTATGACCTCGCCTCTAAAAGCTTTAAAGTTTGTGCCTTGTTCGGACTGGGTCCACACCTTAACCGATGCTTCGTTTTGAGGTGTTTGTAGCTCCCAAGCCTGAACCATTTGGCTGTTTAAAGAGAGCATCAGCAAGCATGCGAGTGTTATTGACCGGTTTATTTTAAAGGGTAAAAACATATTGAGCAGGCCTGTTGATTTTAATGTGTGATTAAATCCGGTTTTTAAATAAAAATGACTTCCGGCTCTAGGTGGACACCAAATTTATGGTCGACCGCGTTTTGAATCATTTGTGCTAGTTCAAGAATATCTTGACCTGTGGCGCCACCGAGGTTTTCTATGACTAAGGCATGACGACTCGATACGCCAGCACGACCATTACGTTGGCCCTTCCAGTTGGCGGCTTCAATTAGCCAAGCGGCAGGGATTTTATAATTACCGTCTAAGGTTTTGTGGTTAGGGATGTCAGGGTAATTTTCTAAAATTTCTTGAAAGTACTCAGCACTGACCACAGGGTTTTTAAAGAAACTGCCTGCATTACCAAAATTTTTGGGGTCAGGTAAGCGCTTTTGACGGAGTTTAACAATGGCGTCAAATACCATTCTCGGGGTGATTTCGGCTTTTGGAGTATCCGCAAGAATGAGCTTCAAGGGTTCATACATGATATTCGGGATACCGGCATGCTGTTTGTGCAAACGAAAGGTAACGCGATGTACTACCAATCTGTCTGTGTACTCTTGTTTAAAAATGCTGGTGCGGTAACCAAAGTGACAGTCAGCATTGCGAAACTCTCGACGCTCGCCATTAAATAAGTTTAATGTTTGCACACGGGTAATCGCATCGCGCGCTTCTGAGCCATAAGCGCCAATATTTTGGACTGGAGCAGCACCGACATTGCCTGGAATCAACGCAAGGTTTTCAAGCCCCCAATAACCACGGTTAACCGACCATTCAACCAGTTCATGCCAGTCGTTACCCGCGCCAACTGACACCCAAACATGATCTTCGTCTTCTTTCACAATTTTGGTCTGTTTATAAGCACAGTGAACGACGACTCCTTTGACATCGTTGGTGAAAAGCATATTGCTACCACCTCCGATCACGCGCCACGGCAATGACGCTAAGGTAAGATCGGATCTTAAAACGGTGATNTCACTCTGCCGGAAGATTTCAACGTAATATTGAGCGNTGACATCAATCTTAAAAGTGTTGTGTTTTTCAAGTGAATAGTTGGCCTGAATGTGCATTTTAGTCTTGTTATAATGTTCCNAAAAATACAATTATAAAGGAAGAACCATGAGCCAATTAAATCTTTCTAAAGAAGCTTGGTCTAATCAGACCATATTTGTCTTGGCGGCGGTGGGTTCGGCGGTCGGTTTAGGGAATATTTGGAAGTTTCCTTATATTACGGGTGAGAACGGTGGTGGGGCGTTTGTATTGGTTTACCTTGCTTGCGTGCTACTGATTGGTATTCCGGTCTTACTTTCCGAAATCGCTTTAGGACGTGCAGGAAGAGCTAATCCCGTTCAGGCTATGGCTAATATGGCTCGTGAAAACAAAGCCAGTCGCTTGTGGTTTTTACTAGGTTTAAACGGTGTGCTTGCGGGCGCTTTAATTCTCTCTTTCTATACCGTTATAGCCGGTTGGGGAGTGGCCTATTTTTTTGAGAGTCTCACGGGTACCTTTAATGGCATTGGTAAAGAGGCGGTAGGCATACATTTTTCTGAAATGCTGGCGAGCCCCGCTGAGTTGCTGTTTTGGCATACCGTCGTCTCTTTAATTACGGTGTATATCGTTGCAAAAGGGATTAAATCTGGTTTAGAACGAGCCATTAGTTTTATGATGCCAGGCCTGCTAATTATTCTTTTGGTGTTATTAGGGTATGCAACCACGACGGGCGCGTTTGGCCAGAGTTTTTCGTTTTTGTTTTATCCAGATTTTTCAAAACTGAGCTGGTCAGCGGTTCTGACAGCGATGGGACACGCCTTTTTTACNTTAAGTATCGGTTTGGGCACNATGATGGTTTATGGCTCCTATNTGTCAAATAAATACTCTATTGTNAAAGCNGGNGTTTGGATTGCTTTTGCTGATACTGTGGTGGCTTTGTTAGCAGGCCTGATTATTTTCTCGATTGTGTTTGCTAATGGTTTAGAACCCGATTCTGGCCCTGGCTTATTGTTTCAAACCTTGCCCGTTGCTTTTGGTCAGATGACTGGCGGTTGGTTTTTTGGGACNCTGTTNTTTGCTCTGGTTATTATGGCNGCGCTGAGCTCTTCTATCTCTTTAATTGAGCCCGCTGTGAGTTGGTTTGATCAAAACTGGGGGATTAAACGTCAGAAAGCCGCTTGGATATTGGGCACGTTGATTTGGTTTATTGGCATTGGAACGGTTCTCTCTTTCAATGTGTGGTCAGAGGTGCATTTTTTAGGTGACCGTACCTTCTTTGACAGTGTTGATTTTATTACCGCCAATATTATGTTGCCACTTGGCGGCCTATTGATAACGATTTTTGTTGCTTGGGTCATTACGCCTGAAGACCGTGCGCAATACATTGATTTGAACAGTCGATTAATGAGCTGGTTTGTCTTTGACTTGAAGTGGATCGCACCGGTTGCCGTGTTAATTGTATTTGCTTCTAATTTAGTAAGCTCAGACAGCGTTATATTGATGATTTTAGTGTCACTTGCGGTTTATGGGGTGTATGTCTGGAATTCACTTAGAAAAGATTAGGATTTTACCTCTGATTGGTTACGTTTCTTGGGGCATTAAAAAAGGAGGCTAGACCTCCTTTTTTAATGCTCACAATACAGCCTAATAGTGCGCCGTGTATTGGTTTTGAACCATACGATACATCTCTAAATATTTGCCATTAATTTTTCGTTGTAAGGTGTGTGAGTAACGCAGGATAGAGCGCATTACNTGGTANGTAAGTTTTGGATGGCTCTCAACCAAAGACTCAAANGCTTCACGTTGCAACATCAGGACTTCACTCTCTTTTTTTGCAATAACGCGCATGGTATGAGCCGCACCATCAATAAAGGTCAGTTCACCTGTCATCGCACCTTCTTGTAGCACATCAATAGAAATTGTNTTGCCACCTGGGAAGACATTCAGTACTTCTAACTTACCCGTNATTAGNAGGTAAAGAATGTCGTCCTGAGTNCCAACGTCAAANAGCGTTTCAGCGGNTTGCAGTTGACGACTTTTAACGATGGTTGCTAACACGTCNCACTCTTCTGAGGTTAAATCTTGGCCGAGCAGTGAACTGGCTATTTTTGTTGAATTTGACATGGATTTCCTTTTTATTAACGCTTTAACCTTNTTAGTACGGTCAGCATAAATTGGGTTACTAGGTAAAAAATTGAAACTTTTTACTTGCTAGTGGCAAAGCNCCCAGCTAAGGCATCGGCGTCTTAGTTGGGGCGACATCGAGTCGTTCTACAGGAAAGAAGAAATCAAAGAAGCTGCCTATTCCAAAAAGGAATAAGAAGACCATGATTAAAACGATAATAATCGAAAAAGCTTGCTTGTTATCGACAAACTTCTTTTTCCAAGGCTCGGCTTTTAAGTAAGGCCAAATAATATATATGAATACCCCAACCGCCAGCAGTTGCAAAGCAATTAGCAGATATTGAAGCCAGTGCGGCAGTTCTTGTTCATTCATCATTTGACGGTGGCCTGATTTAAAAAGTTAGTTGTGAGAGAGTAGGTTGACCAGTGTTTGGTAGTAGATTTCGGTTAACTGGTTTAAATCGGTTACGCTAACACGTTCATCCACTTGGTGAATGGTGGCGTTTAGCGGGCCTAATTCAATGACCTGCGCACCGGTAGGGGCGATAAATCGACCATCTGATGTTCCGCCTCCGGTAGAGAGTTTTGGTTCGTATCCCATAACCGATTTAGTGGCCGCGGTTACCGCTTGAATGAGTTTACCTTTGGCGGGGGTAATAAAGGGTAAGCCAGAAAGGTTCCACTGTAAGTCGTAATCTAAATTATGGTGGTCGAGTACGGCATGAACACTCTCCATTAGTGATTCAGGTGTGTGTTCGGTTGAAAAACGGAAGTTAAACAAAACGTTAACTTGTCCGGGCGTAACGTTTGTTGCTCCCGTACCGGCATTAATGTTGGAAACTTGAAATGAGGTGGGTGGAAAATATTCATTACCGTGATCCCATTTCAGTTGAACAAGTTGCTCTAAAGCGGGCGCAAAGGTATGAATTGGNTTCTCTGAGAGTTCNGGGTAAGCNATATGNCCTTGAATGCCTTTAATGATCAGGTTTCCATTCAGAGAGCCACGACGNCCATTTTTAATGGAATCACCAAGTTTATTGCTGCTAGAAGGTTCGCCCACTAAGCAGTAATCAATTTTTTCATTACGACCTTCTAAGGTTTCTATAACTTTGACTGTACCGTCTGTGGCAGGGCCTTCTTCGTCACTGGTAATTAAATAACCAATTGAGCCTTTATGGTTTGGGTAAGTTTCTGAAAAACGTTTAGTTGCAACCATAAAACAAGCAATAGAGCTTTTCATATCCGCAGTGCCACGACCATACATCATGTCGCCTTCAATGTGCGCTGAAAAAGGAGGGAATGTCCAAGCCTCTTCAGGCCCAGTTGGCACTACATCCGTATGGCCCGCAAAGACCACAAAAGGGCTTGCATCACCTTTGCGAGCCCAAAGATTTTCAACCTCACCGAATGGCATGTTTTCTATTGTGAAACCCAGTGGTTTCAGATAGTCGCTAATGATGGTTTGACAGCCTTTGTCATTTGGGGTGACGGAGTCAATTTGAATTAATTTTTGGGCTAAGTCGATGGTTTCGCTCATGCGGTTTCTCGGTTATTTTAAAAGTGAGTTTATTTTACGCTGTTTGCTTCAAGCTGTGAAATCAAAATCAGATTGCGTCGATGAGGTTTTGATATTCAGGGGTTTTAAATCCTACCAGCAGTTTTGTATTGCTAACTAAAACAGGACGTTTAATTAGAGTGGGGGTCTCTAAGATTGGCGATAAATCGCTGCCGTCAATGAGGCCTTGTTTTTGTAAGTCGCTAAGTTGTTTCCAGCTAGTGCTACGCTTATTGATTAAAGTATCGAGCGATTCGAATTGTAACCATTGATTAAAGGTTTCAAGGCTAAAGCCATCTTTTCGAAAGTCGTGAAAGGTAAAATCAACCTGGTTGGCGTCTAAAAATTTACGCGCTTTACGCACCGTATCGCAATTGGAAATGCCATATAAAATCATATTTGTCCCTGTAATGGTTATTCTGCTTAATGTTAATGAGGGTCTAGGCGCTAGACGAAATCAAATAACGTTTGATTTTACCTCATTTTAGAGGGTAATTTCAGTAAGCCCTTTTACAAAATAGACCGCTTATTTAGTGGTTTTATACGGTCTTATTTGTCGATTTATTTTCGATTTACTTTAAGAGCGGTTATACTTATGGGTTAATTTATTTTTAACTTTTTGAGAGAAAACATTATGACAATCAAGCGAATTGGACACCGTTATAGCGATACTAAAACTGGGGCAACTTTAGATGTATGGTTCCCACGTTCAAATAAAGAGATAGCTCGTAACTGTTTAGCCTCAAAGGCTGGTCTAATTAAAGGTGATTTTGTTACGGTTGAAATCGCTTCTGTGGATGATGCGCCTAAGTCTGCCGAAGACGCTTATTTACGTCTGCATCTTTTATCAGAGTGTGCGGTTAAGCCAAATGAAATTAACTTAGACGGCGTATTTGGACTGTTAAGCAACGTTGCATGGACGACGGCGGGCCCTGTTTTACCGTCTGAAGTGGAGAATCTTCGTGAAGCGATTGCGGGTGAAGATCATCAGTTTAACGTAACCTCAATTGATAAGTTCCCGCGTATGACTGACTACGTGATTCCTGAAGGGGTTCGAATTGGTAATGCTGACCGTGTTCGTTTAGGCGCACATTTAGCTTCCGGTACGACTGTTATGCATGAAGGTTTCTGTAACTTCAATGCTGGAACACTTGGAAACTCAATGGTAGAAGGGCGTATTAGTGCCAGCGTGGTGATTGGTGAAAACACTGATATCGGTGGTGGGGCTTCTATTATGGGGACCTTGTCCGGTGGTGGTAAGCAAGTTATCTCAATGGGTAAAAGAAATTTATTGGGTGCTAATGCAGGCTTAGGTATCTCATTAGGCGATGATTGTATTGTTGAGTCTGGTCTTTATCTGACTGCAGGAACCAAGGTTAAAATGCCAGATGGTTCTATTGTTTCTGCACGTAATTTATCTGGCGAGTCCAAGCTGCTGTTTAGACGCCATAGTCAAACTGGTGCAGTCGAAGCGATTATTACAGATGGATCTGTCTGGGGTGGCCTAAACACCGCGCTACACAGCAACGACTAACTATAGCGACATAATTGATAGTTGATCGATAGGGTTTGGATTGAGCTTTATGGAAGGCCTTTCGCCAATTAATCGTTTTGATATTGCCCAGTAAAGTTTGCTGGGCAAACTATTAATGGCCTTATTGAGGTGTTTGCAACTCGCCTCTCTAATTTTTTTACGGCATATTAACGCAATTAACTCAGGGGCCGTTATGGCAAAAGTGCTTGGTTTAGACCATATTAGTATTATTGTGCGTGATGCAGACTTGTCTTTGCAGTTTTACCAAGATCTACTGGGTTTAGATTGTTTGCCACGTCCCGAATTAGGGTTTCCGGGTTACTGGCTAAATTTGTATGGTGGACAAACGATACATTTAATGCAAGTTGATAACCCAAATGCAGATACGATTAGACCCGAGCATGGTGGTAGAGATTACCACTTTGCGTTACGCGTTGATTGTATTGATGGGTATATTGAAAAACTCACTCAGATGAAAGCAGATTTTACTTTGAGTCAGTCTGGGCGCAAGGCCATGTTTATTCGTGATTTGGATAATAATGCATTTGAGCTGTTTGAGTATTCTACTTAACTCTCTTGGCATTTAAATGCTTTAAAAGTTAGCAGGCCTGCTCAAATTGAAGCGGGCCTTTTTGTTTTTACCGATGACGTTTTGGTTATTAAAATCGTCATTCATCCTCTTCAATCAAGGCGATAAGCGCTTCAGTTAACTCCTCTTTTTTGCTTGTATTATCAATGGCCATATTGTGGACATCACTTATTAAGAACACATCTTCAGCTTTTTCACCTGCGGTATGGATTTTGGCGTCATGCAATCGAATATTACACGATTTAAGAGCGCAGCCTATTCGTGCTAATAAACCTGGGGCATCCTTAGTATGAATCGAGAGTTCGGTAATGTGTTTGTTGATTTTGTGATAGCTAATTTCTGTTGGGGTTTCAAAACAGCGCATGCGTCTTGCATTAAGGGTTCCTCTAAATTCAACGGGATCAATATCCGTATCGTTTAATTGTTCAGATATAAATTGAATGATTTTTTGCGGATCTCGCTCCTCAAGACCCGACTGGTTGTGTTCACTTAAAAAATGAATGATTACCAATGTCATGCCGTCGGAGGTGGAGAATATTTTGGCTTCAACTACATTGAAATGTAATTTATCGAGAGCGTACGCAATGTGTGCAAAGAGGTAATCACGGTCTCTAAGGTAGAGCATCAATTCTGCCGCCCCTTTAGAAGTGCGAGCTTGCAGGTGAATGTGCGGTTCTGATTGATCAACACTGTACAGCATTTTAGTTGCGCGGGCGACGTCACTGGCACTTTGTCTGCTAAAGAACTCGCTGCCTTTTAAGCTGTTCCAGAAAGGTTGATAGTCTAGAGAGGATAAGCCACGTTTTGATAGGAGATCTTTTGCTTTTTCTTGAGTTTGCAGCGCTTTTTTCGCTTTGCTTTTTGGTATGTTAGAGGCTTCGGAAAGGGCTCTTGAGGTTTCATTGTAAAGCTCTAAAAACAGTGAGTTTTTCCAATCGTTCCAGACATCATCTGAGGTGGCGCATACGTCTGCAACCGTTAACAGGTAAAGATAGTCTAAATGCTCTTGATCACCAACCAGCTCAGCAAAATAGTGAATGGTTTTTGGGTCAGATAAATCTTTCTTTTGAGCAATACTTGAAAAGTCTAAGTGTCGAAGAACCAGCCAGCTTAACATCTCACTGTCTTTTTTCGATAGATTATGGCGGAATGCGAACTCTTTGGCTTCTTCGGCACCGAGTACTTCATGCGAGCCACCGCGTCCTTTGGCGATGTCATGGAACAGGCCTGCCAAAAATAAAATTTCAGGTTTGCAGAGTTGTGTGGCAATTTGATGTGCAGTGGGAAATTCGTAGGCAAACTCTTCAACAAAGAATCGGCGAAGGTTGCGAATGGTTAAAATAGTATGATCATCAACGGTATAGGCATGGAATATATTAAACTGCATTAAGCCGGTTATTTTTTGAAAGGCGGGTAAGTAGGCGCCCAGTATGCCATAGCCGTGTAGTCGTTTAACCGAAGCGTTGACCCCTTTGGGTTGACGAAAAATCTCTAAAAAAAGCGCTTTATTAATTGGGTTTTTACGGAAGTCTTCATCAATTAGATATAAGTCTTCGCTGATTGAGCGAATCGCATTTGAGCGCAATCCACGAATGTTTCGGTAGTTTTCCAAAATAATAAAGACTTCTAAAAGAGCGGTTGGATTATTTTTAAAAACGTCGGGGTGTTTAATGTCGAGATATCGGTCGACAACTTGAAACTGCCGGTTGATGGAGACAATTTCAGGTTCGCTTTTTTTGAAAAGCTCCTCTCTAAAATGTTGCAGTAAGATGTCATTCATCTTGACCACGCTATGCACATTTCGATAGTAACTGCTCATAAACTGTTCGACGGCCATTTTTTCTGGCGTGTCTTGGTAACCAAAGCTTTCGGCAATGAGTTGCTGGTTGTCAAACTGTAAGCGATCTTCTTTACGTCCTTTCATGTGGTGTAATGCAAATCGCACACGATTTAAAAAGCGATAGCCGGCTTCAATTTCACGGAACTCTTCAGTGGATAAAAAGTTGTGTTGAATAAGTTCGTTAATCGAGGAGGCGTTAAAATGGCGTTTTGCCACCCAATAGATTGTTTGAATGTCTCTTAGTCCGCCAGGGCTCTCTTTAACATTGGGCTCAAGTTGGTAAACGGTGTCATTAAAACGCTTATGACGTGCTTCTTGTTCTTTAACTTTGGCTTTGAAGTAGTCACGACTCGGCCAAAATGTTAGATTGTTCCAAATGGTTTGCATCTCTTGGTAGAGCTCATAGTCTCCAGTAATCCAGCGAGACTCCAGCAAACTGGTGGCGGTCGAAATGTCTTTCTCGCCTTCTTGAAAGCAGTCATTGATGGTTCTGACCGAGTGACCTAGATCAAACCCAAGATCCCAAAGAAAGGTTAAAAACTGAGAAAGTGATTCGTTAGCGAGTTGTTCATTTTCAATCAGAATCAGAATATCAATATCTGAGAAAGGGTGTAACTCCCCACGACCATAGCCACCGATAGCGAGCAAAGCGATGTTTTGTTTATCGGGGATAAAGTGCTTCCAAATCTTTTTTAAAATTTGGTCGATGTAAGTGGAACGTTCTTTAATTAAACCGCTGACGGCAGTGCCATTTTCAAAGGCTTCGAACTGGTGTTGCTGAAACTGTTTAAGCGCTTCGCGCCCAAGTTTCATGGCGTCGAGTAATTTACCACTATTTAGGGTCTCGACAAATCCTGGAAGAGAGGGGCGTTCAGCTGTCATTTAAATAACTCGTTATTAATTGTCAGTATACGCATTGTGCTTACTGACAAGGTGCAAAAAATGGCGCTTAAAAAGCGATTATTGTTTACGGGAGTACGGGAGTTTCACCTTGACGTAAAGTGAAGATTTCGTAACCCTCTTTAGTGACGGTTAGCGTATGTTCCCATTGGGCAGAGAGCTTTCGATCTTTTGTCACAACTGTCCAGTTATCCGCTAATAATTTAACCGGTGCTTTACCTTGGTTAATCATCGGCTCAATGGTGAACACCATACC
>JGI10211J34971_10004329_pt1 | contig 11273 bp, 12 predicted proteins | sample Etolagsediment_FD_34971 | JGI IMG/M metagenome (IMG submission 34971)
CAGTCTTTATACTTTGGTGATTTGTGGCGGATTACTTTATAGACACCTTCTGGAATACAGCTAACGCCTGTTTTATTATCAAGCCATTTTAGCTCTAATGTGTCACAATCAAATTCAACGCCGTTTCTTTCGTTAAACACATACATTCTCCCCTCTGTTTGGTGTGGCGTGTATGTTCTTCTAATGGTTGCTTTCATTTCTTTCTCTCTTTGTTGGTTTTTACTTGATGACACGGCTTACATAGCACTTGGTAGTCTTTTGGGTTTTCCCTATTCATTCTCTCTATAAATGGAACTATATCTTCGTAACTTTTTAAAGAGCCGCATCCAATAATATGGTCTATTTGTACGTCAGCTCTTTTGAAATATTTCTTACACCCTGCACATTTGTATTCCTTCTTCTGTCTTTTATTCGGGCCTTTATATGGGCGAGATGCCGCATCCAAAGCTAACATCATTGGTTTCCAATATCTAAACCCTCCTCTAAGAACAGAGCGTATTTTAGAGAAATAAGCGCTTTCTGTTAGAGTGTTAGCGTTTCTTGTTTTTTCTGCCTTTGCCATAAGGACAAAGATAATTAATTAGCTATTATATCGTACCCATTTATGTAATGAGGTGTGATGGGTGCTATTATAATTCTGTTTGTGTCTATTGGGAATGTATTAGAGTGTAACCTTGGGTCTTTTAAATCTTTGTTTAAGTAGTAGAATTTACGGATAATATTCTCTTGTTCTTTGTTGTAGTCTTTTAGTTCTTTTCTTTCGCTCTCCGCTTCTTTTAATTCGTCTATTATTAAATCAAGTTTAGCTCCGAATTTAGCGAACTCAACAGCAAAGAATCTTCTTGACTCTTCGCTTTCTTTTCTATACTCCGTGTTTTCGGCGGCCATATTCTCAAGAGAAGCCACTTTATACAATATTCCCCCACCTAATGTAATTAAAGTTATTAGGATGGACAATACACCTTTATTTTGTGTTAACCAGCTCATTAGAAAAGCGGAGAATAGCGACCTCCGCCATCACCTCTTGATACTGGTTTCTTTTTAGGCTTAGCTGCCTTCATTGTAGGCTTTTTAGTCTTTGTTGTGTCGCCTTTCTTTTTACAGGATTTCTTCATTAGTTATAGTTAAATCATTTCTTAATTCATAATTAATGTTTCTTTTTTCTAACTCCTCCTCCCAACCAACGGGAACAAATAAGCCTTGGTCACAAATGCAAGGCTCACATACAACACCCCAATCAGATGTGAATGGCTCAAAATCCTCAACTAAAAGTAATTCTCCCATTAATCTCTGCCCCCTGTTACTACGTTAGCGTTATACCAATTAATTAACTCCGATAAATCTGCGGCTTGATTATCTGTCAGTCCTTTTGTTATTCCAAAACTCGTAAACGTTCCAGTTGAATTAAATATTTGTGAACCAGTATTACTCCTTGCATGTAAGAAGTATGTATAATCAGCAATCTTAGCTGTTGTTGGGGCTGTGTTAGTGGCAACCGAAGCTCCATCCCCGTATGTTTCGACATCTGTGATTCCCCTCCTTGTTCCTATAATATTTTTGTACGGAGATGTGTTAGAAGGATTTACTGCGGTAATATTTCCCAAATACTGCCCATAACCTTCAAGCCCTGCAAGAAAGTATAAGCCACCCGTATAAACGCCCATAGGTGCTTCCGCAGCTGCACCAATAGCATTATAAGAATACATAAATCCATTGTCGTTAACATCTATTAAAGACGTACTGAAATTAGTATCTGCGTATTTCCCAGCACCTCCAGTCAATCCATTTGGTGTGAAGTTACCAGCTATAAATCCAGTGAATGAAAGTGTATAATTAAGGAATAAATCTAAGGCATATCCAGCGCTTGTGGCAGTGGAGTCATCTGTTGGGCAATAAGGCCATAATGCGTGTATTAATGAGGCTGTAATAAAGTCAGTGCTATTTGTAGTTCCCGTTCCTCTTAACCTTTCAGCCAATCCCTGAACTGCCGCTTGTTGTACTGCATCCATAGAGCTTCCAGTTGCGGTGTTATGAGCTGCTATAAAAGCATCGGCTATTGGGTCTGTATTATTACCACCCCCAACAGGATAAATACCACTTCTACCCCCTAAATAAGCTCCTGATGAACGTATGCCCATTTTACTTTTCTTCTTCTAATTTATCTTCCTTAATAAGTCCTATTTTTCTTCCTATCCACTCTGAGAAGGCGGAAAATATTGCCACCAAAGCATATCCGCTTAGGTTTAATGAAACACCCTCTACACCAACTTTCTCTAAAAGAAGTGCTGTTACAGCCTCTGAATTAACAGTATTATGAAATACTAAAGTGAATAACACTCCAAGAGGTAGCGCAACAGCCAAGTTGTCCCAACGCTTGAATAGGTATCTGCCTATCTGTCCACTAATTGTATTCACTCCCCTGCTGTAATAAGCCTGATTTTTATTGAAGTGTATTAGCTCCTTTGTTAATGCGCCGCAAATTATAGCAACTGCATATAATATCATTGTTCCAATCATTTTAGTCTGTTAAAGGTTTGGTTAGTTATAATTGTATCTTGTGAGCATTTGTCTATTACAATACTTTCGTATTTCTTCTTTCCCCATTTAGGGAATATTCTTACACCCCATAGTCTTTTTCTATTCCAATAGTTTATTAGAGCCATGTCTGTTGTTACTCTCGTGTTTATTGTGGCGATTGTATCTCCCTCGAACCATCCCGCAGATACCTTAAAATTACATCCTTCTTTAGACACTTCGTTATATCTCATTCCACTAACATTTCTCCATTTAACTTCCACTAACGTATCTCTAATTGTTTTTACGCTTGTGTATCTTTGGTATTTGTTAATGTTCTTCACTTTTATGTTTAGCGAATTTAGGCTGTCTTTAAGCCATTTGGTTTCGTCTAACGAGCTTTGTACCGCATTGTCGTATTCAGCCTCCTTTAATTCAAATTCCTTCGTTATACGACTTGTTTTGCGCTCGGACTCTTTGTAGTTCTTTTCAGAGATGTCCAGTTTGGCTTCTAATAGCTGTTCCTTTGCACAACTTCCCGCCAATAAAATACAGAGAATAGCAATCACCCATATATACCAAGTACGCCTTAGAAAGTCTAAAGCGTTATTTGTTAGCCATGATATGATAGTGTTAATTATCATTGTTGTATATTGCTTTGAGCTGTATTTTCTTTTAGCCACGCTGACATATCTTTAGCATTGCCGATAATTATTACATTCTCATCGCTCTCACTTTGTGGGCCTTCGTAGCCATATACCACTGTATCATCGTTAAGCGTGATGCTATTTCCACTCTTCCAAAAATTATTTTCTGGAGGCGTTCCGTTTGTTTTTATGTATCCGTAATATTCCATAATTAATGAGCTACCCACATTCCACTTGTAGGAAAATTGTTTAATGTTCCATCGTTTCCGTTACCACTTGAATCTATTGCCGTTGTATCTGTTCCGCTTTCATTAAATTTATAATACAAATCAGCACTGCCCATAACGCCAACAAAGTCAGCCCCACTTCCACCATTATAAAGGTCTGTAATATTTTGGGCTGTGGCGGCTTGTGTCATATCTATACCGCATTCATCAGCTAATCCATTTAAAAAATTTGCACCAGTATATAGTCTGCCAATTTGGTTGAAATCGCCCGTAATTGATATTGCTTGAGAGTTTGAAAAAACCCCGTTCACATACACACTTAAAATCGTTCCTGAATATGTAAAAGCTAAATGGAACCATTGACCAAATGAAGGGTAAGATGCTATTTTTTGTAGTGCTCCACTTCCCGTATAATAATAAATGGCTTTTGAATCACCACCGATAAACGTACCACCAGATGCTGCTGCAAATCCATGATTAGTTACACTACTTGATAATAAATACGAATAACCTCCATTATCGTCTAATTTGAACCATCCGCTAATTGTAAATGATGTCGTTTTTGAAATAGTAGGGAATGAAACAAAATCATTTACCCCGTCAAACTGTAAAGCATTGCCAAAAGCGAAAGGAGGCGTACTACCCCCACCCCCACCAATGGATATACCAAACCCGTCATCTAATTGGTTAATTACCCCCATTCTACCACTTAGTTAAAATGTAACGAACCTCACCAGTAGCCCCGTCAATTATTTTAGGGTCTACCCAACGAGTTCCAAACTTAGCTGAAATTCCGCTTGATGTGAAGTTAAGGGTGTTTCCAGTGGGTAAAGATACTCCGTTAACTGTGCTATCAGCAACAGCTTCTAAAGCCATTTGAACCACCTTAGTGTCTTGGGATTTTATATAATCCATAGCTCCAGCGGAAAGTGTGTCGTTAAATGTTCCCCAAATAACTCCGTATGTTCCGTCTGCGCTTATTTGTTTTACTTTATATAATTCATCATTAGCTGTATCCCATATCCAACTTCCTACCTTAAAGTCATCTGTTATTGCTGCGGATATTGTGAACTTGTCAGTTCCTGTTGAAGCTGTTATTGTAACTGCTGTTGATGTGCTTAATGGAAGGGTGTCTTTTGTAGTTAAACTTCCATAAACTTCTTTTGAATTATTTGCCATTGGTGTTGGTTTAAGTTATAAACGTAGTGTCTCCACTTTTTACTTTTACAAAGATACAAAATATTAAAGAATGTTAACAAGCCCACCTTTTCCTAGCGGCCTTACCACGTTCACCTTTCCAACCCGAACTTCTTGCGCAGAAACTTTTCTTTCTTGCAGCATCTTTTTTGTTTTTAGGATTTGGTGCTGGTGGCTTTAAATTAGAGCCTGTTGCTGAATTGTATTTTCTTCTCCCCTTCTCGGTAAGTCCCCCCTTTCTACTTTTCTCACCTCTTCCTACGGAGAGGTTTACATGTTTTTTACGTTCCATTGTATATACTCATATTAGTGTTATTACGTCTCAATCCATTTAATTTTCTCCTAAGAGTCTCACGGTTACATCCTAAATAATTAGAAGCTTCTTGTATACTAGAAAAAATCTTTCCCGTTTTGTTGCATATTACTTTTTTAGACTCTTTAAGAGCAGGACAATACGAAACTGAAATCGAATCAAATTTACTTTCGCTAAAGAAATGACCACTGCAAGTTTTGTTGTTTTTGTTTAATGCGTTAGAAACTCCCGTCCTAGAAAATCCGTCTTTAACTACGTTTGCAATTTTTTTATACGAGGTTACGTATAACCCTTGACTATCATAACAATGTATTTCTTTTATATTAACTGCTCCCGTTTTTTTATATGGGGGTATTTTTTTCTTTTTACTTGAGCTCCACATAAAAGAATAACGACTTCTATTCTGTTTATCTAGCACTCTTGAAATAGATGTCCCTAAAGGGCTTCCTGTCATTTTCACCTGCGCTTCGGTCAATGACTCGTAAGACGCTACATAATTTCCATCTAAATCGTACGAATAAACTTTAACTTTTAAAACATCCGAAATTCCATCACCTCCTTTCGTGAAATTAGCACGAGGGTTATACTTGGCTATATATTCAATTTCCAACTTTTTAGCCTCATCAAGAGTTAACCCACTTTTAACTATCTCTACACTTCTTCCATATTTTTCATATATAGATGTCCAATATTTATTCCTGTGCCCTTTACAGACTTGATTACATCTAAAATACTTACCTAAACCAATATAGAAAATCTCATCAGTAAAAGGGTTTCTGTGAAAATATATGTAATGCTCTCCACTCCTCAAGAAATCCCCAAAAGCGTTCCCTGCGCCTTTCTTTACTGACAGCTTCTCACCTCTGCCAACGCTTAGGTTTGGTTTCTTCTTTGTCATTTGGTTTTTATTTAGATTTCTTTTTAATCTCTCCTTCCATCCACCTTTCCATTTTTCTTGTGTTCGGAACTTGTACTCCACTATTTAGTAATAAAGCCATATTAAATAGTCTTAATGTGGAAAGCCCTAGTCTGTATTCGGCGGCTTTATCCTCACTAAGTCCACCTTTTTTATTGGCTAAGTCTTTTCCAATATCCACCATATCTTTACTAACACCACTAACTGCGTGATATTCGGCTGCGCCTATGTCCATTAATGGAATTGCTTTTGCGAAAAACTGACTCTTAGCATACTTTGAATCACCAACTGGGGCTGTGTAAAACCTTTTTCTAAGTATGTTCTCTATCATCTTTCTTTCCTTCTCTTGAGATTTGTCTAAGAGATTATAAGCCATTGATAGCGATGCTATTGTAGTTAATCTTAATGCTTGTCCGTACCTTCCTATAAACATAAATCCAACTTGGTCAGCCACAGTCGTAACCATTCCAGCTAAAGCATCTTGGGGCTTAAAGCTCTTTACCCTTCCGTTTCTATATACCATACCATACTCTGATTTGAGTAGCTTTTCTGCCTCTCTTCTTTCGTCATCGTCATCATCGTTGGCCTTTTCTAACAAGAATTGCAACTGCCTCATATAAGAATATGTAACACCTGCTAAAACAACTCCAGCAGCCTTTCTATATATATCACTCTTGAATGTTTCTCCAGTTAATTCACCGCTGTTTGATAGTTTATATCCGTTCTTTCTAAACATATCGTATGTAAACCTCATCGCTTCCTCAACGGTAGAACCCTCTTTAAATACAAACGTACTCATGTAATTAAGTACCCCACCAGCAGGTGTGTCAGCCCCAATATATGCCCACCTCTTTGTTGTTATTGGCGCAATTTTTATATTCCTTCTAGCCGAAAACTTAGCGCCAACAGACATTATAGTTGTCATTTCAGATTGTGCTAATGTCATAGCGTCAACAATAGCTTGTCTATTATCAGCCCTATAATCCTTATCCTTGAATTTATTTGCGTCAAAATCCTCACCAGTAACAGACCTAAATGCCTTTTCAAATGTTGGATATGCAAAAGCTACATCAAAAATATGTTCTGGAACTGCCATGAAATATCTAAGAGCTGTTGGTAATCCCCTTGTCTTTCTTATGTCTATTGAACTCCTAGACTCTTTACTTAATTCGCTTGGTGAACCCTGCTCCATTTGAGCGGTAGTATCTGCCGTTAACTTTATACCAGTTAGGTTTTCTAAATTTTCAACTACCTTAGACCTAGTTTCTATTGGCAGTACCTTTGGTAACACTCCTAAAGCTGTGTTTTTTAGCCCTACCTGAGTGAGTGCCCTATTAGTGAGTGAGAATATTTCTATCCCTATCCTAATTGGCTCTAACAGCACTCTAAAGTATTGAGCGCCTAATGCTTTATTCATTAGCAAAGTTCCAGCGTTAGACCTTGAGAAGTTAAAATTAACGGAGGCTCTAGCATCATCCTTCATCCCAGCTACTAAATCTTTCTCATCAGTTCCTACAGATGTTCTTCCTAATGTTGAATTTACTAACCCACCATTTATCTCGAAGTTAAACATCTTGGGTGACTCTATTGCATTTGCCGTAACTGTATTTAGTACGTTAAAGTCTATTGCACCAACGTCATTTGATGTTCTGTTTATTGAGCTACCAGCAACCACCCTCAAATTAGGGGTAGAATTAATTGTGTTATAGTCTATTTGAGCATCTCCAGCACCCTGTCTAGCTCTTTTGTAATACGAAACTATTTCATCAAGTCTTTCGCCCCTTATCATTTTTGCGGCGGAAATATACTCATACCCATCTGCAAATGCTTTTTGCGATGCTTCTATAAGGGTTCTTGTATCTTCGTTTAAATACTTATCTGAGTTATTAAAGAACTCATCGTAGTCCACGCTTCCATCCTCATTCTTTGGTAACGATTCCCATACCTCCTCCATTGTCTTTAAGTCAGCCTTACCGTATCCACTTTTTAACTTTCCTTTTAATAAAGCCGACCTTGTGTTTGGGTTCATTTCTCCATTAGCTGCGTTTATAGCAGCCTCTTTACCTAATATAATCCCAAGCCAATCAACAGAACCTATATCTAATTTAGAGCCGTCTGAGCCTGACTGCTTAGGAAACATTATACCCACCTTCTTAGAACTTCCTTTTTCATCTTGGTTTGTTAGCTGATTCATAAAAACGCCAGCTAATATTATGTTTCTTTTTCTTTGCTTTCTTTTTACTGGATTTAAAGAGCCTATAAACGACATCTTAGTACTTTTAAAGAAGTCATCTATTATTTGTTTACTTGCGGCTTCTGATTGACCAATAGCCTCTAATAAAGGCCCGTAAACGTACTTCTCTAACACAGCCGACTCCTTTATCCCCCTTCCAAACTTACCGCTCTTAAACCCTAAAACAGTAGCCGATAATAACAAGCTAATCTTTTCACTTCCTTTTTTTGATATATTCTTACCAGCACTATCTAATACGGAAATTAATTCCTTAGACCTACCTTTTGATAAAATACTCCTATAAACCTCATTTATATCTTTTAAGGGAAAATAACCTTGCTCCATAGCATCTGCTATTTTAGCTAACTTATCAGATATAGCTAAGTCGTCAACAAACACTTCCGCGCGCTTAAATACATCAAACAGCTTATCAACTACTATGTATTGTGGTTTACTTAAATTAAAAGTTTCAGCTACTTCCGTAGATTTGTTGTTTTTAAAAAACTCCTTGGCTGATTCGTTATTCTCCTTTATCACGGCTTCCTTATCTGCCTCAAACTTTTTAGAAGCAGCGTTTAGTCCATCCTCTAATTCAGCTTTTTTAGCTTCCGTTATCTCACCGTTACTAAACGCTTTATCAATAGCGTTTTTTGTTCTGGTTAAATTACCTTTATTTTGGATTAATGCCGTATAGCTGTCAGCATCAGAAAGACCCTCTGTATTGTCCTCGTATGCTTCGCTTATCTGCTCTAATGCTTTGTTGTACTCGTCTTCTGTTATCTCTCCGACTGTAAGGGCATTATCAAGTTCGTTCATTGCCTTATCTACGGCCAACTCAAAAGAAACCAACTGAGCCATATCGCTAACATTTCTACCCCTAACAGATGCCATTGCCTTTTTTGCTCTTTCTTTAGCTGTTAGTTTTGTTTCTTCTGGCTGCTTCTCCAATATCCTTCTTGTCAAGTCGTTAATCCTATCTGTATTAACATCAGCAACACCCCTTCGCATTATGGCATTTAGCTCATCGTTTATTTCTAGCAATAGGTCTTCGTCAGTTATGTTTCCTAAGTTTTTAAGGGCGCTCATAAAGTTCCCAACGACAATAGTTTTATTAAAAAATTTACCGCCTTTTAGTCTTTCATTTGCTCTATTAGCCTTCTTTGTTATTTCCCTCTTATCCTGTTTTATTTTCTTAGAATGTTCACTTGCAGATTCTTTTATCGCTGTGGCTACTTTCTTCTCTGCTGACTTTTTCCCGCTATCAGAAAGGTTGTTATACCACTCTGTTGTCTTTATATGGTCTACTCCATTCTTTATCGCCTGAGCAACAGTACCGCCAGCCTCTATTGTTGTGGCTACTATTTCTAAAGCACCATCCCAAGCAACTTTCAAAAGTCCTGTTGGGTCTGATTGTATCTTATTAAGGTCTGATATTGTTTTAGTAAACTTAGCGGCTCTTATGGCTTTTGCAACACCGCTTGTAGCTGTTTTTATTTTTTGCTCTTTCTCCCCGTCTTGTAACTTTGTTTCGTTGACTTCTGGCAAATTGCTATTGCTTTCCCCTTTGGGTTCTTGCGGCTTACTTTCAACACGCATCGCCCCACCTTGCTGTTCTTTGGCATCTTGTTTTATTTTTGGTTTTGAAACTTGTTCTACTGCTACTGTAAATTCTTCTACATCTACATTACCCAATTCCGCTTTCGTTTTCTCTATCGCTAGGTCGTAAGCTAAGTCAATGTCATTTATTGCAAATACTTCCCCATCGTTATTCTTATTTCTAAGTATAGCGCCAGTAACAGTTCCATTGTCGTCCTTAGTTGTTTCAACTAACTCAAAGTCGTTCATATCACTAGAAGATAACTCTTGCCTAACTGGGTCTTCAACAACCTCTTCTTTGTAAGTCCCATCTGGTTGCTTAACCTTTTCGGTTATCTTTTCAGTCGTTCCTTTGCTGTTGTATTCTTGGATGTAAAGTTTACCGCCCTGCTCTTCAAGTACAGTAACTTGCTCTTTAACACCTCTGGTCGGTTTCTTTGTTTTACCCTTTTGTGTGTCTGGAATATCCTCTACTGTTGCCGCAAAATCATCCCCCTCTATTCTTCTTATCTTTCTGCCTACTATCCTTTCTTGGGGGCTTTTTCTCTGTTCTCTTTTATTTTCGACAGGACGGCGAGTTGCTTTTCTTTTGGCATACTCTTTAGTTTTAGATTCTGTTCTAAATTCATAATTATCTAATTTATTATATAACTCATTTAAAGCTGTAGTTATTTGCTCTTTTGCACTGGCTGAATAATCTGAATTTTCAACCCTTTCTAATTCATTTAATACAGATTCCTGAGCATCTAATATCTCGTTCTCATCAATATATTCAGCATTATCTACTCTACTCTCAATGTTATTTGTGTTTACATCTACGTTTGCCTTAGATGCTCTTGACATTACATAATCAGCAACCTCCTGTTCTGGTGTTACATCTTCTTGCTGTACTTCTGCATTATCTGTTTTGCTAGTAGTGCTTGTCTCTGTTGGTTGCTTAGGTTTTGATGTGAGTGATTGTAATTCATTCTTTATGCTTTCTAAATCCTCGTTATATAAATCTTTAAACGCATCGCTGGCCTCTGATTTAGCCAACATTTTTTCATTATACTTATTCTGAAGTTCTATTGCCTTAGCTCTGTTATCTTCAGATACCTCATTTGGTATTGTGCTGACAACAGCAATATCGTCAGCTAACTGCTGAATACGCTCTTGATACTGCTCTTCTGTTATGTCTCCGTTTATTCTCTTTAGTGCTATTTGCTCCTCTAATGCTTTAAGAGTCTTATCATCTTTTGCTGCCTTAAAAAGCATATTCACATTCTCGTTGTCTATCTTACCATCGTTAGTGTATGCGTTTACTGCCGAAAATCCACTAACACCAAAGAATGTTTTTGCCGCTATATTAGCAACATCCTCAGCTGTAACCTCGCTAACCCCCTCAACAAAGCCGTCACCTCTTAATGCACCTCTACCACCAGCCTCAACAAACTCTTGAGCTATTTCGGTAGCCTCTTCTGTAAATACCCCAGTGGCAAATCTTTTAGCTCCGCTTGTTTTTAATTGCGATTGTAAATACTTTTGGGCCGACTTCTTACCAATACCACCAAGAACTTTACTAGCCCCAAGTAAATCTAAAGCAGCCACTCCCACAGCAGCCCCTTCAGCAGCCCCTCTGTTTAGTCTTTCA
>JGI10211J34971_10004330_pt1 | contig 11271 bp, 2 predicted proteins | sample Etolagsediment_FD_34971 | JGI IMG/M metagenome (IMG submission 34971)
TATCTGTCAAGTAGTTGCTGTTCTGCCTTGTATGCACAGATTTCACACTGTGGAAGGTTGTGTAAATGTTGATATACATGATATAATTCATGTAAAATAGTAGAAGTGTATTCATCACCAATTAAACCATCGTGAATTTGAATTACATATTCAGATGGATTGGTCTTCATACACCATCCTGTCACACCTTCATCAGATAGGTCCATATGTTCCACTGTAAGGTCTATGCCGAAGTCAGAAAGGTATTCCATAAGAAACCAGTCTACAACGCTCTCACAGGCGATTTTAGAACCCTCTGGAATTACTTCAATACAGTGCATGGATTACTGCCTCAGTAATACGGACTCCCCAATTCATAAGAACGAAGAAGGAAGACACAAAGATTAGTCTGTGTGTGGTGGTCATTGGTCTTTGTTCGACCCTTTTACTATAAACCACTCGTTGCCATAGGTAGAGAACCAGTGGACAGTTATAAAAGTGTCATAGTAAAATTTTAGTTAGGTATCAGACCCACTCCTCTATGGGAATGCCCATTTCTGCGGCAACTCTTTCCCTTTCTTCATCAGTATCAGTTTCTACATCTTCATCAGTATCAGTTTCTGTATCAGGAGTTGGTTCTGGTTCAGGAGTAGTTAAATACCCCACAGTCGAATAAGGTCTATCTGGAGTATATGTGATAGTTTCCTTTAGATTCTTTAGATGTCTTTCATGATGAATTTCATATTCATATTTAATTTCAATAGGATCAGTATCAGGAATATTATACTTTATAATCCTTTCTTTCACCCACTCTAGGACTTCATCCTCGGTAAGATTTTCAAATGGTATAAATTGACCTGGATCAATTGTTTGCGTATCCAAGTCAACAGACCCTGAGGTAGTGATATTGAGGAAAGAAGGATTATCAGAGTCAATGGATTCAATATCAAATAAGACTCGATAAACTGTACCTTCAGTATCAAGATACTTAATTACACTATTGACTTCCCAGTTATGTGTGATTGTCATCTTAGTTAATACCTGAAATATAAATTTGACCGTTTTCTGTGATTATAGTATATTTAGGATCAGTTGAGATGCCATTGTATGCAACATCTGTCACATTTCCTCCAAATCCATTTGAGACACTCCAGTTGAATCCATCGGTTGTAAATCCAACATAACCATCAGTAGCAATACCAATCAAATGTTGATCGGTCTTTACAAATTTATTGACTGGATTGTTTCCAAAGAATGATGGATGAATAATAGAAGACTCATAATAATCTAATCCATAAGTAGAATTAAATGGTGCAGAGAATACAATACTATTAGGATCATTTGCAGCACTTACATAAGATGTTGGAGGAGTAAATGTAACTCCTGTTCCTGATGAAGATGAATTGTATTTTGCAACATCATACATTCTAAGGTCTTGAATGTATCCATTAAGAGGGAGTAATGTGCCATTGTATGTGCTGATATAAAGTGGTTTTGTACCAGAATATGTTGGACTTGCTGTAAATGTAGTTACACCAACACCATCTCTATAAAGTCTAAAGGTTGATCCTTTTTTCTCTACTGCTAAATGAACCCAAGTATTATTGGCAACAGCACCGAACGATTGTGCGTTGGCAATATTATAAGAAGATCCATTAGAGGATGAATAGAAATACCATATGCCACTAGTCCTATAAATCATCTGCTCATTATATCCATTTCCAGGAGCACCAGCACTTACGGCATAATAATTACCAGCACCGACACCATTAAACCAACCTTCAATAGTAAAGTCTCCCGTGCCAAGATTAGCAAGAGGACTGACTGAAACAGTTAGACTATCTCCAGTGCCATCAAAGTAAGCACTCGAACCACCATAAGCAGATGATGCTGTTGAGATTTGAGTATCTCCATTAATCGCATCAAAAGTTGATGTCGCTAATCTATTTGTAGAGAAACCAACTGATGTGATTCCACTTAATGAATCATCAGTGGTATAAAGTTTTCCTGTAGAATTTGCAATAACATTTACTGTTCCTATACCACCTACTGCACTAATAGATGTTAGTGCTTCGAAAGATGTTTTGGCAGATCCGACTAAACCTTCATAGTATATGATATTTGTATCGCCACCAGTCCCTGTAAATGGTGCTGCAAACATTACATCAAAAGCATAAGGATCTGTATTAATATCATATTGTGTTGTGGGTGGTGTAAAGTTTGAAGTATATTTTGCAACACCATTATAGAAAATAAAGTCGTTAATATATCCTGCCCAGTTTCCACCTGCCCACTGTGGAGCACCAATTCTAAAATTATCATTAGTGGGATTAAATGATCCAGCACCATTGGTAGTTAAAACTGATCCAACACCATCGACATAATAAGTCACTGTAGATCCATTTCTCACCAGAGCATGATGCTTCCAAGTATCTAATGTTTGATCTATAGAACCACCGCCACTAACACCACCAGAACCACCAGTTAAGTACCAAACATCACCTCTATTTAAAATGGAATTGCTGTAAGTACCCCATTCAAAACCAGCATATCCATATTTTGTTCCTGTTCTATACTGCCACCATTCCATCGTATAATCTCCGGCAACAGTATCAGTAAATGCTGCCTGAACATAACTTGTCTGGTTTCCTGTTGGGTTTATCCTTAAAGCCCCATTGCCAAATTTACTTTCAGTGGTACTTATTGCTGCACCCACATTAGTAAAGAGAACTGTTGTTGCTGCTCCAACATATACATTACTAGTGTATGATGAAAAATCAGTAGTAATTGCAACTACAATATCTCCAAGTCCCATGATAGTTTTTCCACTGGAAGTAATTCCAAGATTAATTGTAGATGAATCAATACCCTGTGAAACAGAACTAATAAAACTATTCTTGTTTTCCCAATCATTACCATTTAAAGACACAGATAGTTTTGAAGAACTGGAAGCATTTGCACCTAAAACATAATATCCTCCAGTATTAATGCCAGTAGTAATATTATTATTTTCAAAAGTGTCATTGATACTGTTTCCTACTCCAACATAAGTATTATCAATACCTCTATAAATCTTCTTCTTATAGTTTTGAATTGTTACATTATCAGTGCTATATCCAACAAATCCATTATCTCCGTAATAAACATATCCACTGTCTCCTTTCACAATTCCATTAATTTTATCGTGTCGATAGTTATAAACTGTTGGACCACTCATATCAACAAACGGTACATCATAAACATTTAATCCAGCAGTTGCAATACCAGCAGTTACGAATCCAACCTGACTAAAATCTCCAGTATATGTGGAAACATCTGCATTAATATACTTCAGTCGAATTGGAGTATTTGATTTTATATCTCTTGAATGAATCTTAATTGGATAATATGTAGAGGTACTTAAAGATGGTGTGGTATAGTATCTTGTAGCTTGATAATAAGTTGATGTAACTGGTTCACCATCAAACCAGAAGTCAGCATTATACCATCCATAAATTGAGAATGTATGAATACCTGCAACATTTGGTTTGAAGTAACCATCAATTGTTGTCATATTAAATGTATAATTTGCATTTGCAGTATCCATTATTTTTGGATAGTAATTATTCAAATTTGTTAGTCCATAATCTTTTCCAGTAATATAATATTCATTTACACCAGAAGTCCATTCAGTGTTTGATTCGCAATTTGAGAAGAATATGATCTTATCTTTTCTTGGACTTGAATCAAAAGAAAGTTGAGATGCTGGTGGTGTAAAGTCTGTTGTATAACCACAGTATCCACTATAAATTCGAATGTCATCTAAACAATATTGATTTGCTGTCAAATATCCATCAGCACGACCACCAAAAGAACGACCATAAGTATCGTCTGCGGCATAATGAGTTGCATCTGTCGTTTCTGCTTGTTGTACTCCGTTCCAGAATACTCTTGTGACTTCTGCTTGTCTTGCAATCGCAACATGATACCAAGTGTTTGTTGTAATACCAGATTGAATTGTTAATGTGCCACCCGATGCACCTAACCATGAAAGTGTGTTTGATGAATAGTAAAGATATCTGGTATTGTCAACATTAAATACTCTGTCATTTGATGCACCATTTTGTGGATTAAACCAAAATTCAATTTGGAAATCCTCATAACGGAAAGAAATATCTAATTCACTATTCTTNAACATCGTATCAGTATCAAAATACCAAGAACCACTACCATACTTAACAATGTCTGTTTCAACTGTTGGTGCATATTTTGTTCCGTATGTTGCGCCAGTATACACAGAAGCAGCAATACCAACACCAAATCTATCAGTTCCAAGACCAGTTACATTTGGATCTTCAAAGTATTCTAATTGTGTTTGTGTAGTATTATATGTTGTTTTGATACCTGTAGTTTGAATCAAATCAGTTTTAATGGAATTTCTTGATGGAAATTGATCTGCTGCAATTGAAATAGTATTTGAATCGATATAACAAACTCCATAAAGATTTCTTTTAGTTGGTTTACAAATCATCATAGAGTTATCAATGTCAGTCAGTGAGGTCGTAATTCCTAACTGATACCAAGAACTATTTGTTCCAGTATCATATCCTATTAGATACCACTTATCAGAATCATATTTTACTTTGGTAATTTTTCCAGTTTTCTGGAACATCGACCCAAGATTAATTGTATAATCGACCCAGTTATGACGATTTGTATTAACTCCTGTTACTGGAGTTCCTTTTGCATAATTGATATTGTAATCACCATATCCTTGTCGATGTCCTTTAGAATTTGCAAGTAACCATTCTTGAGTGACAGTATTTACACCGATAGATTGTCCTCCAGTTTCTGGAAGAGTGATCGATCCATCATCTCCTTGTGCATATATTTCTGCAGTTGAACCGTGCCATAAGTTCTGAAATTCATCTTCTCCACTGTTTTCTGAGAAGAAAGTGTATTTTTGTGTTGTGTCATTATATTCACCAGTGACAACAACAGTAGATCCAAGACCGACAACATCATAGAAATATGTAGAATTCTGTGGATAGTATGATGTAATACCAGTCAATGATCTTGTTGCACCTAATTGTGCCCTATTTCTACGACTTCCTGCAGTCCAATCATATCCATTTGTAGAAATGCCAATGTATCCATAATCACCAACGATTACAAATTTTCCATCAAATGTATGTGCCTGTGTAGTTTTGGATATAATTCCAGGTAATGGGATAATGGAATCAATTGGATCTTTTGGCGCATATGACTGATAAGTCAATGGATCTGATGTTAAGTTAGAAAGAATTGCAAGATTTTTATAATTTGTATCACCAACAGCAGTTAAGGATGATGATGGGGGTGTAATGCTATTAGAAATATTTTGATATGTAATATCAGTTTGTCCATTTGTTCCAGAGAATGATGCTGCCAAAGCAACATTTTCAGAATATGAATCGTCTAATACATCAATATAAGATGTTGGAGGGGTAAATGTAACTCCTGTTCCTGATGGAGATGAATTATATTTTGCAACATCATACATTCTAAAGTCTTGAATGTATCCATAATGAGCGCCCGAGCTTCCATTATAAGTACTCACATACAGTACCCTATTACCAGAATAATTTGGACTTGCTGTGACTGTATTTACACCAACACCATCTTTATAAAGTCTAAAGGTTGATCCTTTTTTCTCTACTGCTAAATGAACCCAAGTATCATTGGCAACAGTACCAAATGATGTGGCATTAACAGTATTCCAAGAACCACTTGCTGTAGTAGAATAATAATACCATTGTCCACTAGTCCTATAAAATAGATGATCCGAATATCCATTTCCATATGCACCAGCATTTATAACATATCGATTTCCAGCATCTAAAGCATTAAACCAACCTTCAATAGTGAAGTCTCCAGTTCCAAGATTGGAAAGAGGATTAATAGAAACAGATAGTCTATCACCACTGCCATCAAAGTACGCACTCGAACCACCATAAGCAGATGATGCTGTTGAGATTTGAGTATTTCCTGCAACCGTAAAATCGTTTTCTTTTGATGCTTGTCCCAGTGTGTAATGAGATACTCCGTTATAAATTCTAAAATCTTCAATGTATCCAACAAACCTATTTGCTCTACTATAATCACATCCAATATATCTGTAATTTGGACCTGCACCATTTTCACGATAAAAAGTAGTATCTGCATATGTTCCTTGCTCTACTCCATCAACAAACATTACTGTTGATGCAGATTCTCTTTGGATTAATACATGCTGCCAACTACCAGTTGTTAAAGTCCCTTCAATACGATTTCCGTTGTTAGCATTGTATCGTAATGTAGTTCCAGAAGTATAAATGTATGGATAAGGACCTGTAGTTCCAGGTCTTCCATCATAAAGAACTTGTGTTCCTGATAGTGTGCTTGGATTGACCCAGAATTCAATACTAAAATCTCCAGTCCCAAATACATAAGAAGAATTTCTTGGATCTGAATATCTCAAGTAATTATTTCCATCAAAGTAGGCAGAACCACTACCAAACTTACTTGTAGTTCCTATACCAACTTTGGAATATCCTACAGATGCAGTATTTGTTGGTTGTTGAAGTCTAAATGTGCTTGTAGTAATTCCAGAACTTATAATAGACTTCTTACCATAATATTGATAAGGAATATAAGGAATAGATGAAGTTTCAATTCCCACATCTCCAGTAGTATTAAAGTTTGCTAATACTCTAAGTTTACTTATATTTGCATCTCCAGTTGTTGTTAATGGGCCTGTTGGAGGTGTGAAATTACTATCATATCCACCATTATATCCACTATAAATTCTCAAACCATTCATATATCCATTGAGTGGTGATGCAATAGTATTTTGACTTCCTATTGTTGCATTAGATCCAGAGTTTGGTAAATCGTAAAAGTTAAAAGTGTCTGCATAGTTTGAACCAACCTGAGTTCCATCTACAAATAACTTAGTAACATTATTGGTTCTTGCAACAGCAATGTGATGCCATTGCCCTGCTGTTAATGCACTAGTTCCAGTAATACGATTTCCATTATAAACATAATAATATAGAGTTCCATTTACTTGATACAATACCCATTGGTGATTACTATTGTTTGTATATCTGCCATCATAAAGATATTGTGTTCCTGAAACGGAATCATAGTATACCCATGCTTCAAAACTGAAATCTTTAGTTCCAAAATTTAATGGACCACTATAACGGAGTGCTCCATAATTTGCTGTTCCTCCAAAATATGCAGAACCAGTTCCAAATGCAGATGTTGTCGCAACACCAACAACATTATTATTAACAAGATAGTCTACATTAACTGTATCTGCAACTCCAACATTGGTAAAAATTGCATCAGTAGCAATACCAACTTCATTTCCAGCAGCAATTACATAAACATTTTGATTGTCAACTTTTTGTGAAGCAATTCCTTTTACATAACTAGCATAGGTAAGTTCTCTTACACCAGTTGCAGTTGTAATAAGAGTTTCATTCCACTGCGATTCTCCAGTTGGATAATACTTCGCATAACCTTTATAAACCTGAAAATCTTGAATGTAACCATTAAGAGCAGCTGATCCATTCCAATAGTTTCCAATTTTCATTCCAGGGCCATCATAACTATTGGCATCATCATAAACCCCTTGTATCTTTCCGTTTTGATAGAGTCTTGTGATTCCATCCTTTCTAGAAAGAGCAACATGATTCCATTTGTTTAGATTACTTCTTCCTTGTAAATCATATCTTGGATCAGTTGTAATTCCAAGAGCATCACTAGATCCAAAATTAGCACCTCCTATATTTTGCCCGTAAATTCTATATCCACCATTCAAATAAAAGGAAGTAGGTCCACCATATGCTTGTAAACTAAAAATTGTTGGTCGAATACGAGTATTATTATCTACTCTTCCATCAAATAGAAACTCACTAGATGCAGTGTCAGTTGTGTTTTTATAATACCAACATTCAATCGTATAATCATCAGTGCCAAAATAGAAAGCAGTAGATGCAGTTCCAGTGATTGCAGATGTTGTGCCATTAAAGAGTGCTATGCCATCCGTTGTTCCAATACCTGCACTCACTCCATGAAGATAAGTTGCAATACCAGCAGAATTAGTAGCACTGTTTGCTAATGATACATTTGTATTTGTTAAGGTTGTAGCAGTTGTTCCAATACCAGCAGATAATTCATAAGTATTCACATAAGTCAATGAATACTCTGGGTTTATAGTGTTTAATGGAGCAGAGAATGTTAGATATTGGAAGTAATCTGCAAGTTTTGGTGGTGTAAAGTTTTCAGTGTATTTTGCGTATCCTTTATAAACACGAGTATCATTTAAATATCCTTGGAAGTATTCATTTGCAAGAGTTGTTCCAACATAAGAAACATTATTGGTTTGTGCTCCACTAATAGGAATTCCAGTATCTGTTAGTGGTTGATCTACTCCATCAACATATATCTTAAATGATGATCCAGACCTAACCCAAGCAATATGGTGCCAAGTATTGAGACTTATATCAGGTGCATATAAACCATAATTGCCAGCTCCAGGTCTTGAACTTGCACCAAAAATTGCATTTGTACCACCAGTAGTATCATAAAGACCGACAATATGAATTAAAGAACTGGTATAAATGAATACTGGATTATCTTTTCCAGATTCAGTTGGATAGACCCAGGTTTCGTATGTGAAATCACCTGTTCCCATATTAATATTAGTGAAACTCAAAGACTGATTAGTCCCATCAAAATACGCAGAACTTCCATAATACTTACTGACTGTTGTGGCAATACCAACACTATTGTTATTGGTTACAGTTTTATTCAATGAACTTCCATTATAAGAAGTCATTATACCAGAAACATCATTCGTCGTTCTTGCCTCATTCAATGGAAGGCATAATACAAGACTATCTGGTTCTAATGAGTTATTTGGATTGACTGGAACTTGAACTCTATCCAGTTTTGATGCAGGACTATCAGTAATAAAAAGATTTCCCGTAGAGTATCCAGACATATAATATCCATTATTATATGCACCTGATATCATATACTGAGCACCAGATAAAGAATTATCCCCAATACCAGTAGAATACCATTCTTCACCATCTTGAGATACTTCTACATAAGCACCATCTGTAGAATTATATTTTCCTAATACAAAATAATCATCCTTTTCTGGTCCAGAATAAACAAATGATGTATAGTTATTATAGATTGAGGTTTCAGTTTCATGGTCTGCTGCTTTCCATGATGTGCCACCATCAGTTGAAATTGCTACAGAATTGTGTGTGTATGCACCATATCCACCCCAATCATAAGCAATTACCCACTTATTATCTCCAGGTTTATATGCAGAAGCATATGCTGAATAATTTTGATAACGATTTGTATTTCCACCTTTTAAATATGAATTATATAAAACCGCAAAATCTGGATTCTCGAATGTTGCAGTATTGTCTTCTTGAGTTCCTGATACAATTGCCGTAGTGTATCCAAAACCAACATCTCTTGCAAGGGCACCATATCCAAGATTTCTATAACTTACAAAGTCTGTTGTAATCGCAACTCTTGATATTGCAGATGCTCCAGAACGGTATGCACCAGTAATAATTTTTTGATTACTTGAACCAATTGAAATGTGATTTGGAGTATATGCTGCAAATAATGTTTTAATTCCAACCGGACCACCAGAAGGTGTTTTAAATTCTTCCCATTTCATTCCAAGACCACTATTTTCTGGATATGAAGTGGATGTGCTAAATGCTACAGGGACATATGTAATATTAGAATATCCACCATATCCTTTTGATGCCACCATATTATTAATTGGTGGAATTGCAGTCACATCTCCATTTACAGTGATTGTAAAATTATTGGAACTTGCATCAGTTGTAGAACCTTGGCAAGTTAATAATGATGTTTCTGGAGTATTTACAAGAGGAACTTGTCTTGGTGTAAAGTTTTCTGTGTAGAGTGCGGTGCCTTTGACTACACGGAGGTTGGAGATGTAACCGTCGAATTCATTACCACCTCCACCATACCTACCAATATTTAATCCTTGTGTTCCATAATCATGCGAATCGCTGGCAGATGTCGATAACGCTCCATTCGTGTATAAAGATGTTGTTCCATTCTCTCTTACTGCAGCAAGATGATACCAAGTTGATGTTGATAATGTTCCAAATCCTGTTGTGTATAAAACACTTCCTCCTCCTATGGTTGTGTTATAATACTTAAATGTTGTTTGATTAGAACCTCCATTACCAATAGTTCCGCCATTAGATCCATGGTCTAATACATATCTATTTCCAGAAAAAGAATTTACATAAACCCACACTTCCCAGGTAAAATCACCTGTTCCATAAGCAAATTCAGTGCTACTTGCTAAACTCAAATAATCATCAGTCCCATCAAAACTTACAGAACCAGCACCAGCAAAAGGTTCTGTAGTTTGTGCAACACCTACAACAGCACCTGCCTGTGCTCCTCTGGAAAGATTCCATCCAGATAAGTTTGAAATATTACCATCAACATTCTCACCAAAAATCTTAGTAAATTCAGTATTTGCAACCTGACCCCAACTTGCTGGATCAGTTATATTTGTTGTAAATCCCACATTACCAAGTGTTGCCAAATACCATTTATCTGTTTCAGAGTGATAATAGACCTTATAGTTATAATCATCAGATTGCCAATCAGCAAAACTGATATTTCTTGTATAACCAGTATTGAAACCTACATTTCCATAATAATCAGTTCCAAATCTTGCATTTGTCCAGGTTGATAAATCTGTAGAATATGCAAGTCTATTAATTCCAGAAACAACATAATACCCTTGTCCATAATCAATAGACCAAATTCTTGATGTATTATTTGTAGTTCCCCAGTTAATTGAAGTATTGGTTCTCAGTCCTTCAGATACATCACTCCAGTTTATACCATCATCAGAAGAATATAAGTATCCATCATTCGTTCCAACAAAATACTTATTGTTTTTCTTTTCTACTAGTCGATAGTCTTTACCACTCAAAAGTGGAGTTTGTTGTAATTCAAGATTAGTATTACTTACTGTTCTTAGAACATTACTTGAAGTTCCTACAAGATAATATCCAGTTGCCTCAATAGCATCATTAATGGTAAGTGATGATGTAGTAGTAAATCCTGCTAATGCATCATCATAATTATTATCAACTCCAAGTCTTCTAAAATTTTGAAGTCTCTTCTCTTTAGAATTGAAATCAACAGATAGGGGAATATTACCTTTGAATAGCATTTTTTTCTACCTAAAATTAA
>JGI10211J34971_10004331_pt1 | contig 11271 bp, 10 predicted proteins | sample Etolagsediment_FD_34971 | JGI IMG/M metagenome (IMG submission 34971)
TATCCGCCATACAGACTAACTTCATAATTGACAAGGCGCGTAGCTGCGCCCGGCTGATTGTCTGATAACTCCAAATGGTTTTCATTTGAGTTTAAGCCGCCAGCACAAACTACTTTGTAGGATTGAATTCTGTCAGGCATAACGCGCTACACTACCCTACTAAAAAAACGCTACGGAACTAGTGCGCTTGGGCGCTAATATCCTAGTGTCCGTAATATGGTCGTACTGATTGATAAGCAAGCCTTGCATATTCTTTATGCCTTGCTGAAACACATTCAAAGTAATACTGGCCGCCTCATTATTATCCCTAAACATATACATATGGTACAAGGCGCCATCTATGATAACTGAATCGTATTGCGTAGGAATGCGCGTAGTATCGTAATGATTTACTAGGAANTCCGAACTTAAATAAAATCTNTAGTTTACAGTGTACGCTTTGTCTGGCGAAGGCGACACGCCAAATCCTGNGCCGTGGGCCGGAAATACAAACAGGGGTACGCCGCCNCCTGTGGCGCCTGACTCAAAATCTACATCCCTGTACCGCGCATAGTATTCATCGCGTTCAATGTAGCGCAAGGTACTATACCCTATGCCTAGGGCGTCATCTTTTTGTAGCTGAAATGAATTCCAATCGACTACTTTAAAGTTGGCAATCCAACTATATTCCTTTACGGCAACACTCAATACTTGATTGGTGTTTGCGGCATTAAAGGGCCATTCGTATTCGTTTTGATTGATGTAGCGGATGGCCGCCAAGATAGAATCTTTGGCCAATGCTTGTACGCCTTGTACGTCTGCAAAATCTACATCTACAACTTCTACTTCGTTTAAGCGCCGCAGCAATTGATTTGTAAGATTTAAGTACGTAGACCCAGCCATACAAAGCCTTGGAGTAAAGTGACCCCCCCATCTTTAGAGGGGCGTAAAGACAGGGGGCTAGCCAAGCTACTTCTACCAGAAAAAAGTAGCCTGACCAAGAAAGAAGAAAGGAAACTTACGCCAAGTTGTAGTTGGCAGTTACAATTGCTTCTGGTCGCAGGATCTTGCGCCCATACAATTGCATGCCGCGTACAATGTCAGCGAAGCTGTCTGGGTCACGGTAGGACTCAGTCTTGGACAACTGCTGGGCAGTTGATACAGCAGACTGATGACCTGCTACCAAGATTCCAAAGTTTGTACGTGAACCTGCGCTGGCAGTTGTTCCGGGGCCAGTACCGAAGAATGCTAGGTTGTTGGATTTGTATACTCTAAATCCTCTAATCAAGCCTTCGCCTACGCGCCCATTGCGGATTTCTGAACCGCCACCAAAGTCACGATCAACGAACTTAGAATTTTCGTCCATCAAGACTTCGTAGAACACTGGGTCAGCCACAAACCAACGATCTGCAGAATCTACGTTAGCTGTGTCCATCAAGCGTCCCATACGGTTTAGGATTTCTAGCGGCGAAGTAACACCACTANNTCCACCGCCTGCAGCTACTGGAATAGAAGTCAAAGCGTTGACAGTTGCTCCGGTTGTGCCAGCAACTGCTGNCCCACCAAAGTTGGTAATGGCCAACTTGTTGGCGGCCAACAATTCGTCTACGCCTGCCGCAGCGTCTGCTTTAGTACCATTGGTAGCAGAACGTACAATCCAGCGGCTGTTGGCTGCGTCATACACATAACCAGCCAAATACCCTAGGACTTCGGAGTCAAAGGTGTCGCGCAATCGGTATGCGGCACGATCTGTAGCCAAGTCCATGAAGTTTACATGGCTGTGCGCAGCTTCAATGTCATCAATCTTGAACATGTAGTAGTTCGCTTGGTCGATGACCATTGTAAAATCAGCGTCTGCCAAGTTTGTTTTGGCTAGTACAGTACCTCTTTCGTAGGTACTTACTGTAATTTCTGGTTCCTTGATAATACGGACACTGTCGCCATAGTTAGCGATGTCGCCCATGTAATCGGTGTTGGTCACATCTTCTACTACAGAAGACTTGCGGAAAGCCTTTTGGACTTTCTGGCTGTAAATAACGGGTGAAAAATTACCGTTAGGTAGGTTCGCCCATGCTGGCGATGAAGCGGCCGGAAAAGCCATAGTAACCTCTTTTGATTCAATCTAATTGTTTAGAATGGCGACTATACCGCCATTAGGACTACACTGATTAGGAAGAATGGTGGATTACTAGGGCTGCAGCAATCTTAGGTAGGCTAGCTTGCAGTAGCGTGGAAAGCGCTAAGTGCTACTGCAAGCAGGGGCTAAGAGTCATACAGGTAACTAGAAATTTCCCTGCAATCTTCTTTTCGTACAACATTGCTAGCAGGTAGGGCGCCCGAAGGCGCGGCTGTCTAGCAATAAAATAAACAAACAAATGCGTATAATCTTATTTATTTAGATTATCTAGCACTTCCTGTCAAGTCGTATTCAAACGAACCTTCTTGAATCGCGGCCATGATTGCCGCCTCATTTTGTTCATATTCCTGCGCAGACATACGTTCTACTTGGCTTTCCCTAAACTTTGCCCGCCCAGTATTTGGCGCAATTGAAGAAGACGTACGCCCTACGCTATTGGCCGCAGCCGATTTGCGCACAGGCTTCTTTTTGGTATCGCTCTTGTACAAGTCAATGGCCCTAGCGGCTGACATAGCATCCGTTTGGTTCTTGTACAAAGAATCCTGCACCCATTGCGGCTGTTGCGCCACCCAATCATGGAATGCGGAATCTTCGCGGATTTCGTTAAAGTCTGGATGCAACTTAATTAGTTGGGCTTCGGCCTTGTCACGCGCCAATTGCAATTCCAGTTGCTGCACACGCTGTAGTTTTTGTTCGCCTACTTGCAGCACTTCTTGCGCCCGCTTCTGAGCAATCGTGTCAATAATTTTGGCTACGTCAGGGTACCGCGCAGCCCATTCTGCAACTTCTTGTTCGGTCTTAGGGAACTTGATCTGCTTGCGTGTCGCAGAATCTAGTTGCGCCCGCATTTGCGCAAGTTCTTGGTCTTTTTGCGCCATGCTTTGCTGCATGTGGCGCCGCAAATCGCCGTAGCGCTTTTTAAAGGTAGCATCTTCGCTATCTGGGCCATTTGCTTCAGCTACTGCTACATCCTGCGAATACGTAGTGTCAGCGCCGTCATTTTCTTCTTGTCTGTAAGCGTTCTGGTATTTAGCCATATCTATATCTATAAATAGTTTTGTTATGTTAGGTTCGCATAAAAGCCAGTTTCTTTACTGGCTTAAACATCATCATGCCGCTTGAAGTAACTTTTACTTCTGGCTGATCTACTTCTACTCCTTCCGGCGTTTCGTAAGTTTCGTACCCTTCGCCATCTTCGGCGTCTTCTTCGGATAGTTCCACTTCCTGTTCGCCTTCCATAGCCGATTTGCTGTATGCTTCCTCCTCTTCTTCAATGGTTTGAATTTGCCCTTCCATCATCATGGCCATCAAGCCCATCTTGGCTTCTTGGCGCATCTGTTCCAAGTGCTTTAGCCCGTGATAGCGTACAACATCTGCAGGTACAACATACTCACCATCACTAAGCACAGCAGGGATATCATCTCTAACATTATCTGGGCCAGAACCCGCCGGAACTTCGTTGCCCGAAACAGGGTCGATACCCACCATGCCCATGCCGGAAAGTGGCGCGAACATGCTAGACATATCTTCTTGTACATAGTTCATCATCTTTTTCATTTGGCAAGACGCACAGCCGCATTCGCCTGCACCTTCTTTGCCGCCCATCAGGCCGCCATGATACATTTCGGCAGGCGTTGTAGGCATTGGGGGCATTAGGTCTTGGCTTCTTTGTACAGCGTACTCAGTGGCTTGCTCTACGCTATCAAACGTAGGTAATTCTGCGCCTGTAACTGGATCTACTGGGCCATTTTCCTCCACAAATTTTTCTAGGGCTTCCTGCGGCATTTCATTGCCTTCTTTATCCACAGAAGGAATTGTAACCCACTTGCCGTCTTTCATTTGAAAAGTAACGGTCTTTTCAGAATATTGTACTTCGCCTTCCCTAAATACTTCGCGGCCTTGGGTTGTCATGTCACCAGTAGCTTCCATCAATCCTCCTTCATTTGCTGAAATAGTGTCTTTGTCATCTATAGATTTAAAACTCAAAATATCTGGGTTTTCTGGGTCAAAGCCACCTTTGTTGTTGACGGATTTGGCTTGCTTGGAATCAAAAATAATATAGGACTTAGACCCCGGATCTTCGTACTTGTTAGTGTAAATGATGCCATCATGGCCTTGTTTTTTGGCCTTTTCAATTACTTCACTCCAATCAGACCCAGCGTCAATATTTGTATATTTTGGGTTTTGCATAGACAAAAACACTTTTGTAGTGTCTTGGTCAAATTGATCTTCGTCTATTTCCCTACCAGCTTCTACTTCCAACGCCGCCGAATCCAAGTCCTGCCGTGCCATTTCTTCTGAGCCAAAAGAAGTCAAAGACTCTTGACCGTCACTGTCCCACACCCATCCACCTTTTTCATCACTGTAGTACACATCTGCATTTCGTACGAAGTCTTCTGTTGGTTTACCTCTATATCTGTCGTACGCCGCCGCTTTTGTGCCAAAATGAATGCCTTGAAGCGAATCATTAAATATAGGATTTAAATTTTCATCAAAATCCCCTGAGTGGTACACAATCAAAGGCTTGCCATCTTTACCAACAACCTTGGAATCTTTAAACCAATTATCAAAATTGATTTTTCTTTGTACAGGTTCTTTGACTACTAGTCTGTTTTGCGCATCGTAAGTCGGCTCATCCAAAGCTATTTCCCTAGGATTGGCTACAAAGTCGATCACAGCACTACCTTTTTTGGACGCTTTGGACGCCAAATCCCCCAACAAACTTAAAAAATCGAAACTTTCTTGCTCCCTAGTGGTACTAATATCTGGCGTACTATTAAACCTATCTAAGACAGTGGTTTTACTTGGCATTCTGAATTACCGTTTCGCGCAATAATAATAAAAGCCTAGCTTCCAAAAGCTTACCTTGTACAAGCGAAAAATTATCTTCGCCCTTCGTCATTTCCAACTGGTTGCGCAAAGTTTCTATGCGCTCCTTGGCATACATCTGAATTAACTGGTAAAAATCTTCATTGTTGACTAACGGCAACAGGTCGCGCCAATCTTTCTGCGTCATCGTACAAAGCCCCCCTCTGTGCTATTGTTATCTGTGTTTGGCTACTTTCTTGCTTATTTTTTTAGGCAGCGGCACATGCTGCTTGCCCTGACTGTTTCCAGCCTTTTTTGTGCGATTGGCTGCCGCCTTTTCGCCCTTCGACAAAGAATCCCATGCCTTATCTGGTAAATATCTTTTTTTGCCTTCGCTCTTAGTTCCGTCTGACGTACGCCATTCTTGCTTAGTCCACTTAGATAAAGAATTGTCAGAAGACTTCTTGCCTTTGTACCCGCCGCCTGCGTCCTTGTATTTTTTGGTAGCAAGCTGCGCCTTACGCGCCGACCATTCGCCTGCGTCACCGCCCTTTGACCCAGACTTGACTTGGGCCACAATCTTCTTCCACAAGGCGGGCTTAGTTTTTGTAGCTGACGCCATAATTATCTAAGTAATTAAGTAATTAAATAGGTAATCCTTGTGGCCCTGTCGCTGCCGCTTGTACATTTGCCGCCGCCGCTTGAGGACTTCCACCGCCACCGCCAGTAAACCCAGCTTCTTGCGGCACAGGCGGCACTGCCGCTTCTGGGGCCATTGGGCCACCTTGTACGCCGCCAGCAGGCTGTTGCGGCTGTTGCGGCNGTTGCTGCGGCATCATAGCCACAATATTGGCCATCATAGTAGCTTGAATGGCCGCTTCACGCGGATCATTCAGAATTTTGTCTTCGTCTAAGTCCATAGATGCCGCCAGTTCACGCAAAATGTAGTCATACTTGACAAACGGCGTCATTAGCGGATTAGCCGTCATTTGCATGAACTGAAGAAGCCGCTGGGATCGCACTTCGTTGCGCATCAAGGATTCTGTGCCTTTTGCTGAAATTTCAAAGGCACCTTCTGTAAATTCCTTGTCGAAGTTAAATTGCATATTAAACGCAAAAAGCGCCTTGGCCAACGGCCCCAGCAAATAATCATCTACATTTCGTACAATAGCCTTAATGTTTTGGGCCGCAGCACCCATCAGCATGGACATACCTGACGCCGTGCGCCCAACGCCCATAACGCCACTAATACCATGCGCATACGAAGGCATTCCGGTAGCTTCATCTGTAAGTTGCCGCGCCTTGTCAAACATCATCAAGCATTCATTGGTCACATTAGGGAACTTGGTGCCAAAAATAGCTTGGCCCGGCGCCCCAGCTTGCCGCCTAAATACTTTGCCCGGATAGACATCAAGGCTTTGGCCCGGAACTAGGTTTGTTTCGTCTATTTCGATTAGTAGATTGGAAGACAGCGCCGCATTGTCTACTGCCATGCGCATGAACCCATTCATAATTTCTTGGGTGTCTTCCATATTTTCGGCCAAGCCTACGCCAAAAAAGGAATAGGGGTTTACTTCGTACGGAACAGCATGATACGGAATGCGGCTAGGCGTAAAAGGATTAAGTACAAGGCGCAATACTTCGCCGTTACAGATCCATGCGTTGACTTGTAGCTGATCTTTATCGCGCAATTCTGTAGGAATGTCCAAATCGGCTAGTTCTGCCAATTCTTTGTCCATTACGCCCCAATATTCTAGGACTTCGTAGCGATTTATCTGGTACGTAGTCTGCTGATCTTCTAGGGCTTCTTCCCAGTACTTCTGTGTGTAGTTGACACCCTTGTCGATGGCGTTTTCAATGGCGTCTTCCCTAAAAAATGGCCGATTCTTTAGGCCGCGCATCTGCGATCTGCTCATGCGGTGCCGTTCGATGACGTATTCGGCTTCTTCCATGCTCTTGGCGTCTGGATCTGGGTAAAAATTCCAGATAGACACAGTTTCTATTTTAGGAATAGTCTTAAATTCCGGCGCATATTCGCCGTTTTCATCCCACTTAGGGTATTCCCTATCGTACGCAAACGGCCCCTTTAGGATGCCAGTGCCAAAAAGCGCCATATCGAACACAGTATTGCGCAAATGCGTGCTGGCATTGCTTTCATCTAGCTGGTCATGGATCATTTTTTCCATGCGCCGCGCCGTGTCCTTGGCTGGCTCAAACGTAAATGCCGTTGGTGTCAGGCCCGGCCCTTGTTTTAGGGCGTCACCTTCTATTCTTTCCAGAGTAGTTCTGTAAACTCCAAGTCGCTCATTGAGTTCTGGCCGCGCAATTGTTGATTTTCGGGCCGATTTCTTTGGCGCCTGTACTTCCTTTGGATCAAAATACACCGAATCTTCTGCGCCAACTGGAAAATTAGGAGTTTCAATAGCAATCGGAAACTTCGATCCTGCAAAAAGGACATCGACAATCTGTGCATAGGCTGCCAGTACCTTGGTTTTAGTTACCTTGATAAACGCCTGTGACTTTTCTTCGCTTGTAAAACGCACATCAGGGCCGTACAAGCCCCTGTAGTTACGGTATGCCTTTAGCCAGCGGTCTTCATCCTGCTGGCGCCACGTGTCTGATTTATTGTATTTCGATTCAATCCAATCGGTCAGCGCATAAAAATCTTCATCGCCTGCTGTACTTGTAGAATCTGGCAAGTACGAAGAATCCGCTGATTCCGCGTCTATAGGCTGTTGGGGTACATTCCCCCTTGACATTAAAGCCATAGTGCTTACTTCCTTAAATATCGAATTGTAACTAGTACCCAAATCTTATGCTAGCAGGCACCCAACTTGTCTTGGCGCCCATTTTAGAATTTTCCCCACCCCAATCATCAAACGGCGATGAACCACGCGGCCGCGACATGATTCCGTAGCGTATGGAATCGTAGGAGTGGTCTGACGCAAAGCGCGGATCAATATCGTCTGTGCCTTTGGGGTCTGTAGGAATTACAGGTAAATCCGCAATAATTTGGCGGCACGTATTAAAAAATAAAATCTTTGGCGCATCTGTGGTATCGTCCACCTTCAGCAATTCATGCAAGCGGTTGCGCCCAGCCACCCGCGCCCCATTTGTACGATCTGATGGGCGCCAGCGGCACCCCATTGATATCATTTCTTCGGCAATGCTAGGGCCAATCTGGCCCCGATTGTGCCAACAAGACGAATCCAAAACGCCGTACGAAATGTTTTCGCCATCTTCGGCCCGCAAAATGGCCCGCGCCAATTCTTTGGCCGTATGTTGTCCCACATATAATTCCCTGTAAACATAGAGTGTTTCATATGCTGGGTCAATAGCGTACCAATGCACTGCGCTGTACGAAGAATAGCCAAAGTCGCACGATCTGAACCTGCGCCACGTGTGCGGTATTTCAAATGGCGCAATTACGTGCAAGCTGGGCCTAAATTCCTTGAAGGCCGCCCCTTCCGCAATTGCCCAATCCCCTTCCAGCAATTGGCGCTTCTGCATTTCGGGCAGCGACAGAAGATTTGCTTCGTACGAACCTTCTTCGTATAAGTACGGATTGTCGCGCAGCGTGGCCGGAATAAAGCGCCGATAAAATAAGGGGCGCCCACTTCGCGCATGCGACTCTGGGTACACTAAAACTTTGCCCGTGTCAATGTCTGTGGCCGCAAATGCCTTGTTGGCTGGCGCAGGATCAATGAACATGCGCTTGACCCACTGGTGGCCCGGCCCACCGGGGTTAGATGTGGCCCGCATATAAATGGGCAAGTCTGACGCCGTTGTACGAAGCCTTGAGCGCATATAGTTCCATGCGAACGGCGTAGGATGCTGGGTTAGTTCATCAAACCCTATGTACGAAAACGCTTGGCCTTGGTAGCGCAGAACGTCTTCTTCGCGCTCTAGGTACGTCATCCATAAGCGTGCGCCCGATGGAAATACCCACTGGCTTTTCTTTTCTTGCCACTTGGCGCCTTGATACGCCCTAGGGTACATTTCTTGGGACTTCCAGACCAATTCGCGCAATTCATCGTTTGTGCGGCGCAAAATCAGCCCATTGAATTGCTTATGCCCAAAATAGCGCATTGGGTCTGCCAGCAAGCCATAGCTTTTGCCGCCACCAGCCGCACCGCCGTACAAGACTTCGCGCTCTGGCGCCGCCAGAAATTCTGTCTGGGGGCCGGGGTTTGGCTCAAAGATAATTTCTTTGGCTGCGGGCCTAGTTCGTTTGGGTGGGCTTACGTTATCTGAGGGTGTATCTACACTATCTGAGGGTGTATTCTTCTTTGCGCCCTTTGTACTTGGTTTATTTAATTTATTGGGCGCCGCCGCCGCCGGATTGTTTAATTCTTTTAGTTTGGATTCTAGTCTACTTATTTTGTTGGCCGCCGCCCTGCGCTGCTTGCGCAATTCAAACGCCTTTTTCTGTACAGAATCCTTGGGCTTGAGCGCATCACTTCTTTCGCGCAACAGATTAAGGCGCAGCCCTATTTCACTGTCCGTTTCAAAGTTGTCTACCTTGCGCTTGTATACCTTTAGCCAGACATTGCGCAAAGCCGCTGCCGTCATGGATTTGCGATTTTGAAACGGCGGCTGGTTAATTAGCCAAGTAGCCGCTTCGCCAAACGCTACGCCTTGATTTACTTTGTCTAACGCCTGATGAATTACAAGAACGCTAGGCCAGTGCGGCACAAAAATGCGCGCATACTCCTTGCGGCCCTGTTCGTCAAGGGAAAACGCCCCTGTCTTTTCTACAAAATCTACAAAGAATGTATATCCAATAGGGATATGTATTGGGTTATTAAGGACTTTCCAGATGTCATCATAGATTTGCTGGGGGGTCAGGCCATCGTAGGCCATGTGGTCTAGGATGTCTGGGGGCGCCGGATTGGCCGGATAGAATACAGATGCCGCTATGCGCTTGCGCTCTTGTAGCTGTGGGCGTTCGCCAGAGTTGGCGCCAAGGATTTTGCCGTGCTTGGTTTTTTTGGGTTTTTTGCGGGGCAGTTTTGTCATTCGGCGGCGCCGTCCTTAGCGTCATCATCATCGTGCTGCGGATTGACAAGCTTGGGCGGCAAGATGAACATGGCGCCATTGTTGGCCCCATCTGCGCCTGCCCCCGCTTTTATTTCTAGGCGCTCCTGCTTGATTACGCCTGCGCGATCAAGGATTTCCTTGGTGGCCGCCAGCAAGTTCTTGGCGCCAAGGGACGTAGGATCGTCTAGGATCGACAAAAGCTTCTGGGTGGCCTTTGGCGCATGCAAGGCCATCATTAGCTGCGTGCGCTCTACGATTTCATCGCGCAAGGAAGACATGACCACGTAGGGCCGCGTAGTTCTGGAATAACCTGCGGCATCCATTGCGCGCCGCACATTGCCTTCATTTTCGGGGGCGCACAAGGCATCTAGGAAAGCTAGCTGCTGGTCAGAATATTCGCGCCCTTTTTTGAGGCCATATTCTTCTGGGATACTGAAAGAATTGATGGAAGACATTTTCTGGTTACCACTTCTTACAAGACCAGTAGCGCGCCTTGGTCTTGGGGCCGGGGTTGTCGCAGTTGTGCCGCGCCCGAAAGCTTTTGCGCCGGGCCGGATCATCGCGCTTGATTTCCATGTTGGGGTCACCAAAGTTGACCTTTACAACATTGCCTGTGCTGGGGTTCTTCACGTACACACTAAACTTTTTGGGGCCGTCAGGCGTACGAAAAGGCTTGTTGAGTGGGGCGCGGCGTGCGCTGGCGCTGGCAGCCGCTTTAGGGGTTGTTTTAGTTTTTGCGCCCATTGCCGTTGCCGTTTTGATTGCTTTTAGTGCTACGATTATTAGTATTACCATAGCGAATGTCTTCCTGTTCTGGGGTGTCGCGTTCCTTTGGCCGCGTATTCATTGTCCGCTTATCCATTTTATTTACAGGGCCGCCTTCTGCCTTACGCAATGGCTTAGTCTTCTTCTTTGTTTTGTGCGCGCCACCACCGCACATAAAGGGCAACGGCGTACGGAAAGCGGGCTTGGCGTCTGAGGCGTCCTTAATGTCTTCATTCTGGGTGTTCTTGACCTTACTGAGCATGCCCCCTTCGGCTTTAGCAGTTTTTTTGGCCTTGGCGGCTGCGGCCGCCTGCTTCTTACCTTGTTTTGTGTAAGGGTACTTCTTTCCGTTGACCATTGGCATATGTGCGCTCCAAATTGTACAAAAACTATTTCAATATTTACAGTAAATCGTTTCAGACATCATACGTAACATAGCTTCTGAAGGATTACAAGTGCAAAAGAAACTATTTAGGGCTTGACGGGGCGCTGAAGTTTCTGTATAAAAGGACTCAGGAACGTGTGAAGCGCTTCTTTTTTAT